>Ga0209651_1000337_pt1 | contig 17295 bp, 18 predicted proteins | sample LauGreFBDMM110SN_2_FD_188216 | JGI IMG/M metagenome (GOLD analysis project Ga0209651, IMG submission 188216) | Freshwater lake microbial communities from Lake Michigan, USA - Fa13.BD.MM110.SN (SPAdes) (version 2) | ecosystem: Environmental > Aquatic > Freshwater > Lake | place: Lake Michigan... | reverse complement strand
CTTTGGAGTTAATGCCATCACAGGCAATGACCAGGTCGGCTTTGTACTGCGAGCCAATGTCGGCGTTGGCATCGACTTCGGCTTCAAACACCAACTTAACGCCCACCTCTTCACAGCGCTTTTGCAAAATATTGAGCAAGCGCTTTCGGCCAATGCCGCAAAAACCATGGCCACCTGAGCGCATGGTTTCGCCCTTGAAATGCACGGCAATGTCATCCCAATGATTGAACGCGCCCAAAATTTCGGATGCTGTGACGGGATCTGCCACTTGCAGCCTCAACATCGTGGCATCCGAGAAAACAACACCCCAGCCAAAAGTGTCATAGGGCTTGTTGCGCTCCAGCACAATGATGTGGTGCTCTGGGTGACGCAACTTCATGAGCAACCCAAAATACAGGCCAGCCGGCCCGCCGCCTAAGCACACGATGTTCATGATGCGATTCCTTGATTCAGGCCGTCATCGAGAAATTGATCTAGAAGTTCAGCCCGATTTTTAAATTGTTTTAGCTTCAATAGTTGAAGCTTGAAATAATTATGATCAATTTGACGATGGGGGTCAAGGCCAAAAAAAAGCAACTTGAGAAAGTTGCTTTTTGGAGTGTCTTACTGGTTCATCACCGTGATGCTGATCCGCCGGTTGCGCGGATCTTTGGGGTCATTTGGGTTGTAAGGCGCTGTATCGGCCACGCCTTCAATCTTGGCAAATCGATTGCCTGGAATGCCCTTTTTCTCAATGATCTTTCGAGTTTCCTCAGCACGCTCTGCCGACAATGACCAGTTGTTGCGGTCATCTGTATTGGCAAATTGCACGCTGTCGGTGTGCCCTCGAATAGCCACTTTGTTGGGCAAAGCTGCCAGGGTTTTCGAAACTTCTGTGAGCAGCGCCTGCGCTCTGGGCGTCATGGTAGTGGTGCCCAAGCCAAACATAGCGAAGTCGGCTTTGTCGATGATCTCAATTCGCAAGCCATCTTTGTCGCGCGCAAACTGAACTTGATCCTTCAACTTGTCGAGCTTTGGATTTTTGGCGAGAGCCTCTTTGATCTCTTTTTCCATCTTCTCAAAGTTGGCGGCGTCTGCAGCTGCTGCGGCGGCTGCGGCTGCGGCAGCAGACTTTTTGCCTGGATCGCCATCCTGCCCAGACTCTTTACTGTCTGAACCATTGGGAGAAGGATCGTTTTCTGTGGGGCCGCCCTGAGAACGTGGCGTGACCATGTTCAAGGAACTGGTTTGCTTGGCCGAGAAGGGGAAGCCGTCAGGATCAATGACAGAACGCCCACCCAACATACCGTCGGAACCCGCCAATTTACCCATGGTCACATTGCTGTGCGATGTGGGCTTGAAATAGTCGGCAATGCTTTTGCGTTGGTCGGCATTGGACGCACCCAACAACCACATCAACAAGAAGAAGGCCATCATGGCCGTCATCATGTCGGCGAGCGCAATTTTCCATGCACCTCCGTGAGCACCGCCGTGCCCATCGTCCATGATTTTTTTGATGGTGATGCTGGGGGCAACCACCACAGGCGCATCAACTGCAGCCTCTTCTGGAATCAGGGGGGCAGCATCCGCCTCGGCCTCTGCTGCGCCATCGGCAACAGGGGCCTCAGCGACAAGGGCCTTGGCCTCGTCTGTTGGCGCTTCTAAAACTGCCTCAGCCATGGCGATTAGGCTCCTCGCAAGCCATCAAATACTTCAGCAAAACTTGGCTGATTGTGATGACTGATACCCGCTCGCGCGGCCTCAATGATCAAAGGCATAGGGTGGCCGTGCAAGGTACCAATGATAATTTGTTTGACCACTTTGTAAATTTGGCCTTCATCGTCAATGATCTGCGCCAAGCGCGATGCCATGGGTTCAACAAAGCCGTAAGCCATGAACACGCCCAAGAACGTGCCCACCAACGCGCCACCAATCATGGCACCCAGTACGGCAGGCGGCTGGTCAATCGCGTCCATGGTTTTAACCACACCCAGCACACAAGCCACAATACCCAAAGCAGGCAACGCACCAGCCAAGGTGGCCAAAGCGGTTTGTGCTTTCAGGGCATCGTGGTGGTGAGTTTTGATAGACAAATCCATCACGTCTTCTACCGCATAAGGACTTAAAGGACTGGTAGACACCACCATCAAACGAACTGTGTTGCAAACCAAATCTAACAAGGCATGGTCGTGCAAAATTTTGGGGTACTCGCCAAAGATGGCACTGGATTCCGGGTTTTCAATGTGCGCTTCAAGGGCCACAGGACCCTCGGTTTTAAGCGTTTTCATAATTTTGGACACCACAAAGATGGTGCTCAAATAATCTTCTTTTTTGTAGGCTGGGCCCTTGAACACTTTGCCCATGCCGCCCAAGGCGCCTTTGAAAATGTCCATGCTGTTGCCGATCAGCATACCGCCAATACCAGCGCCCAAAATAATGAAAGTCTCAACCGGCGCGGCTTTGATAATCGGCTTCATGCTTCCGCCGGCCATGATAAAGCCGCCGAATACGCAAACCATCAAAACAACGATACCAATAATCGCATTCATATTTCTCTCCAAAAACGAACAAACGGGCGGCTGGCTTCCCAGCTGCGCCCGTTATTGTTCCTTCAAAGCCTTGCCCTTACAGGCGAAGGCTCAATGCATTTCAGACATTGCGACGCCTGAAGCAGGCGCAGTTTTGGGTAACAGGTTAGGAACATCACGCCAAGCTTGGCGAATTTCATTCAAAAGCGTGTGAACTTCTTGCAATGCATCGAGGTCATTGCGAGCGTTCACATGCACCAAGCGGCGAGTGACATAACTGTACAACTCATACAGGTTACGGGCCAAATCGCCACCCTTTTCCATATCCAAAGCACCTTGTAAACCCAAGACGATGCGGCCAGCGCGCACCAAACTCTTGTTTTTATCTTCAATAGAGCCACGTTGAATATGACCCTTGGCCGTGACCAAGCTGTCAATCAAGCCGTCAAACAGCATCTGAATGAGTTCAACCTTATCGGCCACCAGTGCTTGTGATGCACTGTTGCCTTCGCCGTAGCTCTCCATCGCTTTGAAATGTACTCGCATGATGTCTTGTTCCTTATGATCCTGACACAGCAGGAATCGGAGGGACATCGGGAAACTTGAGTCTTCTTGGGCAAAAGAAGCCTGAAATGGCAGTTGGCGGGCACCAAACACTGAAATAAGGGAGTTTGAGCGCATCATCGGCCCTTTCCAGCTTTGGGTTTGGCCACGTGCGCTGGCTCCACGTTCAGGGTGCCCCGTAACTTTTTGACCACGGCAGTCAGCAATTGGCTCACCCGCGACTCGGTCACACCCAAAACTTCGCCAATTTCTTTGAGGTTCAGCTCCTCAACGTAGTACAAATTCATTAATAATTGATCGCGCTCTGGCAAATCGGCAACGGCGTCTGTCAGGGCGCCCATGAACTGCTCGTGCTCCACAATGGCCTCAGGCTGCTGCGAAGCATCGGTGGCAATGTTCATCACCTCTTCGGTGACCACTTCCATGGAATAGGTTTCAAACCGACGCGCTTGCGTGCGCTCCTTGTGGAACAACTCAATGTCCTTGCCCATGTGATCGGCCAATTCGGCCTGCGTGGGCGTGCGACCTAACTCGGCCGCCAACTCGTGGGTGGCCGTGCTGTGCGACTTGTTGATGGCCACAGCAGAGCGTGGCAAAAATGACAAGCGGCGAACTTCGTCCAGAATGGCGCCACGCACACGGCTGTGGGCAAAATTCTCAAACTCAATGCCCTTGCCAGGGTTGTAAGCTCGCGCGGCCTCAAGCAGGCCAATCATGCCCACTTGAATCAGTTCATCCAACTCCATAAAGGGCGGCAACCTGACTTTCAGGTGCAAAGCCACGCGCTTGACCATGCCCAAATGGGCCATGACCAGCGCTTCGCTGTTGTTTTGAACCTGTTCGTAAAGTCGAGTGGAGTTGGCCATCTTGTTTATGCGCTGGTTTTCACCAAACGTTCTACAAAAAATTGTAACCCACCCGAAGCCTCGTCAATGGGCTCCAGTTGGCGCACGGTTTCCGCCAAACGCCTAAAATCGCGCGCGCCCGCACTTCCCGGGGCAAATTCAGAAACAGGCTGGTATTTTTTCAGCGCCGTCAAAATGAGTTCATCGTTCTCGATTGAACCCAAATAGCGCACGGTTCGGTTCAGAAAACGAGCACACACCTGATTGATTCGCTCAAACAGTTGATAGCCTTCTTGAGCACTGCCAACCCCATTGGGCACCAGGTAAATTTCGTCCAAACCATGGTCTTGAATGAGTACCTTGATGGTGGCATAGGCGTCGGCAATGGAGGATGGATCGTCGCGAACCACCACAAAGCGCCTTGAACAGGCCGCCATGAAGGCCAAAACTTCAGGAGAAATACCTGCAGCCATATCGACAATGAGGTAGTCAATGTCATCGTCGAGAGCGCTAAAAGCTCTGACGATATTGGCCGCCTGTATCTCACCAAGCGCGGCCATTTCTTGAATGCCAGAGGCGCCAGGCACCAATTTGACGCCCTGGCGGGTGGTCACAATGATCTCGGCAAGGGTTTTTTCGCCATTTAAAAAATGACTTAAGTTGTAAGGGCAACGACAACCCAATGCAATTTGGGCATTTGCCAAACTCATGTCTGCATCAAACAACATGACGCGGTGACCCATGGCTTGCAGCGCAACAGCCAAGTTCACAGAGACCGTGGTTTTACCCACTCCTCCTTTGCCACTGGCAATGCCAATGACTTGCGTCGTTTTTACTTTATCCATGAAGCTCACTTTGAGGCATTTCAAGCGACCAATTGGGGCGACTCAGACCCAGAGTATGGGTGAGCGGCACGTTGGCAGCGTCTGCCTCGTTAACCTGAGTTACTAGTGTCGCAGGTTTTGTGGCATCTTCCATCGTGTCAGATACAAAAGCATCTGAAGATGGGGTCAAATGGGCCATGGCAATGTTGATCAGTTTTTGCAAACCTGAAGATTTCAAGCCATCTGAAATTTTGTCAGAACCACCTCCGGCCGAAACCACACACTCAGCACCTTCTGCAATTAAAAATTGGATCAATGGCCAAGGTGAATTGGACTCATCGAGTTTGCTGATCATGAGTGACTGCCAATTCAGGTTTGATTTCAGCATGATGCGCGACAAAGTCACGCCCGAAGAATCGGCGGGCACCACAGCATGCAAACCAGCTTCTGGGCAAACTTGCAAAATTTCAGCCAAACGGTCTTCCATTTGAACGCCTGGGGTGTCAACGAGGATCAATCTCTTGGGTGACAACTCTTCGAGCAACAGCTTCAAAGTGTCGGCGCCGTTTGCACGGTAGCATTCCACACCCAATTGCGCGCATAACATTTGCGTTTGACTCCATGCTCCGGCGCGCATGTCGTGGTAACTCACGACGGCCACATACTCATTGCCGTATTGCATGGCCAATTGCTGAGCGGCCTTGGCCACCATCAAGGTTTTGCCAGAGCCTGACAAACCAGCCATCACATGAATGCCTCTGTTTGGGAATCCCTCTTGAGGGCGCTCTAGATTGTGGGTGAGTTGTGCACGAATGCTGTCCAAGGCACTGTCTAAAGTAGGCTGCTCGCGCAAACCTTCTTGCAACAAGGCTCGCAATGCCGTGGGCACGCCCACCTCTGTCATGGCTTGAACAAGCGGTTGAATGTGTGCGGGCCAATATTGATTCATTTGCCAGCTTGCAGTTTGCTGGCTTAGTCTAAATTCTTGACGCAAGGCTGCCAACTCTTCGCGTACCAATGAAACAATTTCTTGGCTGCGAGCTTGTTCGCGTCCTTGGCTCAGGAGGTGATCGTCTGAATCACTTGCAGTTGAGGTTGAATCACGTGAACGGCTTGCCCCACCTTGACCACCAATCTTTAACAATTGATGCAAATGGTCACCGAATGGTTGGTTGACCGAAGATGGGGTGCTAGAAAGCCGCTTGTTAACACCAGACAAAGCTGCGCCAGACGGGTAACGAGTCGCTGTTTGCCCTTGCTCATTTGCGCCCATTTCTTCTACCATCAACTCATCGGAAGAGGCTTCAACCAAATCCAGCGCCACGATCAATTCAGTTTGACCTTCCACGCGGTTGTTCGAGATGATCAACACATCGGGGCCAAACAAAGCCATTGCCTTTTCAGTGGCACTGCGAGTGTCGCGGGCAAGTATGCGTTTGAGTTCCATGGTCTTTTCTCTTCGTCAATCTAATGGTTGTATCTGGTTGTGTACTTTGTGAATCACGTTTGCTTTAGCGGGTTTCAGCGTGCACGGTGTGCACTACTTTCACGGTCTGATCATCTGGAATTTCGCTGTAAGACAACAAAGTCAAGTCGTTTACGCGATACCGCACAGCCTTGGACAACCAAGGGCGAATCACGGGGGACACCACCAACACTGCGGGATGACCCATTTCTTCGACAGCGCGTGCGCCATCGCGCAAAGCACCAAACAAACGCTCAGCCAAACCAGGCTCCATGGCAATGCTTTGGCCTGGGGCAGTTTGTTGCAAGATGTTGTGAATGAGCTGCTCAAGGCTGGGGTCCAAAGTCATGACAGACAGGCCATTGGTATCGTCAACCAAACTCTGAACAATCATGCGGCCCAACTTAGGGCGTATCAATGACGTCAATTGATCAGGCTCTTGCGTGCGGCTGGCCACTTCAGACAAAGTCTCGGCAATGGTGCGCATGTCGCGAATCGACACCGATTCGTTCAACAAGTTTTGCAAGGTGCGGGTCACCACGCCCAATGACAACTTACCAGGTACCAAGTCTTCTACCAATTTAGGCGACTTGACAGCCAACTTGTCGAGCAATTGCTGGACTTCGTCATGGCTAAGCAAATCAGAAGCGTTGTCACGCAACACTTTGTTCAGGTGTGTGGCTACTGCAGTACTGGCATCGACCACGGTGTAACCCAAGGTGCGCGCCAAATCGCGCTGAGAAGGATCAATCCAGACCGCATCCAAACCGAAGGCGGGCTCTTGCGTGGCTTGACCTTCCAGAGGCCCATAAACTTGACCAGGGTTGATGGCCAATTCTTTGCCCACTTTAATTTGACCCTTGCCGCGAACCACGCCCTTCAACACAATATGATAAGCATCGGGATCGATGGTTAGAGCGTCGCGAATGCGCACGGGTTGAACCAAAAAGCCCAACTCGGCAGACAGTTTCTTGCGCACACCCTTCACACGGTTCATCAATTGACCGCCTGTTTCTGGGTTCACCAAAGGAATCAAACCGTAGCCAATTTCAAGGCCAATCAAGTCCACTTGATCAACATCGTCCCAATCCAATTCTTTGGGCTCTTCTAAAGCAGCTTGTGCCGCTTGTTCTGCTGGGGTTGCAATGGGGTTGTTTTGTTTCTGTGTAATGCGATAAGCCAAGCCTGCGGTGGCCAAAGCCAATGTCAGGAATACCAAATGAGGCATGCCGGGCACCAAGCCCATGATGGCTAAAATGGCGGCCGACAAGTACAAAGCCGGGGGGTTGGACAACTGAGAAGAGGCTTGTTCCGTCATGGACTCAGAAGTGGTCACACGGGTCACAATAATGGCTGTAGCCAATGACAAAAACAATGAAGGAATCTGCGCTACCAAGCCATCACCGATGGTCAGCAAGGTGTAAATGCGGCCAGCTTCGGACAAGGACAAATCGTGTTGAGCGACGCCAATGGTGAGGCCACCAACCAAGTTAATCACCAAAATAAGCAGGCCCGCCACCGCGTCGCCAGACACAAATTTAGAGGCACCATCCATGGAACCGAAGAAGTCTGATTCTTGGGAAAGTTCTTCGCGGCGTTTTTTGGCAGTTTCTTGATCGATCACGCCAGCATTCAAGTCGGCATCAATTGACATTTGCTTGCCTGGCATGGCATCCAGGGTAAAGCGAGCGTTGACTTCAGAAACTCGACCTGCACCCTTGGTCACCACAATGAAGTTAATGATCATCAAAATAGCAAAGATGATGAAACCCACCACGTAGTTGCCACCGATTACAAACTCACCGAAAGCCGCCACCACTTTGCCAGCAGCCTCGTGGCCTTCATGGCCATCGACCAAAATGACACGGGTGGATGCCACATTCAAGCCCAAACGGAGCATGGTGGCAAACAACAAAACGGATGGGAAAGATGAAAACTCAAGCGGTTTGCGGGTGCCAATTGCAATCATGATGACCAACAAGCTGCAGCCAATGTTGAAGGTAAACAGAATGTCCAACAACAAGGGTGGCAGAGGTATCACCAACATGGCCATGATCAATAACACCATGGCGGGCAAGCCCAGGCCGGCGTAATCAAATTTGGACAGGTTCTGTCGAACCGCTGACAGGGTCAAGGTGCTCATGGTTGGCCTATGTGGCTGTTGACAGGGTTAAAACATTCAAACTGCATGGTTTTCTTCCATAGTTCAGCTTGTTGAGCAAAGTCCATGCCATGTGGAATCCCGACACCAAGCCGAATTTCCAAGATTCAGCAGAAGCGGCAAGCTATGACCTGTCACGGTTTTTGCTAATACAAGGCATGCCCGACCTAAAAACCGGGGTGAAAACAGCCAACTGAAGATGGAAATACCATGGACGCCAACCTCAACTTTTTGACCACCTCAACCACCAACCCCACGTCAGTAGGGGCTCCGGGCGGTTCTACAGGTCTTGACCCAAGCCTAGCCAAGCCCATGAATGGGCAGGAATTTGCAGGTGTGATGCGAGATCTGATGGCCAAGGGCGAACGGCAAGACGTTGCCGGAATTGCGCCTGGGGAAGCCACAGATGCCAATGCGGCAGCCCTTCAAACGCTCAATTTAGGCAATCAGTTCTCGGTTATTACGGCGGCTTCCCCCCTACCCGACCCTAACAGTCTGGCTCAATTTGCCAGAGCTCAGGGATTGAGCGAGTCTGCAGTTCAAGCACTTTTCGGCGACTTGGCATTGCCAACTGCCTCTGCCACAGCCCTGCCTATTGCACTGACACCAGAAATGGGTCAGGTTGGCGGCCTGATGGGTTTTCCAGCTAATCCTTTGTTGACAAACCAATTAATGGCCCATTCGGTTGCCGCAACCAGCGGTGCCAGCACCCTGACGCTGCTCCCAAGTGCTGCTACTTTGGGCTGGATTCAAGCTAATCCAAGCAGCTTGACCATTTCAGACCAGGTCGACAAATCTGTTTGGACACAAGCACCACACCTGTCTTTAACCAGCGCAAACCCCAAAGTATCGGACGTTTCTGCCTTGATGGCCACAGCAGGCGCAACTGGCGTACTGCAAGCTTTGGGCGGCATGGGTGCAGTGCAATCTCAATCCCTGACACCCACAGACAATTTAGCTGAAATTGCACCAGAATTAGGGCCCCTAGACGCCATGCGCATGCGCATGATGCCAGCTTGGGAAAACATGACACGCCAGCTGGCCAAATTGAATGGCACTGACCAGGTTGCGGCTTGGGGGCAACTTTGCTCCAACATTTTGAGCAGCAAGGAACAATGCACTGATGGCAAAGAGGTGTTGCTGGACTTGGGTATCAATGATCCTTCCCTGATGTCAGCACTTGATGCGCTTCAAGACCAAAGCAATACGGGTTCAGTCAATTTAGATTCAGCCCGCAATACAGCCAGCTCGGGTGCTTTGGGTGCAGCCGCCACCAGCGCCGCATTGGCCAACCCCGGAATGACCGACCGCGCCGCCCAAATTCAGGACTTGGCAGACAAGTTAGGCAAAGCCATGGGAGAGCGACTTCAAGAACAACTGGAACGTGGTGAATGGAAACTGCAATTGAAGCTGAATCCCGCACATTTGGGCAGAATTGATGTTGAACTTGACATGAATGCCACGGGTTTGGACGCTGTTTTTAAAACTGACAATATGTTGACGCGTGAATTGATTGCGCAAGGCATGAACAAACTCAGGGATAGCTTGGCACAATCAGGCATGACAGTTGCTAATGTCTGGGTGAACAGTGAAAACCAGAAAGGTTCTGGCGGAAACTCGACACCTCGACAAGACTCGGAGCCTGACAATACAGTCAACAACTCCGCGTCAGAGGTTAAAGTAGCCGAATCCCGCATCAAAGAACTTAGATCTTCAGATGCTTGGGACACATTGGCTTGAGCAGTTAATTGAAAACGCCCGGTTGTACCGGTGACAATTTGTTTTTATAGAGGTGCCCCATGGCAACAGCAGCCCCAGAAGCAGCAGAAGTCGCTGAAGAAGAGCCGAAAAAGAAGAAGCCGATCGTCCTGATTATTGGAGGCGTGATTGGTTTGATTGTGCTCATCGTGGGCATTGTGTTGGGCACGCTCTTTTTCACAGGTTACTTCAACCCCAAACCCGTCGTCGATCCTGAGCTCGCTGAAGGTGCCGCTAACGGCAATGGCGCACCAGGTGCGCCAGGTGCGCCAGGCGACAAAAAAGTCGATGGCAAACCCGGCAAAAAAACCAAAGATTCACCAGCGCTCACACGCTTTGAGTACACGTACATGCAAATTGAACGCGAGTTCTTGGTCAATATCAGCGGTTCCAAAAAAGTGATGTCTGTTCAAATTGCCGTCATGACGCACTACGACGATCGCGTCTTTGAAAATGTGAAGAAGCACGACTTTGCCATTCGCTCAGCGGTCATGGATGTCATGCGCCTCACAACAGATGCAGAATTGGCCAAACCAGAGTTCCGCAAAGAGCTTGCCGTGAAAATTCGCGATAGCATCAACACCTTGCTAGAAAAATACGAAGACTTTGGCGGCATCGAGGAAATTCATTTCACGAATTTCATCGTGCAGTAATTAAATTGGCCTTCCAAAGCATTTGCGTAATTTCATTTTGATTGTTTGAGTTTCATGGCCACTTCTTTGTTAACACCCGACGAACTTTCTGCCTTGGCAGAGGGCGTCATGGATGGTTCGATTCCAGTCGATACTGGTTTCAACACCACTGCGCGGGTGAAGAAACACGACCTGGCCAGCGAAGACAGCAGCTTGGGGGTGAACATCACCTCGATCGACATGATCAACGAGCGCTTCATTCGCACGTTTCGCTTGGGTCTGGTCGAAATGCTGCGCACCAGCCCCAAGGTCAATCCCAATCAAGTAGAAATTGTTCGCTTTGGTGATTATCTTAAAAGTTTGAAGGCGCCATTGTCAGTTAATGTGGTTCGCATGAACCCTTTGCGCGGCAACTCCATTGTGGTCATCGACCCCACCGTGGTATTTAGCTCATTGGACAGTTTCTTTGGCGGGTTTGGCAAAGGCGTAGGTAATTTACCACCTGGCCGCTTGTTCACTCCCACAGAATCACGCATCATCAACATGATTTTGGAGGTCTTCTTCAAGTCACTTCAAGACGCTTGGTCTGCCGTTTTGCCTATCGAATTCGAACTGGTGAGCTCTGAAATCAACCCCCAGTTTGCACAGATTGCCGACGAAAATGATTTGGTCATTTTGACCCGCTTTGAAGCGGAAGGGAACATGGATTCGCAAGGCTTCATTGACCTTGTTTATCCCTACGCCTCTCTCAAGCCCATCCGTGAACTCTTAAGAAGTCGAGTTCAATCAGGTGATGGCAACGACGAGTCAGACAAGCAATGGCGCGAAGAACTTGAAGAAGCCGTAGACAGCGCTAGCTTAGAAGCACGTGTTTTGTTAGGCAGCGTAGAGTCTTCTTTTGGTGAAATTGAAGCCATGAAAGAAGGCGATGTTCTCTTCTTCAAGAAACCCGAGTTGGCCAGATTGCTTGTCAACGGATTGCCCGCATTTGATGTTCAAGTGGGTAGCATAGGCGCACAAACTGCTGTGCAAATTGAACGGGCTTGTATTCCCAGCATGCAATAAATTTTCAGGAAAACGACATGACCGATACCACCACCGACGCCAACACCGCTATCGAAAACGAAGCGGCACATCGCCAAATCAATCCCGAAGTGTTGCAAAACATCAGCGTGACGCTTTCCATTGAAGTGGGCCGCGCCATGATCAAAATTCGCGATCTCATGCGCCTCACCCAAGGCAGCGTGGTAGAACTCGACCGCATCGCTGGCGAACCTCTCGATCTCTTGGTCAACAACACCGTTGTGGCCCAAGGCGAGATTGTTTTGGTCAACGATCGCTATGGCGTTCGCCTGACCCGAGTTGCACCTGCATCCGAGCGCATGAAAAACTTATAAAATCAGCCATCTAGACCTCAAGAAAAGAGCACCTCATGGCACCCGGCTTTGGCAGCGCCGAACTGTTTCGGATGATCGGCAGTTTTGCCTTGGTGCTGGCTTTGATGGCAGTACTGCTGTGGGCACTGCGCAGACTTCAATCGCGCATGAACAGCCAGAATTCTGGCCGTCGCTTACAAATCATTGAAACAGTCAGCGTAGGGCCACGCCAAAAAATAGCTTTGGTTCGCGTAGGTACCCACGAGGTTTTGGTGGGCATTACCCCCACTCAAATGACTTCATTAGGCCAACTGCCAGAAGGCTCTCACATTTCAGAAGCGGCTCACGCAACCCCACCTGCCAACGGAGACCTCTATGTTGCGTAAATTATTCAAGCAGCCCGTCGTATTGGCCAGCACCATCATTGCGTTGGCCTTGCTCGCATTTCCATTTGCCGCCGCGGCTCAGGGCATCCCCATGCTCAACGTCACAGGCGGGCCCAAAGGCCAACAACAGTACAGCTTGTCGCTGCAACTGTTGGCCTTGATGACATCGCTCACGCTGTTGCCATCCTTCTTACTCATGATGACCGCCTTTGTGCGCATCATCATTGTTTTGTCTATTTTGCGACAAGCCTTGGGCACAGGCCAAACTCCCCCCAACACGGTGCTGGTGGGTTTAGCCTTGTTCCTCACGCTCTTTATCATGTCGCCCATCTTGAACGACATCTACACCAACGCCTTGGTACCGTACATGCAAAAAGGCTTGGCCTTTGACAAAGCCTTGGCCGCCGCAGAAGAACCCTTGCGCAACTTCATGATGAAGCAAACCCGCGAAGACGACATCGGCCTCTTCATGCAAATGGCCAACAAGGGCGAGCCCGCCAATGCAGCGGCTGTACCTTTTTCAACATTGGTGCCTGCCTTCATTACCTCTGAATTGAAAAGCGCCTTCACCATTGGCTTCCTTATTTACATCCCGTTTGTGGTCATTGACCTCATTGTGGCCAGCGTATTAATGTCGATGGGCATGATGATGTTGTCGCCCATGATGATCTCAATGCCTTTCAAACTCATGTTGTTTGTTTTGGTCGACGGCTGGAGTCTTATCTTAGGTTCGCTCGCCGCCAGCTTTGCCACCTAAAAGGACTACAAGCATGGATACCGCAACTGTTGTTGACTTAGGCCGCCAAGCACTTTGGATGACTGTTCTCATCTCCGCACCCTTGTTGGGTATGGCTTTGTTTGTGGGCTTGTTCATTGGTATTTTGCAAGCCGCTACTTCCATCAATGAGGCGACGCTTAGCTTTATTCCCAAGTTGGCTGCGTTGGCCATTACCTTGGCGTTGGTGGGTGGATGGCAGTTGACCACGTTGGTTGATTACACCCGCGCTTTATTCCAGCGCATACCCGGATTGTTTACCTGATATGGACATCGCAGTCACCGAACTGATGGAGCGCTTTTATGGGCTTCTCTGGCCGATGCTGCGAATATCGGCCCTGTTGGTGGCCGCGCCTATTTTTTCACTGCGCGCGCTCAACTTGCGTATCCGCATTGTTTTGGCTATGGCCATCACTTGGTTGGTCTATCCCATGCACGAGTGGCCCGTCATTGACCCCCTCACACCCAGCGGACTTTTAGAAATTTGCAACCAACTCATGATTGGTTTGCTGATGGGGCTGATGCTCCAAGTGGTCACAGCCGCCATTGTGGTAGCAGGCCAATCCATTGCCAATGCCATTGGTTTGTCCATGGCCACCATGATCGACCCCAACATGGGCAACGTGCCGGTTATCTCTCAATTCTTGTTGGTCCTGGCCACGCTCATTTTTGTCGGCCTGGGCGGCCATGCTTTGCTTTTGAATTTGGTGGTTGAAAGCTTCAACAGCCTGCCCATTGGCAGCAACCTCATGAGCACCGAGGCCATGAAGCAAGTCATTGCTTGGAGCTCCATGTTATTTTTAGGCGCCTTGCTTACGGCATTGCCTGTGATGGTCGCGCTGCTGTTCATCAACATTGGATTGGGTGTAGCCACACGTGCGGCGCCCAGTTTGAATATTTTTTCCGTTGGATTTCCAGCCATGATTTTTGCTGGATTCGGTGTTCTCATTTTGGCTTTGCCCGGCATTGGCGCGCGCATTCAATGGCTTTGGATGCAAGGCTTTTTTCAAGTCCGCACCTTGGTCGGAATTACCTAAAGGGGTTTGACGTATGGCTGAAAATTCCAGTGCCGAAAAAACCGAAGACCCGACGGAGCGAAAACTTCGCAACGCCCGTGAAGAGGGGCAAGTCGCAAGATCTGTAGAGCTGCCAGCGGCTGCAGTCACTATTGGCGCCATATTGACCTTGTTCTTCATAGGTGGCTATTGGATCAAGCAAATGGCTGAAATCTTTGCGTCAGGCTTCAAATTTGATCGCAAAACTTTGGACAACCCCGACTTGATGGTGACCGCTTTTGCCCATCAAATGGGCGAAGCCTTTTTGCTCATTGTTCCGGTATTGTTGGTGACTGCCGTCTTGGCCATCTTGTCCAGTGGCGCTACGGGCGGCTACCTTTTCTCTTTAAAAAATACGCTGCCCAAGTTCAGTAAGCTAAGCCTGCTGTCAGGTTTTAAGCGCATGTTTGGCGCTAACGCCGCCATAGAGTTGCTCAAAGCAATTCTGAAGTTTTCATTGGTGACCATTGTGTTGTGGGCCTTGGTAAGCCGACAAATGGACCCCATGATGCAGCTGGGCCAAATGGCCATTGAGCCTGCACTGGCGGCTGCTGGTTGGATGATTGCCGAATCTGCCTTGTGGCTTTCATTAAGCCTGCTGGTCATTGCGCTGATTGATGCGCCGTATCAAAAGTATTCTTTTATTAAGCGCATGCGCATGACCAAGCAAGAAGTCAAAGATGAAATGAAGGACATGGAAGGTCAACCCGAAGTCAAGCAGCAAATTCGCAGACGCCAGCGCGAGATGGCCAACAACCGCATGATTCAAAAAGTTCAAGATGCAGATGTTGTCATTACCAACCCTGAGCACTTTGCTGTGGCTTTGTCTTATGATCCCACTGGGGATGGCGCACCAATTTTGCTGGCCAAGGGGTCTGACCACATGGCCGCCCGCATTCGCGAAGAAGCTGAAAAACATGGTGTTGAAATGTTTGCAGCACCACCACTTGCTCGTGCACTTTATTTCAGCACCGAAGTAGACCAAGCGGTGCCCGAGACTTTGTACTTGGCAGTGGCGCAAGTGATTGCCTATGTATTCAGCTTGGCAGATGTCCGACCTGGTGTTGCACCGATGCTCAAACCTCAACCCAAAGTGCCGGCTTCCATGCTGTTTGACGCCAACGGCAAATTGATGACCTCTTAAAGTCAGGAATTAATATGAGCGAAACAAATAAACCCTCCGAGCCCTTGATTATCAAATCCAATCAGCCGCACTCGGTCACCATGCCTGAGGGAACCAATGTTGCGGTGGGCAAAAAGGGAGAAGAAGGTACGCCTGCTGTTCGCAAAGTCTTAGCCGACCCTGACGCCCATGTTGTAGAGCACTTGGTGATGGATGGTGGCGTGAGCAAGAGCATCGACCAAAATGTGAGCGTCAATGCCCAAGACCCCAATTACAAAGGTTATCAGAGTGCCGCCGAAATGCCTGATCGCTTTGTTTCGAATGAAAAAAGTGCCGACATTCCACCTCCCTCACGAAAATCAGTCGATATCACCAAGCTTGACAGCATCCTAAAGCCTCAAGAGAAAGCTGTTGGTGCCGATACCAGTGAAAGCAAAGCTGTCACCCAAGAGGTGGCGGCTAGAAATTCAAAGCCGGACCATGCTGCACAGCCAGAAATGGACTTTCCGGCTCGCGTCATCAATATCAAAATCGAGAATGACCAGTTGCGTGCGCGTCTGGACAAGCTTGAGTAAAGGAACTCTTTATGAGCACACAGCCCACTTCAGAAGAACAAGGCATACACTCGCACGATGAGCATGAAGCTGCGGCCATTGTCTCGGACAATGATGAATTAGAAGGCATCAAAATGGTAGCCCTCGAGTCGGCTGAGCTGGCGACGCGATCTGCCAACTTGGCTGTTGGCGCGGGCGAAAACATGAAAAAAGCCACGCTCAATTTAGAGCAGCTCATGAAAGCCAATAAAAAGCAGCACCAAATTATGCTGGGCATTGCGGGTGGTTTGATGTTTATCACAGCCATTGTTTTCGCCACGTCCATCTTCACTTTGAAATCACGCATTGGCCAAATGGACGCCATGTTGGCCTCTTTGAGCAAGCGGGTTGTTGAGCTGAATGACTCCATGGAAATGGTGGGCTCGGTGAATGAAGGCTTGCAGGCCATGGTTTCCAAGCAAGACGACATCACCAAAATGCAAGGCAGTTTGGAAGCACGTCTCAACGAAGCCATCAAGAATACCGAATCTATGCCTGAAAAAACAGCGCTGCAAGTTGGAGAAAAAGGTCAAGTCCTTGCTGCTCAGGTCAAGTCCTTAGAAGGCCGGTTCGTGCAGCAATCTAAAGCTTTGAATGCGTTGGCCAATCAAGTGGGCGGTCTTCAGGGCGTTGTGGGCGAAACAGGTGGCTTTAAAAAGGAAATGGAAACCTTGGCTCGCTTGCAAAAGGAACGGCAAGTTGCAGAGAATGCACTGGCAGCCAAAGCGGCGGCACAATCTACAGCCACGGCCAACGCCTCCAATGCCGCAGCCCTTGCGGCTGCCAAGCAACGCGAAAAAATGGTGCAGTACCCACGAGCACAACAAGACTTATCGCCAGCTGGTGCCAGTGGCGTATTAAGCAGCAAGCCCTGAAGCAAGCTTTCAATCGGCTTCTTTGTCACCTTCGGACAGGGCAACAGGCAAGGTGCCCTGACGCAGGTCGTACTTGTTCAACTTTTCAATCAGCGTTGTACGCTGCAAATTAAGTAACCTGGCTGTTTGAGACACATTGCCATCTGTTCGAGCCAAAGCCTGAACAATTAAATCTCGCTCAATGTCTGCCAACCTGTCTTTCAATGAAAGCCCTTCTGGTGGCAAACTAGGCAAACCCTGCGCCAACATGATGATGTCTTCAACTTCATTGTGCAAGTCCATGGCCAAAGGCGGCGCAGGATTGGCAAACGGATTCATCACATCTGCATTGGCGCTATGGTGGGCATCTTTCATGT
>Ga0209651_1000335_pt1 | contig 17440 bp, 8 predicted proteins | sample LauGreFBDMM110SN_2_FD_188216 | JGI IMG/M metagenome (GOLD analysis project Ga0209651, IMG submission 188216) | Freshwater lake microbial communities from Lake Michigan, USA - Fa13.BD.MM110.SN (SPAdes) (version 2) | ecosystem: Environmental > Aquatic > Freshwater > Lake | place: Lake Michigan, USA... | reverse complement strand
ATCTAATAACTCTAAGCTAGATTTGGAATTAAAAGATATTGAGGAATTACCAGAACGACCAGATTTTAGCTCTGAAGTTGGTAATCTGAACTCAAAATTATCTAACATAAAATCGCACAACGATTCTATTAAGAAAAATAATACGGTTCGTAAACTCATAGATGCCATTGATATAGAAGAACTTAGAAATGTCAATGTCACAAAAGAATCCTATGATGATATTCAGGGTGACATTGGACAGTTAAAATCTGCAAAGCAATCTGCTGACGCTGTAGTGCAAAAGCTAAAGGGTCTAAAGGATAAGTGTCCTACGTGTCTACAGGACATTGATAAAGAATTCTATGATGGTCTACTTAATAGTAATACTACTAATTCTAATGAATATACGGCTCGCATTAAGGAGCTAGAAGCAGAGGTAGATCGTATCAAAAAGAATAATCGTCTCTTTGATATGACTCAGGAACAGATAAAGGAGTGGGAGCAACTAAACGCTACTCTTAATCCCAGTCTTAGTTCTGAACTACTCAGCGCCTCTGATATTGAGGAAGAGCTAGTGGTAATAAAGAATACACTAGCTAAGGTGGACGCCGAGATTTCTAAGGTAACGGCTATCAATAACGAGGCGCTAAAGCATAACTCTAAGATAAACGTGTATCTAGAACAGAATGAAAAATTCTCCGAAGAACTGAAGGAAGCTAGGGAACAACTAGTATTCTTAACTGACAAGTATAAAAACTTAGAAGTTCTTAAGAAGGCATTTAGTACCAATGGTCTGATCGCCTATAAGTTAGAGAACCTAGTCAAGGACTTAGAAGTTCACACTAACGAGTATCTAGCGGAGTTATCAGATGGCAGATTTACAATCGAGTTCTCAATTAGTTCTGACAAACTTAACGTCATTGTCACAGATGAAGGGAAAGAGATCAGTATCTCTGCTCCATCATCAGGGGAAATGGCAAGAATTAATATTTCTACCTTACTCGCCATCAGAAAGCTAATGTCTAGTATCTCGAAGAATACAATTAACGTATTGTTCCTTGACGAAGTCATTAGTGTGCTTGATGACTATGGACGAGAACGACTAGTAGAAGTTCTACTTCAAGAGGAAGGACTTAATACTTTCTTAGTCAGTCACTCATGGACGCATCCTTTAGTAGATAAACTAAAGATCAAAAAGCGGGATGGTGTAAGCTGGATCGAAAATGGTTAATCCTCGCCAAAAAGGTAAAGTAGGTGAGAAGTTAGTTAAGGAGTTTCTTGAAAAGGAGACTCCTTATACTTTTGACTATACTCCCGGATCAGGTAGTGGTAATATAAAGGGGGATCTCATGATACCTCAGTATAGAAATGTATTCTGTATCGAAGTAAAAAACTATGCGGAGTCTCCCATATCGGATAAGATTCTCACAAATAAAACAAATGACTTTGTTCAGTGGTGGACTAAACTACAGAAACAAGCAAAGCCACTCAGCCCTCTGTTATTCTTTAAGTATAACAGATCAAAGCTATTCGTAAGTACGGATATAAAGCCAGCGAACGTTGAGAAGTATCTTGACATTCCGTGGCTAAACTGCTATATTATGGAAGCTAGTGAATGGATAAAGAAAGAAAATATAACATGGCTACATTTACCCAAGAAGTAAAACCAGACAGCAACATGATGATTGTTGACTGCATGAACGTTGCCTTTCGCTGGAAGCATTCAGGCGCTAGCAAGTTTGTAGAAGAGTATGTCGCTACAGTAATGTCTCTAGCTAAATCCTATAATGCTGGCACTATCATTGCCGCCGCAGACTGGGGTGGTTCCTCTTACCGCAAAACACTTTTTCCAGAGTACAAAGCTAATCGTAAAGAACTTGTCGAGAAGCAGACCGCAGAAGAAAAAGAAGCATCTAGAAAGTTTTTTGATGAATATGAACGAGTCCTCGAAACCCTCGACAAGCACCCTCGAATTCAGCTCTTTAGATACCAAGGTGTCGAAGCGGACGATATTGCAGCGTATCTCGTATCTCGGCTACATGACTATGGTTTCGATCAAGCTTGGCTTATCAGTTCTGATCGTGACTGGGATCTTCTTGTTGGTCCTAATGTATCGCGGTTTTCTACGGTTACTCGGAAAGAAGTTACTCTAGATACTTGGGATTACCCTGTGACTCCAGAGCAATACATTTCTTACAAGGTTTTGATGGGCGACTCTGGTGACAACATTCCGGGTATTCCAGGTGTGGGCCCTAAGCGTGCTGCCGCTCTCATCGAGCAATATGGTTCGGCTATGGATATTTATGATGCCTGCCCATTAGCCGGCAAGCAAAAATTTATTCAAGCAGTCAATGATAACCGAGATCAGATTCCCTTAAACTATGAACTTATGGATCTGATTAGTTTCTCCCAAGAAGCTATTGGACACAATAATGTTCAAGATATTGGTCGTAGACTAGTGTTTGGAGCTAAATGATGATTAAAGTAACAAAGCGCGATGGACGCTTAGAAGAACTAAACGTTGACAAGATTCACACGGTTCTTGAATGGGCTTGTGAGGATCTGGACAGCGTTTCGGTGAGTGCTATTGAAATGGCCTCACACATTCAGTTTTATGACGGTATCCAAACTAGGGACATTCATGAAACTATGATTAAGGCGACAGCAGACCTGATCTCGGAGGAGTCTCCTGATTATCAGTATGTAGCTGGTCGCCTAATCAACTATCAGCTTCGTAAGGAAGTTTATGGGGATTATACCCCACCTGAGTTAGTAGATCACCTTCGTAAGGTAGTCGATCTAGGGTTCTATGACCCAGCGCTTCTAAAGCGTTATTCCGAGAAAGATTGGAAGATTCTAGGTGATTATATTGATCACGAGAGGGACACTAAGCTAACCTACGCTGCTATGGAGCAGATGCGTGGCAAGTATCTAGTAAAGAATCGTGCCAGTGGCGAGATCTTCGAGACCCCTCAGATGGCTAATATGCTCATTGCAGCCACCTTGTTTGTTAGCTACAAGAAGGAGCGGCTAAAGTGGGTAAAGGAGCTTTATGATGCTCTGTCAAACTTTGATCTTAGCTTTCCTACGCCAATCATGGCTGGGGCAAGAACGCCACAGCGTCAGTTCAGCTCGTGCGTTCTTATCGAAACCGCAGACAGTTTAGATTCAATCTCTGCAACTGGCTCTGCGATTATGAAGTATGTATCACAGAAGGCAGGCATCGGAATTGGCGCAGGATCTATTCGTGCTCTCAAGTCTCCAGTTCGTACTGGTGACACAGCGCATACCGGGGTTATTCCCTTCTATAGATTCTTCCAGTCTTCTGTAAAGAGCTGTTCACAGGGCGGTGTTCGTGGTGGTGCAGCTACCCTTCACTACCCTATGTGGCATCTAGAAGTAGAAGACCTACTGGTTCTCAAGAACAACAAGGGTACTGAGGACAACCGAGTTCGTCACCTAGACTATTCTGTTCAGCTTAATAAGCTGATGTACGAGCGTCTGCTGCAAGGTGGAGTAATTACTCTATTCAGTCCTAGCGATGTTCCAGGACTCTATGATGCGTTCTTTAGCAGCAATGACGAGTTCCAGAAGCTGTATGAAGAAGCCGAAGCTAATCCTACTATTCGCAAGAAGCAGGTATCAGCACTAGAACTATTCTCTAGCCTGATGCAGGAGCGCAAGGATACTGGTCGTATCTACATCATGAATGTAGATCACGCTAATACACATAGCTCTTTCACAGTTCCTGTTCGAATGAGTAATCTGTGTCAAGAGATTACTCTGCCAACTACTCCGATTGATAATCTTTGGGACGATCAGGGTGAGATTGCGCTTTGTATTCTAGCCGCCATCAACTGGGGTAACATCCAGAAGCCTGAAGACTTTCAGCGTCCCTGTGAACTAGCAGTACGAGCACTCAATGCTCTTATTGACACACAAGAGTATCCTATTCTAGCAGCGGAACTAGCCACGCTAAACCGTAGACCACTAGGTATTGGTATCGTTAACTTTGCTTACTGGCTTGCTAGGAACGGCTCAAACTACTCTGATCCTAATCTGGACTTAGTGCATGAGTACGCAGAAGCTTGGTCATACTACATGATTAAGGCATCTGCTGATCTGGCCGCGGAGTTTGGAGCGTGTCCAAAGTCTGATGAGACTAAGTATGAATATGGTGTTCTACCAATTGATACTTATAAGAAGGCTGTAGACGAACTAGTTGCGCCGAACTACAAGATGGATTGGGACTCGTTACGTGACCAGTTGTATGAGAATGGTATCTATAACTCCACTCTTATGGCGCTAATGCCTTCTGAAACATCTTCACAGATTAGCAACTCTACAAACGGTATCGAGCCTCCTCGGAGTCTAGTATCAGTTAAACAGTCTAAGGACGGAGTTCTTAAGCAAGTTGTGCCTGATATTGGCAACGTTAAGTACGAACTTCTCTGGGATCAAAAGTCTCCAGAAGGTTACATCAAGATTATGGCGGTTCTGCAAAAGTTCATTGACCAGTCTATCTCGACAAATACGTCGTACAATCCGGCATTTTATCCAGACGATAAACTGCCCATGTCTGTCCTTATAAGTCACTTATTAATGACTTACAAGTACGGTTTAAAGACCCTGTACTATTTCAATACGAATGATGGTGCAGGAGAAGAAGTTAACATGCCATCTACAATAGTTGTAGAGGAAGAGGATTGTGATTCCTGTAAGGTGTAAAGATGACAGTATTTAACACGGACAACAAGTCCCATCTAGACAAAACAGCGTTCTTCGACGGACAACTAGACATTGCTCGTTATGACGTTATGAAGTATCCACAGTTCGACAAGCTAACAGAAAAGCAGCTAGGGTTCTTTTGGAGACCCCAAGAGGTCGAGCTAGGGAAGGATAGTGGAGACTTTAAAACACTGTCACCCCATGAAAAGCATATCTTCACTAGCAATCTAAAAAGACAGATTCTACTGGACTCAGTACAGGGTAGGGCGCCATCAGTGGCGCTTCTACCTATCTGTTCACTTCCAGAGTTAGAGAACTGGATTCAAACCTGGGCCTTCTTTGAAACGATTCACTCCAAGTCTTACACTTGGATTATCAAGAATGTTTATCCAGATCCTTCTATAGTATTCGATGAGATTATGAATATTAAGGAGATTGTGGATTGTGCTGGCGATATTAGTAAGTACTATGATGAACTTATTGAACTCAATGAGTTCATGAGTAATCCTAAGTACACGCAGTTCAATATGCAGGCAGCGCACAAAGAGGCCCTCTGGATGTGTCTCAATGCCGTGAACTTCCTAGAGGGTATTCGTTTCTACGTTTCCTTCGCTTGTTCTTGGGCTTTCGCTGAGCTTAAAAAGATGGAGGGTAATGCTAAGATCATTAAGTTCATTGCTAGGGACGAGAACATTCACTTGGGTTCGACTCAGCAGCTGTTGAAGATTCTTCCAACAGATGATCCTGAGTTCGCTGCTATTCGCACGAAGCTTCGTCCGGAAGTTATGGAACTTGTTAAGAGCGTAGTAGATCAAGAAAAGGCATGGGCCAGTTATCTGTTTAAGGATGGCTCAGTCATTGGACTTAACGAAAAGCTTCTATGCAACTACGTTGAGTGGATTGCTGACAAGCGACTAGTTGCCCTAGGATACCCACCAGTATACGGTACAAAGAGTAATCCTCTACCTTGGACACAAAAGTGGATCGCGGGTTCTGATGTTCAAGTAGCTCCACAAGAGACAGAAATTACGTCTTACATTGTGGGCGGAGTAGACAAGGATGTATCTGCTGATATGTTTAAGGAGTTTAAGCTATGATTGAGATCTATACGAAGCAAAGCTGCACATACTGTATGCAAGCTAAGATCTTACTAAAAGGACTAGGAATGGAGTTCACTGAATCCAGAATTGGTAATAACATTACTCGTGATGAATTTATTGAGAAGTTTCCAGATGCTAAGACAGTGCCTTACATCCTTGTAGATGGTAAGCCTATTGGTGGCTATGAGCAACTGAAGAAGCTTTACGCATAAAAGAAGCCCCGCTAGATTGCTCTAGCGGGGCTATTTTTATTCTATTGAGATTACAGATATATTCTGAGTCTCTACAAAATTAAAGATACCAGTACCACTTAATGTAGGTAGTGTACGTGATGTTAATCTGGCTCTTAGTCTCATATTGCCTGCTCCAGTATTATCAGTAAGAGTAGTCGATGCTGAAGCTCTATATTGTACTCTATCAAAATCTGGTGGCTCTACTTCAACTGTTCTTTCTGTATCTGGAACAGTAAGAGTCGCTAGAGTCGTCCAAGTGCTACCCCCATTAATGGATTTCTCTATTAATACTGCTATATTACTAGATCCAGTTATAGCGCCTGTGTTTGTATTACATTGGTAGCCTCTTGCATATTCATAAGATAATGTAATGGTCTTTACACCACCATTTGAAGAAAAGTCTCCTACAGTAATAGAAGCATCACTAGCCACAGAAGTACTTTGAGCAGCGTTTTTAAGTACCCCGGCGGACAATGTACCACCAAAATACGCGGAGCCATTTGTCTTAAGATAGTAAGTAGCGTTAGCTTCAGTACACGAGCTTAAGCTGGCAAAGTATGGACCATACCATTCAATAAACTGATTACTAGAACCAAAAGGTGCTCCACTAACTTTCATAAAAGATCCAGTTTGAACGATGGTTCTTCCATTAGTAACATCAACTCTATAACTATCAGAAGTATTACGGATAATACCAGCAGTAAGAGTGCCAACGTCTGCGGTAATTGCGGATAGACTAGTAACACTAATTTTAGCTGCAGTAACTGCTCCAGCTTCAATCTTATCTGCTGTAATAGCATTAGTAGCAATTTTTCCTGCTATAATTGCATTCGCCGCGATTTTATCCGAAACGATCGCATTAGCTATAATTTTATCAGCAGTAACAGCATTGGCTTCGATCTTGTCAGCAGTAATCGCATTGGCTGCTACCTTTGTAGCGGTAATAGCACCGTCTACAATAAGCTCTGCATTGTTTGCTCGAACAACTTCCCAAACAAACTCTACATAGCCAGCAGTAAGATTAGATCTCCAGCGATGTTCAATGAAATGCTCGCCATTCACTGTATTATTAAACTCTCTAGTATTTACATAGGTAACCCATTGTCCTTTTGGAATAACAGTATTGGCCATGTCAATAACAGGGAATGCATTATTATCTACGTCTGCTCTTGTAGTGTATGGGGCAGGAGTATTGTAGAACTGTCCAGGCCAATGCCATGTAGGGGCAATCCACCCGGCTGCATCAGGACTTATATATATTCTTAGACGAGTTCTAAACCAAGCACCCTTCTCCACGGGAACATTCTCGCTAGAATAGTCTCTGACACCACCACCATTTCCAACAAAAGTATAGCGATACGGCTGCGAAGAGTTAGAAGCAGTAGTTTCTACAAACTGAGCGTCATCTCCCCAACCCCACCAAAAAGGATCAAAGAAATTAGGATCTGGATCAACTGCGCTTCCATTTGTTAATGTAAGTTTTGTGGCTGTAATAGCTCCCGCACTAATTTTAGCTGCTGTGATAGCATTAGCTGCCACTTTATCGGCAGTAACTGCATTGGCTTCAATCTTGCCTGCTGTGATAGCATTAGCTGCGACTTTATCGGCAGTAACTGCGTTGGCTTCGATCTTACCCGCTGTAACAGCATTAGCTGCGAGCTCATTTGCAGTAATAGCATTAGCAGCAATTTCATTAGCCGTAATAGAATCTGCAGCAATTTTTCCTGCTGTAACAGCATTAGCTGCAATCTCATTTGCAGTAATAGCATTAGCAGCAATTTCATTAGCTGTAATAGAATCAGCAGCAATTTTTCCTGCTGTAACAGCATTAGCTGCAATCTCATTTGCAGTGATAGCATTAGCAGCAATTTCAGTAGCCGTAATAGAATCGGCAGCAATTTTCCCCGCCGTAATCGCATTTGCTGCGATCTTATCAGATACAATAGCATTAGCTGCGATCTTGTCTGAGATGATAGCATTAGCTGCGATTTGACCACTAGCAATACTACTATTAATTAGCTGCTCGGCGTGGATTATTCCAGGACTTGGTAGCGAGTATGGAAGAGCCTCCGTTGCATTAGCAACTGTTTCTCCGAACATTGGACGATTCAAGAAAACCCAACTGTCTGATTGACCAGGTTTAGTATGGTATTTTCTATAGATCAATTGTACACTAACGGCACCTGCTGGAGCAGTACCCCTACTTATTAATCGTTTGTACCCAGATAGAGTGGTGCCTCCAAGTTGAGCTTCGTCATTTACATCCTCAGTAGTAAATGAAATAAAATTACCGCTAGAGTTCACCCAACCCATAAACAGACCAAATTTGCATCTGTGAGCTCCCGTAAACACAGAAAATTCATAGGTCTTGTTCACAACTACTGGAAAATAATAATTGACTGATCCTGATACTGAACTTAGGGTAGAAGGATAGAAATCTGCTAATCCTGCACCACCACTAAATGCATTATCCTGATATATAGCAAAAGTAGAGTTATCAGATAAAGTCCACTCATTACCTGCGGCTCCACCATATGTATAACTTAGAAATATACCAAAACCATTATTTCTGTATGTTACTGAATCTGGGTTATACCCTGCGATGTTCCATTTATTGGGGTTGGTACTGGGAACTGCCCCTATAAGCATGTTCCCACCTACACCGATAGCCAATTTAGCACTACTTACTGCTCCAGCTCCTATCTTACCAGATGTAACCGCAGAGTCAGCTAACTTAGCAGAAACTACCGCATTATCGACTAACTTAGCAGAAGTAACTGCGTTATCTACTAACTTACCAGAAGTAACAGCTAAATCAGCTAACTTAGCAGAAATTACCGCGTTGTCTACTAACTTATCAGATGTAACAGCTAAGTTAGCTAATTTACCAGATGTAACCGCAGAGTCAGCTAACTTAGCCGAAATTATAGCACTATTAACTATCTTACCCTCAGTCACGGCATTATCAGCTATCTGAGCGTTTAGTATTTGACCTGTAATATCAACAGCAGGTACTGCCGCAGTCCAGTTAGTTCCCTCAAAACGATATAGCTTGTCGTCTGTGGTCAAAAATACTATAGACCCTTCAAAGCGTCTAGGGTCTCCGGAGCCTGGAAGGCTTGATACGATTTCATATCCTCCCTTTGTTTTTGCAAGAGAGAATACTTTGTCTACAGTTATACCAGCCCAAGCTCCAGATCCAGTTGCTCTGATAGTAAGACTTGCAGTGTCCTCATTAGCATCAAACCCTGCAGAGACAGTATAAACTCTATTTGTATAAGTTACTGTTAAAGTTTGCGGATTCGTGACTGTAGATAAAGTAAAGTTTGTACTAATATCTGTAGTGCCACTTAAAATTACGAATGATCCTGTGGCTGGAGCATAAGAAGTAACTACACCATTCGCGTATGCAAATACTGAAACGGATTCACTAGTTAAGTATCCACTAACTGCCGCAGTACCTGGGCTTCCATTGCTTCCATTCTGAGCTAGTACTCTTACTGTAGCCCATTCTGTATTAGCAATAGTATCAGTAGCTGTAGTCGCTACAGCTGTAGCTGTAGTTACATATAGCGGATCAGTTCCTGCTGGGACTGTCTGAGTCCAGCTACCTATTGCTGCCCCCGTCAATATGCCTGTAGCAAATGTATAAGTTGTATTCGCGTTAGGAACTGCAGGTGCTGTAGCAGCTCTTTGGTACAGAAATACTGTGGCTGAGTTAAGTCCGTTAGTTCCATTAGTTCCGTCTTGAGCTAGAACCACTGGACTTGAAAACTCATTAGCAGCAATAGTATCTGTAGCTGTAGTAGCGCTCGCTGTAGCTGCAATCACCCATAAAGGCTGCCCATTATTAGCTGGAATAGCCTGAGTCCAGCTACCTGGAGTGCCACCGCTAAGAACGCCTGTAGCAAATGTATAGGTAAAAGTACCTGAAGGTGCTGCAGGCTGTGTAGCAGCTCTTTGGTATAGGTATACTATAGCATTACTGCTTCCAACAGCACCATCAACTCCCTTCTTAACTTTTGCCAAAGTATATGTAAGATCATAGTTAGTTCCGTCTACTGTGGCTCTTAGTACAGCTGACGCAGAATCAGTCAAAGGATCAGTTACAGTATATGCCCCCGTAGACGCATTTATGCTAATCCATGTAGGACTACTAGGAGTTCTAGATACTACGGAGTATGTAGCAGCTAGTACCTCATCACTTCTTTTAACGACCATAAAGCCACCGGAGGAGCTATAAACTCCTCCGGTGCCGTCCGCTAAAGTGGGAACTACTGAAGATGGAACTGTGAGGCTAGCAGCAGTTACGCTAGCGAAAGCAGCTGTTCCTTTTGCCCCAGAGTCCTCCGAAGGTTCGAAAGATGAATAATAAACTGACGTCATGATCTTAATACCTTATATCTAATCCAGTAGTATTTTTCAACTCTACCGGTTTCTACGTTCGCTAGATTATCGACATATGATCTAGCTGGAACTGGGGTTGTTGCTAACAATGTAGCAGTACGAATTCTTATAGAAAGTGCTGTACCTGCTGTAAATGTGATGGCTGCTCCTCCCTTAGTCGAAGATAGTTTAAAAGTAGTTGTTGTTGGAGTAGCCACTACATAATAAACCTCGGTACCGTCAATACCATTAGCACTAGTTTCAGGGTATACTGGCATACCCACTACTAGTTCATGAGTAGTACTTGAGGTCAGGGTATCTCCTGCTATAATAGTAACAGTAGTAAATAACTTGCTACTTAGTCCTGCATAGATCTCGGTAACTACAGTAGCCGCACTATTTAGTGCTGCGGTATCATTTGTCCAGAATAGCTCTACTCCGTTATATAACTCATCTGAGGTATCCGCACTTGTTACTACAAGACCTGTTGGACTTCCTGGAACGCTTGTTACTGGAGAAGATCCCGCAGTTATATTAGCACTAGAACTACCACCTGATAGATTGCTAGCCCCATAGAAACTATCATCATACTCCTTGGCAACCACGTCAACCAAACCATCAGCCTGATATGTTAGGCTCTCGATTCTAAAACGCTTTCCAGGAGCATCCCAGCTACTTCCGTATCTTGGATAAACCACCTGAATAATTGATCCAGCTAATAGTAGAATACCGTGGTATCTCATCGTGAAACTGATCGTTAGACCAAATCTACTCTTATTGAGAAGTCCATCGGCTAGAATTCTAGTATTATAATAATTTGTACTTCCAGGAACACTTAGGTTTCCCTTTTTAGGAACGTTACGATCAATACGTAAATATTCGGAATTAAAGAAACTTACGTTACGAGCCTCGAACTTATTCGCAGGATCGGCAAACGCGGCTGTTACAGAGTTGAAAGCGCTTCTTACGCCTTCATCTGAGAGCTGAATTTTACCAATAATATCATCCGAAGTTACAATTCTGATAGTATCTGTAGAAGAGCTACCCGAGGTGACTGCTACTGGTTCCTCGATATTCAGAAAGTACTGTCCAGAGGTATAGCGAAGAATCCCATTATAGTGCTCTAGTAATCCATTTGTATTGTCAAACAATGGAACGCTAGTATCAATCTGAAGGTTTGTTTGGTATTTGGTTACATAACGTTGCTCATGTCCGTCCCAACCGCATAGCTTCCAGTAGTTAATATCATCGGAGTCGTAAATAGAATATCCTGAAATCTTGCGTCCATCTCTCTCGTCGAATACTGGATTACCCGCAGTTGTCGGTAGAGTTAAAGTAGCGGGTCCAGTTCCTGAAGCTCTTGTAAGTGCTACTGAAGAAACATAAGTTAGCCCATTAACGCTTCCAGAAGTATGAGTTGGCTCTACAGTTTTAATGCCAGCCGTATCAACAGTATATACTCTACCATCATAATATAGAATTGTACCCGCATCCCAGTTCTTCCATGAGTTCCAAAGGTTTGTTAGTTTACCAATAACATCAGTAAATGTAACTACTCTAGTAGCAAACTTACCAGCAGTATTAGGTGCTAGAGCGACCTTACCTTGCCATAGAATATTACCAGCAGCAGGATAACGATATACGTCACCCACAATAGCTCCAGTAGTACTGGTTCCTACAGAAACAGTAGATCTTGTATCGCACTTCTGCGCTGTAGAAATTACAGCAGGTAAATTCACGTCCTTACCGATATCTAGCCCTCTTCCGTAAGTCTTAGAAGTGAGATAGTCGGTAGTTTGAATAGCTGGATTTATGCTTACTCTCTTATCCGCATAACGTGGAGAGATAGTTACAGTGTCGCTAGCTTTAGGAATGAAAGTCCATAGTGTATCAATAGTTGCAATTCTAGTGCTGCCCTGATACGCAATAATTTCCGCTGTTTGAACAAAGCTTCTTCCAGTGCTTGAGATAATCCTTACTACTTCAATAGTGTCACCTACATAAGTGTCATTTGAAGATGAAGCTGCTGCTGGTAGCCTAATAGTATTGGTGGAAGCTAGTAAAGCTCCAACAGGTGGTGTTTGTCCCGTATAAACAGAAGCGGGATATAGTGTAGTTAACGTTGTTGAGGTAACTGTTCCAGAGAACGCACTCTGAGCAAGTAAGGAACTGTCGGTTAGATTGTCCAAGTTAGCATCAACAACTCTAAAGATAGGACTGTTGTGAGCAGGATCACCTTCTACGGTCATATCCGTATTAGAAGCAAAGCTAAATCCGAGATTTGACCCTACTGTTGTTGTAGCTAATGTACCTGCTGAGATATTATTTGCTATAGTTCCCGTAAACTCTTTATGATTATACGTAACCATAGTCCAGCGTTGGCTGGCTCCATTCTGCATATAAAACTTTGTAATGGTTGGTACACCATTTACATAGCCCAGTGTTGGAGTAACACTAAAACGGAATCTAGTGTTTGAAGTGCCATCTGGATTGAAGAATGTCCACTTATCTATAATCTGCACGTTGGAGTTTATGAGCGCGTCGGTATCAGATCTATAAAGTGATACTGTAGAACCTAGAGGGAAATTGGCAGCATCCTGTCCAGTTGTTTTGCGATCCTTTAGGTAGCTTCCATCGTAATTATAGCAATCAATGACTTTGCCTCTTACTACCATCTTAAGTTCTGGTAGTGAGGTATCTCCCTCTGCAATCTTGAATTTACCAACTACATATGCAGTATCTAGAAGTCTATGGTTAGGTCCCCAATACTCGGTTGTATCAGATCCAGTCCAGTAATCATTCTGCACTTTGAATTGCTTATTTTTAGCAATGTCTACAAGTTGCGACGCTGCTTTTTGTCCTGGCTTACCAGAGAAGAAGTCAAGAGTAAATTGTAATGGAGAAGATAGCGTTAAACTTTGTCCGTCAATAATTCCGGTACCAGGTGTATACTGCTGAGCTGCAGGTAGCTCGGCTGGAATATCGTATTGAATATACCTACCTTCTGAAATATAGTTTTCTCTGACAAATAGAGAGTCAAACTCTAGTCCAGCAGCAAACATGTTTATACTTGCTAGATCATAACGTAATCCACTAGATCCACCTAAAACATCCCCGCGATCTGAGCGACCTCTGCAGAAGATTTCGATTGCTTCTGAGGCATCTGGCGTTCTAGCGACTTCATCCGATCTAGCATCAAAGTCTGCTTTGTCTGTGCAGATAAGGCTTTGCCCATCTACATAAATATCGTAGAGTCCTCCGATTTCACCTTCTGAGATAGCCGAAATGGCATACACAGTGGAGCTATCAGTATTGAGTGTATCGGCAAATACTCCAATACCTTCTGTGACTCTTACTCCATAAATAATCGGAATACTCTTTGCGGCTAACTGAAAATCAAGATCTGTAAACCGGTCTTCTGTGACTGTTTTCTTTGTAATCTTAGTTTTAGCTCCAATACCTAGAAAGCCCTTCTTTGACTTAATGTCATCAATAGCTTCATAGCTAACGGAATACTTCGCTAAAAGATTAAGCGAGGTTTCTGCGTGCATAAAGCCTTTGTCATACGCATAAATAGGCTTCAGCGTGGAGAAGGGCTGAGGCACACCATTCTCATCTAGTGCTCTGTGGGAGTCATCTGATGTTACTCGACCACGAACCTGAGAGAAGTCGCCCCAGTGACTAGTAAGACCCCAGGACACTTTAATAGCCTGTTCGGTATCCTCGAAGCTTACATTCTGAATGATACCCTTGAATAGGTTAATAGGAGTGCCAAGAATCTGGTTTGTATCAGCATCAAAGTATGCTCTGTAGATAAAGACTTCGCGATTGATAAACGATGCGTAATTAGTATCATTCTTGTTAAGAAGAATACTAATGACTTCTTCACTTGACAGAGACAAAACTGCCGTTACTGTTCCAGTTGGTAAATTATCGTCAATTTTTGAAACTCTAAGAGTGTTGCTGCTTCTAAAAGCTGTAATATTTACTGGATAGCTAGTACCTGAAATAAGTAGGGAGACTTTGTCACCTTCGCGGAAGCCTTCCTCAAGAACGTCATCAAGAGTTACAGGAGCCTGAAACGCAATGTCCCAGACTCCTGTGGATACTACTGAAATTGTAACCGATGAAGTTAGCTTTCCACCAAGCGCGTTACCATCAACAACGACAGTTGTTTGGCTAGCTGTTGCCTTAGTTTGCTCCTGTACGCTTCCAACATCTAGAATCTTATTAGCTAAGTATGTCTGTGTACCATTTGCTACTCCGGATAAGCTTGTGCTACCATCATCGAAAGATACGTCAATACTAGCATCAGTTAGATAAGTATAGCGTTCTTTTGAAGTAGATACCAGACCCGTAATACTGTCTGGCTTCGAAGGTCTTTCGAACTTAATTAGATGTGCATACTTAATAGGCGCATTATTGACCAGTGCATTCTTAAGATTTATGTTAACTAATCTTTCTTCTATCATGGTAATAATTCCTCTACTGAAACGCTAAACTGATAAAGATTATCAGTGTTTAAATCGTATTCCAAGGTATCTCCTTTTTGAATAACTCTAAATCTAGGATCTATAAATCTGATTACTGAACCTGATGAAACCGACCTAGCCAGAGGAGGCATCACGTGGATTCTTCTCTGTGAGGTTGTAGGCGGTGTAGTTCCGCTTCTATAGTCACTGTTTGTTTCAACTCTTGTAATCTTGTAAGACTTTACATGATTAGTGTTAGCTGAATCTACTATGTTTATAAAGTCTCCAGGACTAGGACTTCCAGCAGTACCTACTAACATACTTGAACCAGAAATCAGCAGGGTAGTTGATCCCGCTGAAGTGGCTTCTGCTGCCGTAATAGAATTAGCGGCTGCGTAAGTAGCGAATAATGAATTCTGGGGCACTCTATGCTGAGGCAGAATAACGAAGAACGGTCTTAGCCTTCCTTCTCTAGACTCTAGAAATGTAGAGACTGGTTCGAACTCTGTGCGAGTTAAAGGATTATAATTAATATCAAATTCCCAGGTATGATAACCGGGAGAGGCTGTTACGCCTCTCCCTGAAATCGTACGGGACATTTGTACTTGCCTGCTCGATCTAAACTTGACACTGGCAAAACCAGGCCCTGCCGATCCAGTAGCACTAGAGACACCAGCAGCATCAATTTTATTATTAGGATCTGGCAATATGTCAGAAAAGTTAGTAAATACAGGCATTCATTTGTCTCCGATGCTGCCGGCAGCTAGCCGGCAGCACTTCTTTTACAATCTGTTTACATTAGGACGTGTATAAACATTCACGTTAACATCTTCAAGGAAGCCCTGTCCTGAGGCATTAGCAGCTTGTCTAAGCATCTTAATGATGTTTCCCTTCTGGGACACTAGAATATTCTCTACGCCAGAAGCATCTAGGGCTTGGATGTTGATAGTAGCATTAACAGGAGCGGATCCCATTACATCATTGGCTGGAGTTACGTTGATTGGAGTTTCGGGAGTGATTACTTCAGGTCCCTTTTCTCCAACTACGAAGCCACGATTGCCATAACCTCTCATTAGTTCCCCACCGTAGGCAGAGCCGATAGTGCGGAAGTTTGAGGCATTTGTGCCCATACCTTGTGAGCCTCTTAGGAATCCAACTTCTCCACCAGCATTAGCACTTGGGCCTCTTGCTAGGTCGACCGTATCGCTACGCTTGCCTATTGAGAGGGTTGAGGGTGGCTGCACTTTTCCAGCACTATTAGCACTTTCATACTGGGTTCCCGCGATAATAGCAATCTGAGCAGCGCCCATAGCCCCCATAACACCTGCAACAATAGGACCAGCTATTGGTCCTAGTTGTCCGAGTGCCATCGCAATAGCTGCCGCAGTACTAACTACTGCTTGAGCCATCATAAGCTTCTTCTGTATGTTAAATGACTTACGAGCTATACTATCTTTTTTCTTATTCAATGCGTCTACTTTTGCTACACTCTCAGCAGACTTACCATCTCTTTTCTGTTCCGCAGCTATTTCCTTATCTACGGCAGCAATTCTAGCATTACTAATAGAGGATAAAATAGACATTACTGAACTTAAAGTTTGTGATAGTGCTCCTGCAACGGCGGCCACTTTGTCTGTAGTAGTCGCACTAGCGTCTCCTATAGTCTTGAAAGCGTCCACTGCAGCGAAAGAAATTTGAGACATACCACTGAATATAGCTGCTGCAGCCTCTCCATTAGGACCCAATTTCTTAAAGTTTTCTAGTAAAACAGTAGAGAATTGCGAAATTTTAGCCTTAGCTACTTCTAGTCCTTGCAGTTGTATGTTTTTATCTACAGCATCAGATGCGGCTTTTGATGCAGCACCTAAAGCAGGTATATTTGCTTCAATTTGACCAGCTAAACTAACGGCTCTCTGTCCTTCAGCTACGGACTCGGGGCTCTTATTTTCCTTTATGAGAGCTTCCCCAGCAGCTCTCATATTTCTAGCCTGTTGGGCGGCTTGAGCTTGTAATAATTGATATTCTAACTCTATAGTCTGTTTACGAATTCCAGCGGATTCTTTTGCTTGTTTTAAGGCAAATTCAGATGCACGTATTTCCTGATTTGGTAAATTAACACCCAGAGCAGAAGCTATAGTTGCCTGAGGCATATTGCTAATATCAAACTGTATTTTTTGAAGTGCTTGTTGTGTTTCTAAATTCTTTAACTGACTTTGTACAATTTGTTGTCTTAAATTAAGTTCAGCATTTAAATCCGCAAGTCCTGCTTTTTCTAGTAGTTGAATAGTAGTATTAATTTCTAAAAGCTTGACTCTTTCGGTATTGATTTCGGTGGTTTTTTTCTTTTCCGCTTCCATGTTATCAATACTTTCTTGAATACCTTTTTTCTTCTTAGGATCAGCTGTTGCTAGCATAGAATTAGCTTGAGCTATATCAACAATTAATTTATCGGTAGTCGATTTAAATGTTTTGTCCAGCTCTAGTTTCGCAGATGCTGCTTGACTTAGTATAGAATCAACTTCTGCACTACGATTATTTGGTA
>Ga0209651_1000333_pt1 | contig 17488 bp, 15 predicted proteins | sample LauGreFBDMM110SN_2_FD_188216 | JGI IMG/M metagenome (GOLD analysis project Ga0209651, IMG submission 188216) | Freshwater lake microbial communities from Lake Michigan, USA - Fa13.BD.MM110.SN (SPAdes) (version 2) | ecosystem: Environmental > Aquatic > Freshwater > Lake | place: Lake Michigan... | reverse complement strand
GGCTCAAGTAGCGCCGTTGGGCGAATTAATCACGCAGGGCGCGGCGCAGGATTTTTCCCACGGGCGTTTTCGGTAACTCGCTGCGAAATTCAATGACTTTGGGCTGCTTATAGCCTGTCAGGTTGGCGCGGCAATGGCTACGCACAGCGTCTTCGGTAAGGGACGGATCACGCTTGACCAGCACCAACTTCACCGCTTCCCCGGTCTGGAGATCGGGCACACCGACGCAGGCGCATTCGCGCACGCCGGGTAACTCGGACACAAGGTCTTCTAACTCGCTGGGAAACACATTGAACCCGCTGACCAAAATCATGTCCTTCTTGCGGTCCACAATGGTGAAGAAGCCACGCGCATCCATGGTGCCGATGTCGCCCGTTTTCAGGTAACCGTCGGCGGTCATGACTTTGGCGGTCTCGTCCGGACGCTGCCAGTAACCCGCCATCACCTGCGGGCCTTTGACCGTAATCTCACCCGCTTGGCCCATCGCGACTTCCTGCCCTTCGTCATCCAAGAGCTTGACCCAGGTATTGGGCAGCGGCGGGCCGATGCTCCCATCATGCGACGTGATGTCAGCAGGGTTGCAACACACGCTGGGCGAGGTTTCACTCAAGCCATACCCCTCGCAAATCGCACAGCCGGTTTTCTCCAGCCATTGCTGCGCCACGCCACGCAGCACGGCGGTACCGCCGCCCACGCTGCTGGTCAGATGACTCCAATCCACGCGCCCAAAGTCCGGATGGTTCACCAAAGCACTGAAGAGGGAGCTGACCGCCGGGAAGGTATGGATGCGGTGGGGCGCGAGCGCCTTCAACACAGCCGGGATGTCGCGCGGATTGGGAATCAAAATCGTTTTACCGCCCAGGCGCAGGCTCAGCATCATGCTGATGGTGAACGCGAAAATATGGTACAGCGGCAGCGCGCACACGCCGGTTGGCTGCTCGCCCGAAGGGATGCGGCGCATGGCAGGCAGATTCCAGGCTTCGGACTGCAGCACATTCGCAACCAAGTGCCGGTGTAACAGCACCGCACCCTTGGACACGCCGGTGGTGCCGCCGGTGTATTGCAAGACCGCCACATCGTCGGGTCCTATCGTCGGTTTGGTGAAGCTTCCGCTGCGCCCTTGATCGATCGCCGCGTTGAAGCGCACCATGGCGGGCAGCTGAAAGTCCGGCACCAGACCCTTGATTTTGCGCACCACCCAATTCACCACCGCACCTTTGACAGGCCCCAGCAAATCGCCCATGGCGCACACCAGCACATGCTTTACGCCCGTATTCGTCAGACACTTCTCCAAGGTGCTGGCAAAATTTTCCAGAATGACAATCGCCTTGGTGCCGGAGTCCTTGAGCTGGTACTCCAGTTCGCGCGCGGTGTACAGCGGGTTGACGTTCACCAAGACATAGCCGGCGCGCAAAATCGCGGCAACGGCCACGGGGTACTGCGGTACGTTGGGCATCATGATGGCCACTCGGTCCCCGCGCGCCAGACCCAGGCCTTGCAGGTAGGCCGCCAGGGCTGCACTCTGGTTAGCCAGCTCGGAATAAGCCAAGTCCCTTCCCATGAAATGAAAGGCCGCGCGATCCGCGTAGCGCGCAAAGCTATCTTCCATCAACGCCACCAGCGAGGGGTAGACCCCTACATCGACATCCGCCGCAACGCCCGGCGGGTAATGGGGTAACCAGATGCGCTCGGTCATGGAATGATCAGCGCAGCACTAAGGCGGCCCTATTCGATAGCCTTGACCATGTCTTCCACAACCTTCTTCGCGTCACCGAAGACCATCATGGTTTTGTCCATATAAAACAGCTCGTTGTCCAGACCGGCGTAACCGGCAGCCATCGAGCGCTTGTTGACGATGATGGTCTTGGCCTTGTAGGCTTCCAAAATCGGCATACCGTAAATTGCGCTGCCCTTGATCATGGCCGCAGGGTTGACCACATCGTTGGCACCCAAAATGATGGCGACATCGGCTTGGCCGAATTCGCCATTGATGTCTTCCATCTCAAACACCTGCTCGTAAGGCACTTCGGCCTCGGCCAGCAGCACGTTCATGTGGCCGGGCATGCGTCCAGCTACCGGGTGGATCGCGTACTTCACAGTGATGCCGCGCTCGGTGAGTTTGTGCGCCAGTTCCTTGACCGCATGCTGCGCCCGCGCCACCGCCAGACCGTAGCCCGGAACAATGATCACGGTCTCCGCATTGCTGAGTACAAAAGCCGCGTCGTCGGCGCTACCACTTTTGACAGAGCGTTGCTCGGTCGCGCCTGCTGCGACGGTCGCCTCACCGCCAAAGCCACCCAAAATCACATTCAGGAATGCCCGGTTCATCGCCTTGCACATGATGTAGCTCAGGATCGCACCCGAGGAGCCCACCAAGCTACCGGCAATGATCAACATGCTGTTATTCAAACTGAAGCCGATACCGGCCGCCGCCCAACCCGAGTAGCTGTTGAGCATCGAAACCACGACTGGCATGTCCGCGCCACCAATCGGAATGATGATCAGCACGCCCAGGACAAATGACAGCGCCAGCATGGCCAAAAACGCATTCCAATCGCCTGTGAACATGAAGACCGCGCCCAAGCCCAGCGTCACTAAGCCGAGCACCAGGTTGACCATGTGCTGTCCGGCAAAGACCACCGGCGCACCCTGGAACAAGCGGAACTTGTAAGTGCCCGATAACTTGCCAAATGCAATCACTGAACCGCTGAAGGTGATCGCGCCAATGGCCGCACCCAGGAACAACTCCAAACGGTTACCCACCGGAATATCCACCGTACCCGTACCCGGGCCCGTGATACCGAATGCAGCAGGTTCGACCACGGCGGCCACAGCGATAAACACCGCCGCCAGACCGATCATGCTGTGCATAAAGGCCACCAACTCGGGCATCTTCGTCATCTCGACCCGTTGTGCCATTACCGCGCCCGCGCCGCCGCCCACCACCAGGGCGAGCAAAACCCAGCCCAGGCCCTGGACCGGATCAACTTGCCCCAACTGGCTTGCCTGATTGAAAATCAAAGCAGCGGTGGTGACGACCGCAATCGCCATGCCTGACATGCCAAAAACATTGCCACGAATGGATGTCGTGGGATGGCTCAGGCCCTTGAGCGCCTGAATGAAACAAACGCTAGCTACCAAATACAGCAGCACTACAAGATCCATGCTCATGATTGGGCTCCTGCGGCAGGTGCTTTTTTCTCTTTCTTGCGGAACATCTCCAGCATGCGCCGCGTCACCAGAAAGCCGCCGAACACATTCACCGCCGCCAGCGCCACCGCCAGCACGCCCATGGTTTTACCCAAGGGCGTCACCGTCAAGGCCGCCGCCAGCATGGCGCCCACAATGATGATGGCCGAGATCGCGTTGGTGACCGCCATCAGCGGCGTATGCAAAGCGGGCGTGACAGTCCAGACCACGTGGTAACCCACGTAAATGGCCAGCACGAAAATAATTAAATTGGTAATGGTGGGATCGACTTGCATAAAAGTTTCAGGCTCGGATTCAGAAAAAAACTGCAGGTGTATGGCAGACCTTGCGGCCTTAAGCGCGGGTCACCGCGCCGCCATGGGCCACCATACAGGCCGCAACAATGTCGTCTTCCAGGTTGAGATGGAAGGCTGCCTCTTTGGTAGTAACCAGCTTCAAAAAGTCAAGCACATTGCGGGCGTACAGCGCCGAGGCATCTGCGGCCACCAGCCCGGGCAGGTTGGTCTCCCCGACCAGCGTCACGCCATGCGCCTGCACCGTACGGCCTGCCTGCGTGAGCACGCAATTACCCGCGATGCCATCAGCCGCCTTGCCCGCAGCCAAATCAACAATCACCGAACCCGGCTTCATGCTCTTGACCATCTCCTCGGTCACCAGAACCGGTGCGGCCCGACCGGGGATGAGCGCGGTGGACACCACCACATCGGCCAGTGCCACGCGCTTGGCGACCTCGACCTTTTGGCGGTCCAGCCAACTCTGCGGCATCGGCCGGGCATAACCCCCCACGCCTTCGGCAGCCTCGCGCTCTTCGGCAGTGTCAAAGGGCACATCAATGAACTTGGCACCCAGCGACTCCACCTGTTCCTTGACGCTCGGGCGCACATCGGATGCCTCGATCACCGCGCCCATGCGCTTGGCTGTGGCAATCGCCTGCAAGCCCGCCACACCAACGCCCAGGATCACGATGCGCGCAGCCTTGACGGTACCCGCTGCGGTCATCAACATGGGGAAAAAGCGTTGGTACTTATCGGCCGCCAGCATGATGGCTTTGTAACCGGCAATATTGGCCTGCGAGGACAACACATCCATGCTTTGGGCCCGTGTGGTGCGCGGCGCGGCTTCCAGCGCAAAAGCGCTCAGGCCAGCGATGGCCATCTGCTGCAAACCGCCTTTATCGAAAGGATTGAGCATGCCGACCAATGCGGACCCGGCCTGCATCATTTTCAGTTCATCAGGCTGCGGGGCCGCGACCTTGAGCACCATCTCACTGCCTAAGGCATCAGCGGCGCTGCACATTTCCGCACCAACGGCCTGGTAGGCGGCATCGGTCACACTGGATGCCAAGCCGGCACCCGTCTGGACGCGGACGCGGTGTCCCGCTGCGACCAACTTCTTCACGGTCTCGGGCGTGGCGGCAACGCGGGTCTCCCCCGCTACGGTTTCGGCGGGTACGCCAATCTGCATGGATAACTCCTTGGAAACGCCTGGACGGCGCGAACTTGCGTCGAGCTTACATGAGTTTGACCGTTTCGCCACCGGTAACGGCGGCACCATATCTAGGGAGATACCCCGACAACAGACGGCGATGCGCGCCATCTGGGCCTACTGGTTCGCGCATGGGATGATTGCGCCGGCCCATCTGTAAAGCTGAGTGCACACACAAAGCCATCAGCGCGCATTGACATACCGATACCCAAGTGAGTCCCATGTCTTTATCCGAACGCTGGAAACCCAGTACTACCGTAGCCGCCGTGATCGAGCGCAACGGCCGTTTTTTGTTGATTGAAGAGCACACGCCCGAGGGCCTGCGGCTGAACAACCCGGCCGGCCACCTCGACCCTGGCGAATCGCCGCAAGAGGCTTGCGTGCGCGAGGTGCTGGAAGAGACGGCGCATGTGTTCACGCCCAGCGCCTTGCTGGGCATTTACTACGGCCGCTTTCAGCGCCCACCGAGCGCCGCGTGGCCGCAGGGCGAAGACATCAGCTATATGCGCTTTGCGTTCTGCGGAGATGTGGGCGAGGCCATCGCCGGGCGCAATTTGGACACCGGCATTGTGCGAACCGTGTGGATGACGCCGGATGAGGTCCGCGCCACCCGGGAGCGCCACCGCAGCGCCTACCTGCTGGCCTGCATGGAAGACTACCTGCGCGGGCAGCGCTACCCGCTGGGGTTGGTGCGCACCGACGCGAGCGTGTACCGCACAGCCGGTTAAGGGACAACCTAAAATCCATTGATGAACCATCCGCTCAATACCGGCCTGCGCAAACAGCGCATCGTGGTCGGCTTGAGCGGTGGCGTGGATTCCGCCGTCACGGCTTACCTGCTCAAACGCCAGGGCCATGAGGTGCTGGGCCTGTTTATGAAAAACTGGGAGGACGATGACGACAACGAATACTGCGCCTCCAACATCGACTTCATTGACGCCGCCGCCGTGGCCGATGTGCTGGGTATTGAGATTGAACACGTCAACTTTGCCGCCGACTACAAAGACCGCGTATTCGCAGAATTTTTGCGCGAATACTCGGCCGGACGCACGCCCAACCCCGACATCTTGTGCAATGCCGAGATCAAGTTCAAAGCTTTTTTAGACCACGCGCTGCGCTTGGGTGCGGACCATATTGCCACTGGGCATTACGCGCGCGTGCGCCGCAACCCGGACAGCGGCTTGCACGAACTGCTCAAAGGCCTGGACCCCGGCAAAGACCAAAGCTATTTTTTGCACCGGCTGAACCAGACGCAGTTGGCCAAAACCCTGTTTCCGGTGGGTGCGTTGCACAAAACCGAGGTACGCCGCATTGCCGATGAGATCGGGCTGCCCAACGCCAAGAAAAAGGATTCCACCGGTATTTGTTTCATCGGCGAGCGGCCGTTTCGCGAGTTCCTGAACCGCTATATCGCCCATGCGCCAGGCCCGATCAAAAACGACAAAGGCCAGACGATTGCGCAGCATGTCGGGCTCTCTTTCTACACCCTGGGCCAACGCCAGGGATTGGGCATTGGCGGCCTAAAAGCACGCGGCGCGCAAAAAGGCGGTGGTGAACACGCGCCCTGGTTTGTGGCACGCAAAGACATGGCGTCCAACACCTTGTGGGTGGTGCAGGGGCATGATCACCCCTGGCTGCAATCGCGCAGTCTGGTGGCGATGGATGCCAGTTGGGTTGCCGGTTCATCCTCATCAGACAACGACAGCCTCGGAGCCAAAACGCGCTACCGCCAGGCCGATTCGCAGTGCCGCATGGACACCGACGCGGCCGCGCCTGCGCACTTTGCGCTGGATTTTGTGCAGCCGCAATGGGCCGTCACGCCGGGCCAATCTGCGGTGGTGTACGACGGCGATGTTTGTCTGGGCGGCGGTGTGATCCACAGCTGCAGCGCGCAGGGTTGATGCGGCTCTGTAACTAAAAGCCTATCCCTGCGTGGGAGAATGCTCTGTCGCGTCATGCGCGGCGCACCCCATCACTAGGAGATATCCATGGCGCTTCGCGCAACAAAAATCGTGGCCACCCTCGGCCCGGCGTCCAGCGATCCGGCTTTATTGGAAGAAATGATCAAAGCCGGCGTGAACGTTGTGCGTCTCAACTTCAGCCACGGTACCGCGCAAGACCATATCGACCGCGCCGCCATGGTGCGCACCGTTGCCCAGCGGGCCGGACGCGAAGTGGCCATCATGGCCGACCTGCAAGGCCCCAAGATCCGTGTCGGTAAATTTGCAGAAGGAAAGGTCATGTTGGAGGTGGGGCAGGCCTTCGTTCTGGACGCCTTGCGCACCGAGCCCGGTGATATCCACGGCGTCGGCCTGGACTACAAAGCCCTGCCGCGCGAAGTCAAAGCCGGCGACGTCTTGCTGCTCAATGACGGCCTGATCGTCATCACCGTGGAAAAAGTGGTGGGCGAACAGGTGCACACCATCGTCACGCTGGGCGGCGTGCTGTCGAACAACAAGGGCATCAACAAAAAGGGCGGCGGCCTGACTGCACCGGCCCTGACCGCCAAAGACATGGAAGACATTCGCACCGCCATGGCCTTTCAGGCTGACTATGTGGCCGTGAGTTTCCCCAAGAGCGGCACCGACATGGAAATGGCGCGCCAGCTTTGCAACGTGGCCGGGGCTGCGTTCAACCACACACCGGCGCTGATTGCCAAGATCGAACGCGCCGAGGCCATCCCCAAGCTTGAAGAGATTCTGCGTGCCAGCGACGCCATCATGGTCGCGCGGGGCGACCTGGCCGTCGAGGTCGGCAACGCTGCTGTTCCGGCCCTGCAAAAACGCATGATCAAAATGGCGCGCGAGCTCGACAAGGTGGTGATTACGGCCACGCAAATGATGGAGTCTATGATCACCAACCCGGTACCCACCAGGGCTGAGGTCAGCGACGTGGCCAACGCGGTGCTCGACGGAACCGACGCGGTCATGCTGTCGGCGGAAACAGCGGCGGGCAAATACCCGCTGGAGACCATCAAAGAAATGGTGCAAATTTGCCTGGCGGCCGAGGAAAGCCAGTCGGTCAAGCTCGAAGCAGACTTCGTGGGCAAGACCTTTTCCCGCATCGACCAGTCCATTGCCATGGGTTCGCTCTTCACCGCCCACCACATGGGCGCGAAAGCCATCGTCGCCATGACCGACAGCGGCTCCACTGCGCTGTGGATGAGCCGCCATCTGATCCATGTACCAATCTACGCCCTGACCCCGCGCCTGAGCAGCCAGCGCCGCATGGCCCTGTACCGCAATGTGCGTCCACTGCTGATGGATACCATCACGAACCGCGACTCCGCCCTGCTGGAAGCGGAGAACCACTTGAAAAAGCGCGGTATCGTGCACGCCGGCGATGTCTACGTGATCACCTGCGGCGAGCCCATGGGCGCGCCTGGCGGTACGAATATGTTGAAGATCTGCCAGGTCGCCTGAGCGTCGCGCGCCAAAACCACCATGAAATTGATTCCCACCACCATCTTGACCGGCTTCCTCGGATCGGGCAAAACCACCCTGCTCAAGCGCATCCTGTCCGAAGCACACGGGCAAAAGATTGCGGTAGTGGAAAACGAGTTTGGTGAGGAAAACATCGACAGCGAAATCCTGGTCTCGGACACCACCGAGCAAATCGTGCAAATGAGCAATGGCTGCATTTGCTGCACCATCCGCGAAGACCTGCGCGCCACGCTGCACAGCCTGGCCGAGAAAAAGCGCAAAGGCGAGCTGCACTTTGACCGCGTCGTGATCGAGACCACTGGCCTGGCCGACCCCGGCCCGGTGGCGCAAACTTTTTTCATGGACGATGAGGTGGCCGAGTCCTACCTGCTGGACTCCATTCTGACCCTGGTGGACGCCAAACACGCCGCCACCCAGCTCAATGAGCGCCAGGAAGCCCGCCGCCAAGTGGGTTTTGCCGACCGGATTTTCATCAGCAAGGCGGATTTGGTGGATGCCAATGAACTGGAAGCGCTCAAACACCGCCTGAGCCACATGAACCCGCGTGCGCCGCAAAGCGTGGTGCATTTTGGCGAGGTGGCCATCAAAGATGTGCTGGACCTGTACGGCTTCAACCTCAACGCCAAGCTCGACATCGATCCGGATTTTCTGAAAGACGATCACGCGCACCACGATCATGACCACGACGAGGCCCATGTGCACGGGCCCGACTGCGACCATCCTTCCCACCACGACGACCATGCCCACGGCGCAGGTCACCACCACCATGTGGACGACGACGTCAAAAGCTTTGTGTTCAGGTCCCCGCGTGCCTTCGATCCGGCGCGGCTGGAGGACTTTCTCGGCGCCATCGTCAACATCTACGGGCCACGGATGCTGCGCTACAAGGGCGTGCTCTATATGAAAGACACCGAGCGCAAGGTGATTTTTCAAGGGGTGCACCAGCTGATGGGCAGCGATTTGGGTCCGGTTTGGGGTGTGGATGAGCCGCGCCAGAGCAAGATGGTGTTCATCGGCATCGACTTGCCCCAGGACATTCTGCGGCAAGGCCTGGAGCAGTCGCTGGTCTGACCGGTACGCCACCGTGCTGGGTGCTTGGCTTCGGGGCAGAGCTTGCCTGTACACTCGCGCGCCGAAGCCGAGTCCCCCGCCGCCGCACAAAAAAGCGGGTAACTGAGCGCCTTCAATAGATACCCAGCCAATTGGCACCCCAAGGAGACGAGCCATGAAATCCCCCGCCAAAAAGCCTGCAGCGCCCGCCAAAGCCGCACCTGTCAAAGCCAAGACAGCGATAAAGAAGCCGGCCCCTCAAGCTGCTCCGCTTGCCAAGAGCCCGGTAACAGCCAAGAAGGCGACCAAGCCAATTGCTAAAGCACCTGTCAAAGCGCCCGCCAAAGTGGCGGTAAGGGTTGCTGTGAAGCCGGCAGCCAAAGCCGCACCGAAGGCAGCAGCCCAGCCAGCGAAAAAAGCAGCCCCGGCGGCACCCGCAAAAAAAGCCCCGGCCGTGTCGCACTTGGCGTCTAAACCCGCATCTAAACCCGCGGCGAAACCAGCAGCCAAACCAGTTGCCAAACCGGCCGCAACGCCCGCCGCCAAAAAGCCGGTCGCAGCGCCGGCTGCGAAGGTCGCGCCAAAAGCGGCTCCCAAGCCCCCAGCGGCGGCCAAGCCTGCGCCTTTGCCGCCTGCGGAACCCATCGTGCACGTCACGGGCATCATCAAAGCGATTCGCCCTTCTTCGCGTTTGGTGCAAATCACAGTGCCCTCGATGGCGCAAAGCGTGGCCTCCACTGCGGCCAAGTCCTCGTTCCTGCCAACCGAAGCACGCGACGAATTGCATCCGCTGGTGCCGCACGCCATCAAAAAAGACCCCAAGCTCGTCGGTAACTGGAAGAAGAAAGCCCCAGGCGACTTAAGCGACGCCGAGCTCATCGCCATGCCGGATTCGGAATACATGAACGATGTGCAAATGGCCGCCTTCCGGCTCAAGCTGGTGGTGCTGAAAGATGGCATCTTGAGCAATGCCGGCGCAACCACCGAGCACCTGCGCGAAGACACCTCGGTCATGCCCGACCCGGCCGACCGCGCCACGATTGAAGAAGAACACGCGCTGGAGTTGCGCACCCGCGACCGCGAACGCAAGCTCTTGAAAAAGATCGAACAGGCCATCACCCGCATCGACGCCAACGAGTACGGCTACTGCGACGAGACCGGCGAGCCTATCGGCGTGGGCCGCTTGCTGGCGCGCCCCACCGCCACGCTGTCGCTGGAAGCGCAGCAGCGCCGCGAACTCAAGCAGAAGATGTTTGGGGACTGATCGCCCATACGCTGCGGAACAAGCCCGCAGCACAAGGCCATGAACGACATCCAGCGCCTACGACAAACCGAACTGGCGCAATTGCGCGCTGCCAACCCGGTGCCAACCGGCGCACCAGCGCAGGCCGAAGTGGCGCACGCGGTGGCCTCAGCCGGTGTTTCCGAGCGCAAACGGGCCGACATTCTGGCCAAAATCGATGCGATTGAAGCGCAGATGCGGGCCGAATGGGCCGCCCCCGCGCCCGGCGCCCCGGTCAAACCCTGAACCGCCTGGCAACCGGGCGGCCTTAGGCCCGCACTATCCCAACGAACGCATTATTTGAAGTATCACCTTCATAGTGATCTCTAAGTACTTCATTTAGATAGCATTTTCAGCCCACATTTTCTCAAGATGCACCCCTAAGTCTTTGATTTGATTGAAATTTTTAACACCCGACCCATTGCAAACCGTCAATTTCCTGATACAGTGGTAAAAAATCGCATTTCGTGGGAAAAATTCCCAAATGCGCCCTTATTCGGTTGGATTGACAAAAAAGGTCGTGCGCAGTGTTCCAAGGTGCTTCTTCACTCAGTCTCGATAACAAAGGCCGGCTCTCGGTGCCGACCCGGCATCGTGATGTGCTGGCTGCTGTGGCTTCCGGACAGCTGACGATCACCCGCCACCCCCACGGTTGCCTGATGGTGTTTCCCCGCCCGGCCTGGGAGCAGTTCCGCCAGCGCATCGTCGAGTTGCCCATGGCCGCGCAATGGTGGAAGCGGATCCTGCTGGGTAATGCCATGGACGTGGAAATCGACGGTACCGGCCGTGTGCTGGTCTCGCCTGAATTGCGCGCTGCCGCCAAGCTGGACAAAGAAACCGTCTTGCTGGGCATGGGCAACCACTTCGAGCTGTGGGACAAGGCCACCTACGAGGCCCAGGAAGCCCAGGCCATGCAGGGCGACATGCCCGATGTCTTCAAAGATTTTTCGTTCTGATGAAGCCTGACGTGCAGCCCGCGCACACCACGGTCTTGCTCAACGAAGCCGTGGATGCACTGCTGGGTGACGGTGTCGGTCCGCTAGCCTGCTTTGTCGATGCGACCTACGGTCGCGGCGGCCACTCCGCCTTGCTGCTGCAACGCCTGCCCCCCGACGCCTCGCTGATTGCTTTTGACCGTGACCCGCAAGCTGTAGCCCATGCGCAAAGCCTGCGCGACCCGCGTTTTTCCATTCGCCAACAGCCGTTTTCCGAGATGGACGCCCTGGCGACCGGTAGTCTGGACGGCGTGCTGATGGACCTGGGCGTGAGTTCGCCGCAAATCGACAGCGCAGATCGCGGCTTCAGTTTCCGCTTCGACGGCCCGCTCGATATGCGCATGGACACCACACGCGGCATGAGCGTAGCCCAGTGGCTGCAAGAGGCAGACCTACAAACCCTGACGGAGGTGATTCGTGACTATGGCGAGGAGCGGTTTGCTGGCGCGATTGCAAAAGCAATTGTGGCGCGCCGCACAGAACACGGGCCCATCACCCGTACCACGGAGCTGGCCACGCTCGTGGCTGCTGCAGTCAAAACCCGTGAAAAGGGCCAAAACCCGGCCACCCGTACCTTTCAGGCATTCCGGATTTTCATCAACGCTGAGCTGGAAGAACTCACACAGGGGCTGAGCGCCGCGCTGCGTCTGCTTAAACCCGGCGGACGCCTGGTGGTGATCAGCTTTCATTCGCTGGAAGACCGCATCGTCAAGCAGTTCATTGCCGAGCATGCGCGCGAGGTCTACGACCGCCGCAACCCGTTTGCCGCGCCCAAAACCATGGCCTTGCAAGCGCTGGGGCGCAGCAAACCCTGTGCCTCCGAAATCGCGGCCAACCCGCGTGCGCGCAGCGCCGTGATGCGGGTGGCGCAGCGTCTACCCCGTGCCCCACAGGCAGTGTCGGCATGACGCGCATCAATGCCCTCTTGCTCCTGGTCGTTGTGGCCACCGCCCTGTATTTGGTACGGGTGCAGTACGAGTCGCGCCGCCTGTTTTCAGAACTGGACAAAGCCCGTTCGCAGGCCCGCCACCTGGCCATGGATGTGGAGCGTCTGGAGGTGGAAAAGCGGGCCCAGGCCAGCCCCGGACGGGTCGAGCGCCTGGCGCGCGAAAAGCTCGATATGCGTCAGCCCAACCCCGGTATCACCACCTATATGAGCTACCCCGCTGAACAGCCAGGCCCTAGCGCGAAGGCAGACACACCATGAGCCGCAGCATCCAGTACACCTCCAGCCCCCTGCTGGCCAGCCGCACCCCGGTGTGGCGCAGCAAATTTGTCGTGGCCATGATTGCACTGGGCTTTACCGGACTGGGCGCGCGCGCCGCCTACATCCAAATTGTCAACAACGATTTTTTTCAGCGCCAGGGCGTGGTGCGCTTCGCCCGCACCATCGAGTTGCCGGCCAACCGGGGTCGCGTGCTCGACCGCAATGGGCTGATACTGGCGTCCAGCGTCCCGGCTGCCAGTATCTGGGCGATTCCCGAAGACGTGAACATCACGCCGGCGCAATCCCAAAAACTGGCCAAATTGCTAGACATGCGGGTCGAAGACTTGAGCAAAAAATGGGCCGATGAGGACAAAACCTTTGTCTGGGTGAAGCGCCAAGTCGACAGTGAAACCGCTAAAGCCATCGGCGCACTGGAGCTTAAAGGCATACACCAAAGCGCCGACTACCTGCGCCAGTACCCGGAGGGCGAATCCGCCGCCCATATCGTCGGTTTCACCAATGTGGAGGACAAGGGCCAAGAAGGCGTCGAACTCTTCTTCAACCAGGCACTCACCGGCAAATCCGGCCTGCGCCACGTGATCAAAGACGGGCGCGGACGGGTGGTCGAAGACGTGGGCGCAGTCGTGCCGCCGCTGCCGGGTCAAGACGTACAACTGAGCATCGACAGCAAAATTCAGTTTTTCGCCTACCAAAAACTCAAAGAGGCCGTGGTCAACAACCGCGCGCATGCCGGTAGCGTGGTGGTGCTGGACGCCAACACCGGCGAGTTGCTGGCCATGGCCAACTACCCCAGCTACAACCCCCAAAAACGCGCCAACCTGAGCGGCGAGCAGCTGCGCAACCGGGCGCTCACCGACACCTTTGAACCCGGCTCGGTGATGAAGCCCTTTACCGTCGGGATTGGCCTGGAGAGCGGGCGCATCAAGCCGGAGACCGTCATCGACACCGCTCCCGGGTCGATCTCCATCACCGGCGTGACCATCCGCGACACAAAACCCCATGGGGCCTTGAGCGTGGACCAAATCATTCAGGTCTCCAGCAATGTCGGGACCACCAAAATCGCGATGCAGCTGCAGCCCAGCGAGATGTGGACGACCTTTGCTGCCGCTGGCTTTGGCGAGCGCCCCCAAATCGAATTCAAAGGCGCTGTCTCCGGGCGGCTGCGGCCTTACAAAAGCTGGCGGCCGATTGAGCAGGCGACCGCCTCCTACGGTTACGGCCTGTCTGCATCGCTGCTCCAGATGGTGCGCTCTTACACCGTCTTTTCTCACGACGGCCAGCTTATTCCGGCAACCCTGATGAAAACCGACAACCCGGCACTGGGTGCGCCGGTTTTTTCAGCAGACACAGCCGCCAAGATCCGCCACATGCTGCATTTGGCGGTTGGGCCAGGGGGCACAGCCCCCAAAGCACAGACCATGGGCTATTCGGTGGGCGGCAAGTCAGGAACCGTTTACAAACAAGTCGGCAAGGGCTACGGCAGCGATGGAAGCCGCAAATACCGCAGCTTTTTTGTTGGCATGGCCCCGATTGACAAGCCACGCATCATCGTCGGCGTGATGCTCGATGACCCCAGTGCGGGCCAGCATTACGGGGGCCAGGTGGCTGCGCCCGTATTCAGCGAGCTGGTGCAGCACAGCCTGCGCATCATGGGGGTGCAACCCGATATTTCGGTGCACCCGCAAGTCGTCTCCATTGCCGAAGAAGAGAGCTTTTGATGGACCTGCTGGCAAGCTCCGCTGACGCTTTGGCCTGGTTACAGGCCCGTGTCACCGGCACGCTGGTCAGCGACAGCCGCGCCGTACGACCAGGGGACGGCTTTATAGCCTGGCCCGGTGCTGCCGCTGACGCGCGCCGCCACGTAGCCGATGCCCTGCAACGCGGCGCGGCAGCGTGCCTAGTTGAAGCAGACGGCGTGGCCGACTGGAATTTCCAAGACGCACCGGTTGCGTCGCTGCAGGACTTGCAGCCCCAGCTGGGCGGGGTGGCGGCGGCTTTTTTTGGCAGCTCCCGCGTCGACTTACCGGTCTTTGCGGTCACGGGAACCAATGGCAAGACGTCCAGCGCCTGGTGGCTGGCGCAGGCCCTGGCAGCGGTGTCAGAGGCTGCTTCACCGCAGCAGGCCGGGTTCATCGGCACGCTGGGTTGCGGCCTGATCAGCCACGGCAGCGCACCCGATGCGGGCACTCTAAGTCTCACCGGTTTGACCACGCCCGACCCGCTGACGGTGCACGCCGCCGTGCACACCTTCGCAGCGCAAAAGGCCTGCGGCTGCGTGATCGAAGCCTCGTCCATCGGCTTGCAGGAACACCGCCTGGATGGCTTGGTAATTGACTGCGCCATCTTCACCAACTGCAGCCAGGACCACCTGGATTACCACGGCACGATGCAGGCCTACTGGGCCGCCAAGCGCGCGCTGTTCGCATGGCCCGGACTGCGCAGCGCTGTGGTCAATATCGACGATTCGCACGGCGCGATCCTGGCTGCCGAACTACGTGAGGGCGCGCTCGATTTGTGGACCTGCTCAAGCCGTGAAGAAGCAAACCCTGCAGCCCGCTTGCAGGCCCGCCAGATCCGCGTGACCGACAGCGGCATGGCCTTTGAAGTGCGCGAGGCGGGGCAGCAACAGACCGTGCACAGCCCGGTACCGGGCACCTACAACGTCGCCAATCTTCTCGGCGTGATCGCCGCCCTACGCAGCCACGGCACGCCGCTGGCGCAGGCGGCGGCTGCCTGCAGCGGTTTGCGTGCCCCGCCCGGGCGCATGGAAGCTGTGGGACCAACCGATACCAACCCCTTGGTGCTGGTCGACTACGCCCACACACCAGACGGTCTGGCGCAGGCGTTAGCAGCCTTGCGTCCGGTGGCCTTGGCGCGTGGCGGACAACTCTGGTGCGTGGTGGGTTGCGGCGGCGACCGCGACCCGGGCAAACGCCCGCTCATGGGTGCGGCGGCCGTGCGAGGGGCTGATCGTGTGGTCTTTACCAGCGACAACCCGCGCAGCGAAAACCCCGAGAGCATCCTGGCGCAAATAGTCGCCCCTTTGGTGCCGGGGCCGGCCTGGCATATCGAAGCCAACCGCGCTGCAGCGATCGCCGACACCGTGCTGCAAGCACATGACCGTGACCTGGTGCTGATCGCAGGTAAGGGCCATGAGACCAGCCAGGAGGTGGCCGGGCAGCGCCACGCTTTTGACGACCGTATCCATGCCCGCAAGTCGCTGGAGGCGCGCGCCGCAACCCGTATGACGCTAGGCCATCTGGCCAAGTTGATTCCCAACAGCCAGCTCAGCGCCAACCCGGCGAGCCCCTGGCTGCGCGTGCACACCGATACCCGCAGCACCCGGGCGGGCGATTTGTTTGTGGCCTTGCGCGGCGACAGCTTTGACGCCAACCAGTTTCTGCCCCAGGCCCTTGCGCAGGGTGCGGTCGCGGTCCTGTGCCATCCCCAAACCGGGGCAGCCGATACCGCAGCCTTGCCGCGTATCGAAGTACCCGATACGCAAGACGCTTTGACTGTGCTGGGCACCCACTGGCGCGCGCAGTGGCATCTGCCCCTGATTGGTGTGACCGGCAGCAACGGCAAAACCACGGTCACGCAGATGATTGCTGCCATCCTGCATCTGCATGCGCCGCACGGCGCGGCGCTGGCCACGCAAGGCAATTTGAACAACCACATCGGCGTGCCGCTGACGGTGCTGCGCTTGCGTAGCGAACACCGCATCGGCGTGGTCGAACTCGGCATGAACCACCCCGGCGAAATCGCCCGTCTCAGCGCGGTGGCACAGCCCACTGTGGCGCTGGTAAACAACGCGCAGCGCGAGCATCTGGAATTCATGCACACGGTAGACGCAGTCGCCGCCGAAAACGGAACTGTGATCAGCGCCCTGCCCGCCCATGGCGTGGCCGTTTTCCCAGCAGACGATGCCTACACCGCCTTGTGGCGCAGCCTCGCCGGTGCACGGCGCTGCGTCACCTTCAGCGATACGCCAGCCGTAATTGCTGAAACCAACGACAGCGTGCGCCTGCTGGATGCCCAATGGCATGGCGGGCACTGGCGGGTGCAGGCGCAAGCCCGGCTCGGTGAGCAGGTCGAGAACCTGCAGTTCGACTTGCAGATTGCCGGGCGCCACAACATCAAAAACGCCCTGGCCGCCGCCGCCTGTGCGCTGGCTGCGGGTGTGCCTGCAGCGACCGTAACGCAGGGCCTGTCGGCATTTGTTCCGGTGCAAGGCCGCTCGCGGGCGCTGTCACTGACCCTGGACGGACGTAGCATCACGGTGGTGGATGACAGCTACAACGCCAACCCGGATTCGGTACGCGCCGCCATTGACGTGTTGGCCGACCTGCCCGGCCCGCGCTTACTGGTTTTGGGCGACATGGGCGAAGTGGGCAGCCAAGGCCCAGCGTTTCACACAGAGGCCGGCGCGTACGCTGCGGCCAAGGGCATCGAACACGTGCTGCTCAGCGGCACCCTCAGCCGCCATGCCCATGCCGCCGCGCCAGGCTCTCAGCGCTTTGACGATATGCCTGCGCTGCGGCAAGCCGCTGTAGCCCTATTGCCACAGGTGGCCAGCGTGTTGGTTAAAGGCTCGCGCTTCATGCGCATGGAGCAGGTGGTAGACGCTGTCACCCAGGCCTGTGCCGCGCCACAAAAAGAAACAACACCGCAGGGAGAAGCAACATGCTGCTAACGCTGGCGCAGTGGCTGCAAGCCATGTCGCCCGAATACGGGATCTTCCGGGTATTCCAGTACATCACCCTGCGGGCGGTGATGGCGGCCATGACGGCGTTGG
>Ga0209651_1000330_pt1 | contig 17524 bp, 21 predicted proteins | sample LauGreFBDMM110SN_2_FD_188216 | JGI IMG/M metagenome (GOLD analysis project Ga0209651, IMG submission 188216) | Freshwater lake microbial communities from Lake Michigan, USA - Fa13.BD.MM110.SN (SPAdes) (version 2) | ecosystem: Environmental > Aquatic > Freshwater > Lake | place: Lake Michigan... | reverse complement strand
CAACCCAATACACGATCCAAGGTTTATATCAGTCCCTAGTTCCAAGTTCCAAGTTCCAAAAAATTTAAAATCCTCGTATCCGCGATAATTTTAAATACAATGAACAAAAACTTTTATTATTTTTTATTAATGAAGCAAATATCTAGCAACCGTTACTTCTTGCCCGCACGAGGCTTGGCAGGCGCTCGCTTCTTTTTCTCAGCTGGTTCGGTTGTCTCTTCCTCCTCTGGGGTTGGAGGAGGGGCCGTCTGAGGTGGCGCTGCTGGCTCTTCCTCTACAATCGAACCATCCTCGGACTCTTCCTCATCAACCTCCTCGACCTCCTCGTCTTCCTCGTCGTCCTCCTCCTCGTCATCATCCTCATGACCCAAAGAATTATACATGTTCACCGCTACAGGCTTCCCCGGGGCGGTAGAAGCGGATTGGGCAACCAGACGATCCGAAGGCTTGGCGTTTTCCATCTTGAGAGCAGAAGGACGCAAAAGACCACGAACACTATTGTCAATCTGACGAACCACCACCTCGTAGAGCTTGACCTGGAGGGACACCTTGTTGCCAATAAACACACTCTCAAACTTGATGGCCGCGGTCACGTGACAAGGCTTGTTGAGAATCGTAAAGGGATCAATCTCCTTGTTCGTCTCCTCATCCACAAAAATAGTATGGATCTTGTTATTCTTCTTATTGAGAAGAACCTTGCAGTATAACATGGGACCCCTACCCTCCACGGGCTTTCCCTTGTCCATCTTCCAGAACAGAGGATTAAACTTCTTGAGATCGGAATAGTCCAGATCGTATTTCTCAATCTCCTCCTTATGCTCGACCAGGTACTTCTTGGTATGCTCGGTCACCTGGGTAAAGATGTCGGTAAAACTTTTTTCATTCTCAGTGGGTCCATTTCGATTCCAAAGGCACAATGGCAGGACATATCCATTGAGCTTATCCGTCGCCATATCCCTTGACTCTTGAAGGCCAAAAGAGTGGAGCTTATCAGGAGTCGAAAAAATCAAATCACCTATGCTTCCATCGGAATTCTTTGTAGCGATCCTCACACGCTTGAAATTGATCTTCTGACCTGGAATGTTACCGACCTCGGGCTTGGAAAATACCATGTTCTCGGTATTGTAGTTGTTGTACTCTGAAAGTTGATTTTGGCTCATTTCTATTCTTTGATAGTTGTTGTTTTTTTGATTGAGGAATAAATTTTTAAATCACCATCAATTTTTATTTTTCAAATTTTTTATTTTTACACAATCGAGTCTGGAAAATTCTGATGAATATACCCCCAAAAAAATCCAAGGATCACAAAAGGAATCGCAATGGAAAAAAGACCCAACCATAGCAGTGGGTCCTTTAATTTTTCGGCGTCGCTTTTACGATCCATATTCGTTTGAAAAAATTCCTTGGGTTCGTTTCGACGGGTCAGTCGGACTTTTTCATCCTCATTATAGAGATTGTAATACATGGGCGTGCGGAGCGTTTTAATAGGTACGAAATATGGTCGCGAGGTGACGCTTAGACCGTGACGACCATATAAAAAAGCAGAAGCGTGGTGTTTCATTTTTTTTAATAATGAAATCATTTTAGATTTGGGGGATCAGTTTTATTTTTATTTCAAATAAATAAAAAATGGGAAATAAAATATCCTCCCCAACACCCGCCGTCACTCATCAACAAATCGTTCAACGATTAAAAAAGGATGGAAAACCACGCCAAGATAGCGTCCAGGACTATTCTTTGGACCCCGTCAAGGTGAAGCAATGGCTTGATAGCTACCAACCTCAAGAAAGAAAATTTGCCAATTATATAATCAAAAATGCTCGTCATATCACCTGGACGGAATTCCGACAACATTTGTTGAACGTCAATACCAACCTCGTTAAAAAAATAAAGGGAAAATTTTATCTATTCACTCCCACGGATACCAAAAATTCCGTGTTTTATTTTGCCGCGTTGGTCTATGAAAACGTTATTTTCCCTAATTCAAAAGTGAGGTTCCGATGTATTACCGTGAACGGTGCCTCATTGAGTAAAATTATATCGACGTCCGGAACCCAGACCAACATTCTTTATTGTGATGATATGTCGTATTCTGGAAGCCAATTATCGCAATATATTGTTGAGATCTCGGAATTCCACTCTCCCACCTTTTTTTTATTTCTTCAACCACGCCGTCAAAGCGAAAAGGATATTCCTATTTATTGCGCGGGGAAAATACAAAAGTTTTTTATAGTGTATATGGAAGCAAAATACGATGCCTACAATCCCAAACTAACACGCCGTGACTACAACCTGGAAACCATGAAAGACGCCCTCCTCCTCTATCAAAACGGTGGTACCACTAATTATCCAAACTATCAATGGATTATATTAAAACGAGAATCTACTCAAAATGATAAATTAAAATATACTGTTGTAGAGTCGTGGTACTCTTTGAAAGAATTTTTGGAAAAGAATCGGGGCCTCCGATTTATAACCCTAAAAGAGATGCGCATAAAGGACGTAAAATTACAGTACATAACACCGACTATATTTAATATGAAACCTATCAATATCTATCTCGGGATCCCGTATTTTACAAGCAATTCATTAGATTATATCACTCGTAAAAAACCGCCCGGTGTTAACATTATTTTTGGAAACTATGAAATATTACCCATTATTAATGATTTATATGAAAACTTGCCTCTTTCTATTTCTGGAAAACGTCGATTCTTGTATTTCTTATTAACCCACTTCAATTTCTATCATCCAAATCCTCTAGAAGAAATTTCTGATGACTATATGGATCCTTATGATAACCCTAAACAAATTGCTCTTGCGTGGTTCGACCACAAAATGGCCGATCCAATCTCCACGATTAGTGTAATACTGGGTTGTGGATTGGTGGTTCCTTATACTTTCCGTAATGGAAAACTTGTCATTCTCGGAAAGCCTAGGATGCTAGGTTCACTGATGAAAAATTGTCAGGAACCTAGTCCAACCATTATGAAAAAACGCCAAGAATTTTTACAAAAATTTTACACATCGGACGAGGCAATTCTACAAAATAAATACGATACACAGGATCGATACGCATGTGGTAGTTGCCCTCCTCCTTTTTACAAATTAATTTTTTTTTAATTAAATATTGGAATATAATATATGAGAATTGCTATATTATTTTGGGGTATTACGAGAAGTTTAAAACATACCTTGGATAGTTTTAATGAAAATATTGTAAAGGTGTTTATAAAAAAAAATATCAATTATGATATTTATATTCATACCTACAAAATGAATAGGAAACTTTGTAATAGTAGATCAAAAGAATATAATATAGAATATGATAATGAAGAATACAAACTATTAAATCCCCAATATATAGAAATAGAGGATGAAGACGAAGTGAAGACAAGAATAAATTTTGAACAGTATAAAACCCATTATGATTGTTATAATTCCGATTACAAAAATATAGATAATTTTATTTACGCCGTGTACTCTAAGCAAAAAGTTTATCAATTGGTTAAAAAAAGTGGAAAAGAATTTGACTATATAATCTATCTAAGACCTGATGTTGAATATATAACTAATTTTGATCTCGAGTTTTTAAATCATGTCAATAAACAAACCATTGCGGTTCCCAACTTTCATGTTTATTTTGATACGATTAATGATCGATTTTTTTTAATGACTTTTGATAACCTGTCTCTCTTTGGAAATCTTTTTGATCATCTTTTAGATTATAGTAAAGAAAGAGTGATTCATCCAGAATATTTTTACTATCATATTCTTAAAAACATTTACAATCTAGAATTGATTTATATTCCTTTTGGGTTTAATCGTGTTCGAGCGGATGGTAAAAGAGAAAATGATTATATTCCCCATCCTTTTGGATGGCAAGATAAATATACACTCGCAAAATCAAATGTACAATATAGAATTTGTTTTCATGATATTTTTAAAAGGTTTAAAAATAGTCCACTGGTATGGATCACTTTTATAAACAAGGCATATATTATTTATCTTGAAAATTTTTTGAAATCCATGGAAATCAACAAGTGCGAGTTTCTAATAATTGTTTATTGTTCTGATTGTGAAACTCTGAGTTATTTGAAAAAATTTAAAAATTGTTTTGGAGTTTCTTTGAGCGATTTGGGGTTAGAACCTGTTGATGATAATTTAGCTGTATACGGATCAGTGGAATATACAAAGATAGTCTATATGAAATTAGATTTAACTCGATTGACTCTTCAACATACAAGATCTCTTGGTGTTAAGGCGGTTGGATATATCGATTGTGATATTGTATTATTCAAGGATCCTACCCCCATTTTTTTAGAAGCAATGGAGATTTATAAAGACTATCCCATTTTTTCTCAGTGTAATGAATTAAAATGTAGAAATTTACAAAATTGTTATGCTATTAATTCAGGGGTCATTGTCTATAGAAATATACCACAAAATATTGAATTAATAAGCTACGATGAGGAAACTATGAAAAGATTCAGAGCAACTCAAGCTTTCCTTATGGATAAAATAAAAAAATTAAAAATAAAAAGAATTACCATTGATACGGATATATTGTTAAATGGAAACTTTCCTGGTATACAGGAACAAATTCCGATTTGTATACCTGACTCTGCGTGTTTAATACATTTTAATTGGGTAAAGGACGAACATTTTAAAAAAATAGAATTAATGAAATCACAAAACATGTGGTATATCTAAAAACTTTTCACTAGTCTTGGAAAAGAATTTGGGGAGAAATCATGACCCTCGCACCTAATACCAAGACGCCGTAATAATGAAAAAAACGATGTTCACAGTCTTGTGGTCCAACAGTACCATCTTTTCCAGGAATGGTACTAATTTCTTTAAACTTTACAGGAGCAAAGGCGTTTATATTTTGTTTTTTCATCTCCTCGGTAAACCAAATCATATTTGACGAAAATTTCCAATCATATCTTGAACGCAGGAACATGTCTGCCCTGTAGATGGAAAACCCATTAAATGCGGAAAAACAAGGAAACAAGGCTTCAGGATTCATGCCTACAAGTTGGGTCGTAATGTCCTTGCGAACATGCTGTACCATTTGCTTTTCCCAGTTAAAAACGCTCATATAATACGGAGGATAAGAAAGCGCCCAAATATCATAGTAATGTTTTCGATTAAAACTCAATGCGTCCCATTCTTTATGTCTCATTATTCCTTTTTTATAGACTTCAAGATCCATAGCAACAGCATTTACATTATCCATATCCATCATGATAAAGTGATAAAAAGAATCTGAATGGTATTCACGGTTGACTTGCGCGATTACCTTGTTTCTGGCGTTGGATATATTTTCTGTTCTATATTTACTGGTTTTTTTTCCTTTCAAAATAATCATATTTTGATGTCCCAACGTATCGCGTATCTCTTCCAAAACCTGCAAGGATTGATCTTTTCCTTCATCGTATGCGATAATGATTTTAAATGTAGAGTATAACGAAATAATGGATTTTATATTCTCAAAAACTTTTAAAAGATAAGGTTTACAATTCAAAACCGCGCCACCCACTACTATTTTATAAAACTTATTTTTGGACTTGGACTCAAACATCCGTCCTGGCTGTCGCACTTTCGGTATCCGTAGTTTTTCTTGCTCAGCCTTTTGGCTCTGTGCGCAAATAAGAATTATAAAAATCAATATAAAAACCATGAAAATTAATTTCAAAATATTTATAATCATTTTATGATAGAAAATATTTTTGCGATTATTTTTTAATCTCGTTATATAGTAGACAGAAATGTACGGATACGGATACGGATGTTGTAACAGTGTTTACTTCCCTTACTACTATAACCTTGGATGTTATAATAGTTGCTATAACAACTGCGGTTGTGGATGCAACAATAACTGCGGATGCGGATGCAACAATAACTGCGGGTGCGGCTATAACTGCTAAAAGTTAAAAAAATCGTCTTTTTTAACCTATTTGCTAACCCTTACAATATTTTAGAGCTTTTTAAGCTCCAGCATCAGTGAAATCTGAATCGATGGATTCGGTACCGAGGGAGGAAAGTAGTCCTTTTGTTTAATCACAAATGGTTCTCCCGACGGTAGCAAGAGTCTAAATCGAAGATTATCCACTGGTGAAAATTTTATAATCTGGATGGCTCCATCCGAAGAAATTTTGATAAATTTGGTTCGAATCGGATCATTCACATCACTAATCGAACACACAAACGTGGAACTAATAGACGCTGGATTATTAGAATAAATGATATTTTTATTTCCCGCGGAAGGCATCGAAACATTACTAATTTCTAATAACACATAGGGGTATCCACTTGTCAATAGAGAATTCAACGCGTCAATCTGTACATTGGGAAGGATGAGATTCAACACTGTCATTTCGTAGCAGGACATTTGAGACTGAGTAATATAGCTTCCAGAAAAATTTAGTGGGACTACCCCTTCTCCACGAAAACTTTGGACACAAGCATTCAACGCATCTCGGAAAACTGGACTATTTCGAACGGAAAGTGGAAGTTGCTCATAAAGTCGAAACCTGTCCAAAAGATCGGGCGATAGTTTTTGAACAAAAAGCAACACATCGTTTTCCCCCAAGAAAATTGCCTTTTCAATACCCGACACCCCACTCACCTGTTGAGAAGCATACAAACTGCTCTCCGAATCATTCTGAATAAGAACTGGATACGTATTATTTGGTGATGTAAATATATTATTAAGATAGGTCGTATATAATGGACTTGTCAAAAAACATGTAAAATAATTCCCTATAAAATCCATCGGTCGATACTTGGAATGTTTTGAAGTGTCTTTAATTCGACATCGAAATACCGTAGATACATCATTAATGAAAATCGTCGCGTATTCCACTCTTTTTCCGCAGGTAGGAATTACATAATAATATCGATTTCTTTCAAAATTCTGACATCCAATTTCATTTAATTCTAATTCTTCGATTTCCATATGCGGTCCCACTTTTTTAATTCTCATGACACAGCTATGACAATGTTCATTATCATTTTGATCCAGACTCAAAAATACCTTTTCGTTTCTTTCGTATCCTTTTCCCTTTTTAATCATGGTAAAACTATTGAGACTGCTTTCAATATAGTATTGACCGTTTTGAAATTTCTCCAAACGACCAATCATTATTGGATAAAGCGCGTTATACAGAAGAAATTTATCCGTGATATTAAAATTATTCGAAAATGGCGCGGCGCATTCCAAAGAACTCGTAATTTCATCAAGGACACACTTTCGAATCTCATTAATTGTTATATCATACACATAAATGTCATTATCCGTAAATATACGGGCATTATAATTTCCATTCATGACAATAGTAGAACTTGTCGTCCTATTTATTATATCAATTCGATCCCCTATCGCAAAAGGGATCGGTTCCAACAGCGTCAAAGTACTATAGATGGGCGAATACTCAACAATGGTAGAATGGTATTCTTTACCATCATGGTAGATAGTCACCTCGTAGTAAGTAAAAATATCTTGTGTATTCGAAAGCGTTTGGCTCAGATAAGACGATAAATTTCCTGGTTGATTTGTTTTATTATTAATCCCCAAAAGCTGGGAAGAAATGGGTTCATACGCAATCTGTACATTGGTATCACCACCACCAATAATTTGTGTGGTAAATATCGCTGCTGACCCCGTCTCCGAAAAGTTGGTCCAACAAAAAGAATAGACGGGGTAGGTACTCAGGGGATTTGTAGTGTTCAAGACTGAAAAACTATTCACGATATTAGAATTTATCTGACCAAAAGGAATCACAAAATCTGAAGAGCTCGGATATAAAATGCGATCCCTATAATCAGAAGAGATGAGAATATAGTTTGCCATAAGAATGTTTCATTAAAAATATATAATGTTTTAAATAAGTTTTATAGATTATATAAAAAATGAATTCTTGGGTCTTGTCCAAAATTCTTCCACCCGACATTATTGGAGTGATTAGAGAATTTATTCCTATCCCATCCAAAACAGCCTATTCTTATTTACCTAGTCACAACTGTTTATATGGTATGACATGGGATGCTTGTGACGATATGAGTGAATGGGCTGAATTTCTAGTACCACTCGTAGGGAATGGGATCAAAAAACCACTACGTTTTCCTTTTTATATTTGGTAGTATCAAAAAAAATACATGCCACCCAAGAAAATATCCTGGTATAAAAAAGGAAAACTCATCGAGGTCCATGACAATACTCAAAAAAACTATCGCTACTCGCTCGCCATGCCCTATGGGGATTTTTCCGACCAACCCGAATTCCAGCCCGAGCTCTCTCCACGTACCATGCTCCGTATGGGCGTTTTTGAGGGAAAATATTTGAATGACGCTCGTCAAGAATTTCCTTCCGAGTGGTACAAAGACGCCCGTATCACGACTAGTGGGAAACCCGATCCCCAGCTGAATTGTTTTGGAATCAAATCACGGCAACCTCTTGCCGAGTGGCGTCGTAAAGGATGGATCTCTGGCAGTGACCCACGAGGCTGGTTTCAGTGGTATTGTCGGTTTTTTATAGGGCGAAGAGATCCCCAAGTGGACGCCAAACAGATTCGTCGTTGGAAAAGTTTCAAACGACACAAGGGAGCGATTCAGAAAAATTGTGCGCCCAAAGATTATGAATGTCGACCACGCCAACGTCAGGCTCTGCTTCAGTGGGCGTACAATCCATTTTTCTAATAAAAATTTTTTTATTTATAAATAGTAACCAAAAATAATGTTTGGACAACAAGATTTCTGTTTATTCTCCAACGCGTTTCAGAATATATAAAACGCGATCACCGCCATTTCCAACCGGATTTCTACAATCAGCACGTTTGATTGCCAAGATTAACCTGCCTGTTTATCTCCAGAATTATACGTTTTCCTCGTCTGGGAGCGTGTTGACTCCCTATTTTACCATTGTCGGGGGTCTACCTACCAATGCGTCTCTACTATGAACAATATTATCAAACTTCAACTGCTGAGCAAATCTGTCTTGGAAAATGTTAAAAGCGGTGGTAAAAAAACAGTCACCTTATGGGAGGCCTTGTGAAATCCACAGTTTTCTTCACGTACCCATATTCGACGATCAAGACGATACGAGTGTTTTTGATCTAGACCCTGCTGGAAACATCGTTCACAAAGATCAAAATCGTCGCACTCCTCACAGTGATAGCGAGCCCCTCTAAAATCAGAAATCCCACAACGATCACAGCAATAAGCCAAATGTCTCTCTTCTTGAATGAATCGCAAGGTTTCATTCACAGAATCAAAATTTTTCAATGTAGAACGAACCCTTTCCTTGTGATACCCTAGGAAATAAAGAGGAAAAAATAAATCTTGAAAGTCTAGAATTTTTTGTTGGGAACGATCTAAAAGTTTTTGATAATTTTGGAGGGCTATTTTACGCACACCCTGGTAAAATTTCTTTGCTCCGGGGATATGATCCTCCTCAAGAAGAAGAAGGACCGATCCATGTGGAAGAGGAAATACGGGTGGATGGGTTAAAGAGTATTGCCAATTTCCTCCCACAGGCTCCAGAGACAACAAAATTTGAGGAAAAGGGATTCCAGAGTATAATGAAATCGTTGATTTAAAATCCAGTTCCGTATTATTTTTTTTAATCATCCAATGGGTCCAGAACTCCATTACCTCGGATAAAGGATTCCAACGTTTTATAAATACAAGAATATCATCGGATTCTATATTACCATCAATATAGGGATTAGGAGTTGGGTCGATAAGACTTTCACAATCTAATTCCAACCAAATTGAAATTTCATCACATTCATCTCGATAAAAATATAATTGAGAAAACAAACTACAATCATCGGTAACTACAATGTGAGGAATTCCCTTGTACATTATCCACACTCTACAGGATCGATCCGAAAGATTCAGAGAATCTAAAATATCCTCTATATTATCTTCGGGAAGAATATCCATTTGAATTACATTTTCAGGATCACAGAGTCCAATTCCTCGAAAGTTTTGAAAATGTCTTGTCAAATAAATATGAGCCTTTAATGAAATAAATTGAACCTGTGTATGGATAATAAATAATCCATTATGTAGATTTTTTTCCAAATCGTCTCTAGAAATTAATTGATGGGTACCCCAATTTTTTTGTTCCTTGTTGAAATTTTTATTAGAGGACCTCGTCGACCAATAAAATGTTTTTCGAGTACCCTGAAACGTAAATTTAAAATCACAGGAGCATTTCCAATCCTCATTGTCGTCTTTGACAATGGGACGACACTCCAAATAAATGGAAACACCCGGTGCTTGTTGTACAACATGTGGATTCCCAAGAGGATCAATAATGAGTCGAAATTGAAACCCTCCCAAGGACCAGAAAGGACTATGAATACGATGACTTTTTTCCAAAAAATTTTCCACGTCATATAGAAAAACCATGGATCTGTTTTTTCTATTATCGTCCAACACAAGTTTTCTTATATTTCCTCTATACGGCGCAAAATCTTGGGTAAATTCCAAATGGGGAAACATGTTCATGGCTAGATGTTTCCATATAGAATGGGAATCGGTCGCAAAATACCACTTTTTTTGTACAAGGGAGATTGCGCGTAGAGAGTCCACGTCCAAAAAACTTGTACAAAGTGTAAAAATATTCGCGGACAATGAATCCATTATTATATTTTTTCTTATGGTATAAAAATATAATAATGGATAATTTTCATTTTTTCCAAAAGATCCAAAAGCAAAAAAAAGACCGTTTTAAAAAATTCTACTATATAGTAATAAATGATGGAAACGATTGATGTTACAATTGAAATTCCCCTGCAGGGAGGTGTTAAATATGAGATTCAAAAGTGTGGAAAGTTACGAGTCGATCGAATCCTTAGTACGAGCATGGTATACCCAGGTAATTATGGGTTTATTGAAAACACTCTAGCGGGAGATGGGGATCCTCTTGATGTCCTCATTATCAATAATGTTCCATTTTTTCCAGGTTCTGTAGTTTCTTGTCGTGTGCTTGGAGCTCTCATCACCAAAGATGAAAAGGGAATGGATGAAAAAATTATCGCGGTTCCGGATCCCAAAGTCGACAAGAAATATAAAAACCTCGAGGATTTGGAGGATATTTCCGAAGAAGAACGTCAAAAAATATCCCACTTTTTTGAAAACTATAAAATTCTTGAAAATGGAAAATTTGTAGAGGTTCAAGGATTCAAAAATCGAGAATTCGCTCTCCGGCTTATCCAAAAATCTATTATCACCGTTTAGTTGGCCAAAATTCTGGTAATTTCTTTTACAATCTTATTAATGGTTAATTCACTCAAATTAATCTTGGATCGAAAATAGTCAATAGAAATTTCTGGATTTTTCTTGAGCGTATAGTATCGTACAACTCCGCACGCTACAGATTGGGGACGTGATCGATTGAGAAGCACGGACCGGTCTTTGATAAATTCGTGGATCTGGATTACCTCTTCGATTTGTTTTTCACTCGCGTGAAATTTATTCATAATCTCCTTAATCAGATGTTCAGTATTGATTTGAAATCCTCGATAGGGACTGTCTTTGGAAATATTTAGATTGACAAACTTGAGACCCTTGAGTGCGATTTTTCTATTAATCTCAAATATTTCAATAAGATGTTCGCAACTCTGAGGGTTCTCAAAACACTTGTAGGCATGAAAAATACACGCGAAAATAATCCCTTTGCGAGTATTTCCCCTAAAAATCTTGGACTGTGTCACCTGTTCATAGATATTATTCGCAAAACTAACAATCTTGTCGCTAAACCCCATTTTCTCCACATCCTTGAAAATCGACTTGTCTTCCGATTTACGAATATTACATCGATTTGGATCACTCGAGTGTTTCGTATCCATCATTCCATAATATCGCCACTCTTTTTCGTAACTCAAATCTTTATCAATGACTACCCCGCAGTCTACACATATTTTGGTTATATTTTCCAACGCGAAATTTTTATGGGCACATTCTTCCTTGATCTCCTGAGGTGGATGAGGAGAAGAGACCGTACTTCCAGAATTTCCCGAGTTTTTGGAATTACCACTCATATTGAAAAAATCATAGGTTTCCTTGGTATGTTTCACAAGATTATTCAATATTTTGAAAGAATCATCATCAAAACTCATGTTTATTTAAACCACCCAAATCTTTAAATCAAGCACTTTTTGAGAATCTGCGAGTCTTGAAAAATATATACAATAAAATGAAAAAAATACCAATAATGTTGAGTCCCAAGACAATCCAATACTCTTCTAGAGCCGCACTCGCGGTTCCAAAAGAGTAGCCCAATGCTAGCCAGACAAGGAAAAAAAAGGGAGTCGCAAAATTACAAATCCAAAGGGAATAAAAAAAAGAAATGGGCGCGAGGGAAGAAAACACGATGGAACGACATAAAATAAGAATATGATCGGTCGTGTTTGACATTTTTTTTTAGGGTAAATAATTTTTTTGTCAGAATTAAATTTAAAAAAAATTGTTTTTTTTTGCTAATTATAGAGATGGATTTTATTAACACATACATGAACGGGTGTATTCCACCCCAAAACAGCTTTAACTATTACAATTCCAACTGCGCTCCCGGGAATCCTACTGGTCTTGTACCCGGTACTAACATATCCTGGCAAACATTGACGGCTTACTGGTACGAGGCTTATGCTCTTTTAGAATCCAACATTAACGCTCTATCGACTGCAATTAAGTCTGGTAACGGAACCGCGATCAGTAGCGCCGCTACCACATTAAATAAACAATTAGGAACCGTGGTGAGCCTTATTGCTTCCGAATCTGGACTCGTGGTGAGAGGATTTATTCAAGCGAGTGACTATACTTTTACGTATGGAACCTCTTCGGTTTCTGTAGCAGCTACCAGCAACAGTGCTTATTTGGTGGGATCCAGTCCTCAAGCCCGCGCAGAAGTTATTGGTGCGTATACCGATTCTTCCGTAGTTTACCCTGGATACCGTTTTTCTTCCTCGGACAAATCCCTCAACGCCTACATTGCTGGAGGCGTTGGTGGAACCGCTGCGTCCAACGGGTGCCAAAACATCCCTGTCCTCGTTTTCCGTCTTGCTTTCAACGTTATTAACTCTTAAATTGTCTTATAAAAACTCAAAAATCGCTCCCACAAGATCTGGATTCCATCGTTCCTCCAAAATCCGGAAAGCCTGGCGAAGCCCAGCATCCTGATCCCATAAATCGACAAAACCCTGATGATTCCTATTTTTTACCGAATTGTATTCTACATCGGGGAGCCGCCATCGACGATGGCGAGTTCGTTTCATGTAGAATCTCATCATATTGTTGGAGCACCGAAATAATATGAATTCGGGTGATTTTCCCGTGAGCGCGTTTTTTATGGCTGTGGATTTTTTTCTCATTTTTTTAACTAGTTTTGCGGTGTCCTTAAAAAGATTTACAACGTGGATTGGAGTAATTGATTATAGTATTCCATCACCGCCTGAACATTAGGTCCAAGATAATTATTATTGATATAACGAATGTCAATATTTTCTTTCCAATAAAAAGATAAATCAGATCTGTTTTCGTTTATATCGGCAATCGTATCAAAAATAGGATTATCTATGTAATTAATTTTTGGATAACCCATAAAAATGTTATCCACGACAATGTTGTTGTTTTTCGAAAGGATCATTAAAATCAATAATCGCGTCCACAACTTTTGAAGACCATCCATTCACAGAACCTCCCACATCCACCACGGTAAATTTTTCATTATGAATTTTTTGCAATTCAAGATAATTTATGACTTCGTCACGATCGTTATGGTTGGATACTTTGAAATAATAGTTTGGCATATATTATTATTTCAAAATAAACATTTTTTTAAATACCTAGTATTGTTGATTTCTTAAAAGATGAAGAATATTGTTAATGTCATTCTCATCCTTTTCGGTAAATTCTACGTCTTCGTTGACTTCGGGAATTACCCCTGCTGCGTTTCTGGCCTGTGCGGCGTAGGTATTGGAATTCATAAATGAAAATTGAGAGCCATCATCTTCGGTTTCTGGAACAATCTTCTTTTTTCCAAAAATGGGAATATTGTTTTCCGTCTTTTTGATAAAATCACCAAAAATACTAGTGTTGGAAAGTTTGGGAAGATCTTGAACCTGAACAGGAGCTAAAGGTTCCTCCATTACACTCTCTTCATCTTCATCTCCACCAAGGATTTCTTGCTCTCCACCAAGGATTTCTTGCTTTACTTTATAATCTAGCTCTTGCTTTACTTTATATCCTCGATAAGAAACCGGATAGCTGGTGCTAAAAAAATCGGGAAACTCAAAGTTTACATCCTCGTTTTTGAAGGAATGAATGACTTGTGTCACTTCAAGATTATATTTAATATTAAAATAACCTTCTTGCCGATCCTGAAGATTAAGTGTAATGAAAATCTGTCCTTTGGGAATTATATCCGTATTGAGTTCTTTGGTAATGAGTTTTCCCTTGTTGCTTTGAAGATTATGAATGGGAATAGAAAGAATATTGATCAGTTCAATATGGGGAGACAGGATTTGAGACCAAACAGAAATAGTAAGGAGCGGGATGGGTTGTGACCCAAAGTAACTGAGGAGAATGTTTAGGTTTTTGATAGAAGTATTGTTGGTAATGAGGTGACCGTGGTGATACGATTTTTGAAGAAGATCATTGGCGTTGTTGTATTCGATAAGATTTTTATCATTACCAATAATCATGTTTTTATTGAGTGATCCGGAACGTTCTCCAAACCTTTCAATCGTTTGATCTACCCACTCCATTTTCATCACTGACTTTTCCGTCTCCTCTTCATAATCCCTATGTTTGGTTGTTTTATGAACAGTAGGAATCCTCTTGATGGACTTGATAATCCCAGATTGAAGAGTCGTCGCTTTATTGTTCATGTACGCGTTTGCTCCGGGAACACCAAAAGCGCCAATCGATTTATGTTCTGTTTTTTTTCCGTGTTTAGCCTGATGTCTCCTCGCACGCATGGATTCCGAAGACACACTCTTGGAATCAGATGTGATGAGTTTGTAGTTAGTTTTGCCACACTCATCGACAACTTTTTCAAGCTTCCAAGAATTATTAATCGCGTCCAAGCTCCTTGAACTGACAGAACGATCATCGGATTTTTGGATATTAATGGATGAAAAATTCATTTTTTTTTAAAGAAAATAAAAATATTTATATCGTTTTTATTAATGTCTTTAAACCATCATCGTCCGATAATTTATATCAGGACTTGATTCATAAATATTATTTTTTTAGCCTACATTGTTTTGTATTTTTGTAGACCGGGAGGTGGGGGTGCAAGCTTATTTTCATAAATTTCTGTATACTTGAGGACCAGATATGCTTTTTGGATAGAACCTTTTGGATCGATCAAAAATTCTTCGGCACAAGACACCAGATAGTCAATCACGAGTTGATCTACTCTGGTCAAGAAATTATTATTTTGTAGGGTCCTCAGCAAAAGTACCTCGGATCGAATTTTAAAAGTTAAAAAATCAATCGAGTAGGAATATTTATTCAACAACTCTTCCTCTACAAAAAATCGGAGCGTCTGTCCATCCCCGGTGGACAGTTCTTCCATGTACATTTTTTTTTGTAAACGATATTTTTTATTTACTTTTTTTCTTGAATCGCCACATTCGCAAAGTGGTCTGCTTTTTCATTTCCATAGTTTTGATTATGCGCTTTTACCCACTGAAACTTGATGTCGGGTCGTGTCAGGTTGCCCAATTGTTCCCAAAGATCTTTATTTAACACCTCTTTTTTTTGACTCGTCTTCCATCCATTTTTTTTCCATCCATGGATCCACTCTGTAATCCCCTTATAGGCGTAGTTGGAGTCTGTGTAGAGGGTCAGGGTTCCCGATGGAAAGTGTTCCAGGGCGCGTATCAATGCCAAAAGCTCCATACGATTATTTGTCGTTTTTGGATCGTATCCGTATAGTGAGTGTTCCTTTTTTGTGTCGGGGTCGATCCAAAACACTCCCCACCCGCCTTCTCCAGGATTATTCTTACAGGCACCATCCGTATAGATTTCCATTATTATTTCTGTCCTAAAATAATAATTCGTAGCAAGATTCATTTTTTAGGTTATATAATAAAAACTAAAAAATGAAACTGATCCCCATTTAGTTTTTTATTATAATTCTATATACGCAAGAAAACACTAGAAATAATCAATAATGGATCACGATCAACAAAAGTGTATCGATTGGGTCGCTCAAGGCAAAAATATATTTATTACCGGCTCCGCAGGCACCGGAAAATCTTTTACCATTAACAAACTCGATCAGCAATTGGGGGAGGAAAAAAACGTGGCAATTACCGCGCTCACGGGATGTGCTTCTATTTTATTGAGCTCCAAGGCTCGTACCCTCCACTCATGGGCCGGGATTGGTCTGGGTAAGGAGGATGTAGACGCCCTGGTTCAAAGAGTGCGTCGCAATAAAAAAGCTCTCCAGCGTTGGAAAACCACCGACATTCTCATTATCGACGAGATTTCCATGTTGGGAAGTCGTCTATTTGAAAAATTGGAGGGTGTCGCGCGCAAAATTCGTCGTAAAAACAAGGTGTTTGGCGGTCTCCAGGTAATCCTGGTAGGCGATTTTTTCCAGCTCCCACCCGTCGAAGAAGAAGAAGAGTTTTTGTTCGAATCTCCCCTCTTTCAAAACACTATCGACGCGATTGTGGAACTCAAGACTATCTATCGACAAAAACAGGATCTCACGTGGTATAATATTCTCCAAAACATTCGTCGTGGAGAGGTCTCCCCCGAAGACATTCAGGTCCTTGGGAAACGACTGGTTCGTCCCGAGGATCCCGTGGAAAAAATGTCGACACTTTTTCCTGTGAATCGCAAAGTAGACTATATGAATGATAATGAGCTGTCGGGTCTTCAAAAAAAAATCCACGAGTTTTCTTTCCGCGCGCAAAACGCCGAAGAAATTTCTCCCGAAGAACTTGACGTCCTACGAAATCAGATGGGCGTTCCCGAAGTCATCAAGCTCGCGGTTGGTGCCGAAGTGATTCTGACCCGTAACCTCGATATTGAGAATGGACTGGTCAATGGAGCGCAAGGTACCGTAGTAGGATTTTCTTTGGCCAAAAAGCACCCCCTCATTAAATTTATGGGGTTGGGAACAGCACTCGAAATAGAACCTATTGACTATTCGAATGAAAAGGAAACCGATGTCATATTTTTTCAATACCCACTCAAACTTGCGTGGGCTCTTTCGATTCACAAGGTCCAGGGACATAATTTGGATCGTGCTAGGATGGATCTTGGGAGCAAGATTTTCGAGTGTGGACAGGTCTATGTCGCGCTCTCCCGCATCAAGACCCTGGAGGGAGTTTTCTTGACGTCGTTTGACCCGGAAAAGATTCGAGCGAATCCACGTGTGTACGAGTTTTACAAAAAAATCGGGGAACAAACTTTGTTTCCGACACCAATTATACCAAAAACACAATCAATAAAATAATAGCGAGTATCATAATAATACAAAGAACACTAA
>Ga0209651_1000329_pt1 | contig 17603 bp, 15 predicted proteins | sample LauGreFBDMM110SN_2_FD_188216 | JGI IMG/M metagenome (GOLD analysis project Ga0209651, IMG submission 188216) | Freshwater lake microbial communities from Lake Michigan, USA - Fa13.BD.MM110.SN (SPAdes) (version 2) | ecosystem: Environmental > Aquatic > Freshwater > Lake | place: Lake Michigan... | reverse complement strand
ATTATAGATATGGCAGAAATAATAAAATATTATTCAAATTATCTTAATAATTTAAATAAGAAATATGACGAATATACGAAAAATTATATAAGAGATTTCGTAGAGTTCAAAATACCAGTATTTCAGTGTAGTTTAAAAAGAAATGATTTAAATTCCGTTGATTGTATTAATACATTTTCAAATAATAATGCTTTTGTAAACACGCAAAAAAAATTAGAAGATTTAAATGAGGAGTATTTAAATATGACAAAGGAGTTAAAAGGAATGTTTATAGAACAGTCCAAATATGTAGATAGTATCCAGAAAAAAGTAGACGTGTTAAATGATGAAAATAAAGAGTTATTAAGTGTAGCGTCAACAATAGAAGATACTACCTCGACATCAAAGCCATTTTTTCATAATGAACGTTTACTGTACTATCGTTCTTTGATTTATGGTATATCGGTAGTTATTGGTATTATTTTCGTCTTATATATGCTGCAAGCTACGCCATTTATAGAAGTTGCATCAAGTGTTGCTACAAATACTAAAAATCTTGCAGAAAATGCAGCAAAGGGTGCAAAAGGATTAGTAGAAAATGCTACTACTCAAAATCCTGATGGAACAGAGTCTAATAATATGGTTCGAAATATTATCATTTTTGTATTAATAAGTGCTGTTATTATTTCTGTATTTTATTTTGTAATTTATGTATTAAGAAAAGTAAATCCACCAATAGAAAAGACGAATACTGAAAAAGAGATAAAGAGGATTGCAGATAGCTGTTTAAGAGATAAGAGCGACTCGTGGGTGAACACACAGTTGGAAAAAGTTAAAAAATTTTTAACAAACAAATAAACTTATGAATATTGGAATATTGGAACATTATAAAGTCGAACATTATAAAGTCGAACATTATAAACTCGAACATTATAAAGAGTATTAATAATATTAGTAATATTAGTAATATTAGTAATATCAAGATTATAAAAATACATTTTCTATTTATATGTTATAAATAATTATTTTAAAATGGAACTATTAAACATGTTTAGTGATTTAGTACCTAATTCCAATAATGGATACAAACAACAATCCTACACAGACCCTGCTATTTTACAGGGAGCAGATTTTCTACAAAACGAAGATAGAGTAAAGAAAGAAGTAGCGAGAAATTTAGATTTAAACATGGTGTCATATTCGCATGGTTCGGAAAGCGCGACCGTTCAATCAGCAGGAGTATTAAATAACGAAGATGAAATAGAGGGATTTCAAGAAACGATGGATGGAGAGGGAGCTACTACAAAATATTATAATGACCTCAAAGCTCAGTATAAAATTGCATTAGATAAGTTTAATGCAGCTATTTATGAAGCTAGGAACACAGAAGGAAAAGGTATAATACCAATAAAGCCTGCTACTAATGAAACCCCAGAACAGACAACAAAAAGATTAGCTGCAGACAAGTTAGCAAGAGAAGATTTGAGAGATAGGTTGCACAATCTATCGTCACAGATGGCAAATGTTTCTGCACAGATGATGTCGAATGTAAAAGATAATACAGGCAAGGATTTTGCATCCTATAATAAAATGCAAAAAGAGATAGACAATGTTCAACGGCGAATTATCGAGATAGACGCATTAATGAAAAATAATAGTTCAAGAGCTATTCACGATATTGATACATCTCTTGCAAAAAAACACGAAACTTCATTACTTACAAAACAGAGGTATTATGTTTATATTATATGGTTCATAATATTGGCTATTATTTTATATATTACAATAACTAATTTACTTGACCCCGAGTCATCATTTAGCGTGTTATTGGTAACTCTTTTGTTATTAATATGTCTATTTTTATATTTCATGTATAGTCAATGGAGCGTGGGGTGGCATGACTTAAAATATAAGCTGAAAAATTTAGACTTTGGTCTTCCCGAAATCCCCAAAATAGATTTCAATCCACTTGTGTCAATTAAATATACATCCTAATTTTTTATTTTTTATTTTTTATTTGTTATTTCTTATAACTCTCGTTATTTGATATAACAAATATTTTTATCTGAGTATAATTATATTTAAGAAAATAAAAATATAATTATAATTAAAAATAAATGTATAATAGCAAAAGTATAAATGATGGATTACAATTTATAGACCAGGCAAATACGCGAACTAGTAAAACATCTAATAATCATAAAAATAACAAATATAAAAATAAAAATAATAAAAATCTTATATTGGAAGATGACTTTGAAATTATTGAAGGCTTTGAAGTAGACGACAAGGATATAATAAAAGTAAATGACAAGGATTTAATAGCAAAAAATGATAAAGAAACTGCTGATATGAGGACAAATATATCAGGATATAATTCTTCTATGACAGACTTAAATAGGGTTCAAAGAAATATTACTAACCAGGCAAGAATTTTTTTAGATATTAACAAAAAAAGCGACGATACAACTCTAAGAAACAAAGATGTACAAATTGCCGATGGTAGATTCGGTCGCGTAAACAATGCGGGTTTATTTCAATTGTATCCTGCCGGTGCTACCAAATGCGGTATTCCTGCTATTCCCAAGAAGGTAGGTTTTGACTTATCAGGTAAATCATCGAAGGACTATTCAGTATTAGAAGATGCTGATGGAAACCTTGCACTTTACGGAACTTCACTGATGGCAGGACCTAGTGGAGCATTTCCTTGTACCGATTATGCAGGAACAAATTTGTATGTATCGAAACCTATAGATTTTAATTATGATACCAACATGGTATATGTGGGTGTATATGACCAAGCCGCAGCGAATGTAGGTGGTTTAACACTGCAAACAGATTTGGCTAACTCTACAGTGAAACAGTGCGTAACAAGGGCGATGGATAAAGGTATGTCTTACGCCTCGCTTTCAAATTATAACCCTACAACCAAAACAGGGCAATGTTATATTGGAAATATGATACTTAATGGTGGAAGTTCTAATGCTTTTAGAACTGTTAAGCGAGCAACTATTTTTACAACCATTCCGTCACATGATAAATTGAGCTTTGCCGCCGATGGTGGAATTTACTCGGGATCAGGAACAGATGCCAGTCTTTTTGCAACTCCGTTAATCACCGCCGTGGGTACCACAAAAGTTCCCATCTCTATTCTAAGTCCGCAGTATGGTGGATCAATTAGTTATATTACTGCTAGTTATGCTTATGAACAAGGATGGGGGAATTGGGACAATTTTTTGAGGTTTAACAATAGTCTTATTGGAACACCTGGTGGTGGATTAGAATCTTTTAGACAATATAGTTACTGGCATCCTGTTTTAAGAACCTATAGTTATCAATGGTACGGACAAACATATACTTATCAACAATACGATTGGGAGATTCGCACTTCTACATCTACAGTTTCATGGCCACAAAATGGTCAAGTATATATTTCATATAAATGTGGTAATATAAATCAACCAGTTATTACCAAAAAAGCAATCTTAGGAGAAGGTTTTAATATAGGTTGTTGGGAACTGTATCAACAATATCCGTCATTTTCTATGAGGCTATCCGATGACGGTGAAATCACAATTGTAAATAATAGAAATCCGAATGATATTCTTTATAAAAATATGAATCAAATATCAGACCAAAAGGAAACGCAAATGGTCTCGATTGCAGGTGCAAATAAAACAATGATGCCATGGGCTGACCGCCCCGATTGGGTGAATGGTAGTATTAATCGCGGTGGGCTATTGACTTCTTATTCAATGAATCCGTCGACGTTAGTAAATGGACAATATATTTCATCGCCGAGAGGAAAGTGTAGGTTAATTTTTAACAAGTCGTCCGGTAGTAGTGGGGAATTAGTATTAGAGTATTCTGTTTATAATGTCTCGCAAACACAAGGCGCGACAACTGGTGTAGATAAAGATAACAACTTAATTGGAAACGGGAGTAACTATTCACAGTATTATTTGACTAAAGTAGATAAACCGGACATAAAAGGTAAAATGGCTTATATTGATATAAATAGTGGGTTACACGAATATCCTGCTACCATGACAGAGTTTGATAATGACTATATTCAAATGAAAGATTTTCATCCTTACTCTCTATCAGGAACAGTAGATACAACATCTAGAAAAGAAGATGCGTGTAGAACAGCATGTAATAACGACCCTTCATGTGCTGGGTATACATATACCAATTCTGTTTGTAAAAGATATATCGGGACGGACATATATCCAAAGGGAAATCGAATACTAGAGGAAGGGAAAGTAACGCATATTAGAAAGAAGAAGATAACTACTAATACTACGAATACTAGTCATTTTACTTGCAACAAGTTTGTTAATGATGTAGACAGTGCTGTATATACTTCTTATCCGGAGACTATTAATATGAAACCAACGGAATTATGCGCACTAGGGTTAATATTAGATCCGCGTATGGATGAATTAAAAGATAAAAATGTTACTGCTGTTGAGAAAGGAGGTCAAATAAAAGATTCTATAAAAAAAATTTATACAAACCAGAATGAATTAAAAGAAACAATTAATACAAAATCGGAAGAGATAGAATACGGAATTTCTAGACAAGAAGAAGTTAAAAAACAAATAGATAAATTCGACGATTCAAATATTACAAATACGGCAACTGTTACAGATACAGAGTTGCTTCTTGTTAGTGACAACTACAGTTATGTTTTGTGGAGCATAGTAACAGTAGTGGCGGGTATTGTTGCAATTAAGTCATTTAGAGCTACATTAGATTGAATAGCAATAAGAATAGCGATATAGTGTTTGACTTATACAACGAAATAATATTACTAAAAATATAACTAATATTATTTAATTATTTAATTATTTTATTGTAATATTGTATATTGTATATACATGTCATCGCTTGGAGCTGAATTGAAAACATATCAAGATGATTTTACAAAGAATTTAGATACACAGTTTACTAATATCGGAGAACTACAAGAAATACAAAAAAAATTATTTACCGATTTAGAAAAACTGGCTGGTTCCCCAAATATTTCCGATCCTGGTATTCAACAACAAATCAATGATAAATTTTCTCAAATCGATAACTTAACAAAGTTGCGAACCAATATTTTCGAAACAATTAAGGCAAATTATGGTATTACTCAATCTGATTATAATATTCAAAGAAGGTCATATGCTCAGCAACTTGTTGCACTGAATATTATTGAAAATGATTTGACAAATACATCTAGTCAGTTAAAAAAGTCGATGACAATTCGAGATAATGCTGAAAGAATGGTTGGCGTGAATAATTATTATACGCGAAGATATGAATCACATGCCGATATTATGAAACATATTATTTTTTACTGTGGTATCATAATTATTGCAATATTTTTGATGAAAATGGGAGTAGTTACCGACGAAATAGCGAGTTTAATTATTATTATTGCTCTTTGTATTGGTATTATAGTTGTTGGCAAAAAAGTGTACGATTTATCTAGACGCAATAATATCGACTACGACAAGTACAACTTCCCTTTTGACATAACAAAAGTACCAGATACCAGTAGAAACACTATTTCTAGAGAAACGGATAGAACATTCGGACAAGGGGTGCTACTAGATGTATGTAAGGATATTAAAAAGGAAACATTTGTACCATTTCAGCTTAGAAATCCGAGCTGTAAGATAAAAAATAGCGATGATGGAATGTCTCCTATCCCTTCAACGGATACATTATATGACTGTAACTCATCCTATAGCACTTTGTAATTAGACATACCGATATACCGATATACCGATATACCGACAGACCAAAAATAAAAATGGTAAAATAAAAAATAGTATTTTAATTTGTAAATAAGTAAAATACTATTTGAAGAATAATATAACAATAATATAACAATAATATAACAATGTCACAACAAGCTGCCAAAGAAATAGCAAGAAATGTTGAACAAACCAATAATCAAAATGCTTCTCAGCTTAAAGGAGCGATGGGTGGAGGTGGATGTTCTCCAGAGTTAACAAAACAAGCGACAGGCACGATGGTTGCTGTTATGGGTGTCGTTGATAAAGTAAATAGAGCTTTAACGACAACCGGTAGTGGGTTATTTAGCGATGATAGTTTACTGAAAATACATGAAAATGCAAAGAGGACGAACGACGCTGCACTGTTAAATGAATACATTGCAGAACAAAACTACATAATAAACTCATCAAATGGGGCAAACAAATATAATGAGTTATTAGTAAATCGATACACGGCACAAGGCACAAAAGATTTAGAAGAATTAAACAACAAGTATATTGAAGTAAATAACCTAATTATGGATTTAATAAAGGTAATACAGCAACAAAAATTAGCTGTTGAAAATATGCAAAAAGTAATGGAAAATTTAGAAGAAAAGAATGAAGAATTATTAAGCATGATAAATGGAGGAAAAAGTGATTTATATACGTATAATCGAAAGTCAATGTATCAAAACAAGTTAAAAGAAAGTGTCGAAAATTGGACTTTCATTCCGGTCGTAGTTTACTGGACTTTAGTGATTCTATGGGTATGTATTGTGATGTTATATTTGAAAAATGTAACAATCGTATCGGTGCTTATTCTTATCGGATTAATATTATACCCATATTTGTCGACTCCAATATTTTTGTGGATATTAGAAAAAATCCAGATGGTATGGAATTTTATATTTGCTGCGGTACACAATAGGGTTTCTGTATATTCTTGAAAAAAGTAAAGTAAAGTAAAGTAAAGTAAAGTAAAGTAAAGTAAAGTAAAGTAAAGTAAAGTAAAGTAAAGCAAAGCAAAGCAAAGTAAAGTAAAGCAAAGTATAAATATTTACAAGTATAAATATTTATATTTTAATAAATGTAATTTTTGTCAGTATTCACGCATATTCATATCATCATGATTAGCTCTCCTCTTCTACCTCGTCGTGACTGTAAATAATAGAGATACCTTTCCATCCCTTTGTTGTGTATTTTCCATATTTCTTGTCAAACACTTCATAAATTTCATTGCCGCGAGGTACATTTCGGTCATAGTGTTCGATATACCAAACTTTAAACGACTCATACATTTCAGTCTTCTTAACATAGTGTCCATCAACTTTGCGTATCTTGTCGCGCACAAATTCATTGATGTAGTCCTGGCTGTTACGATAACTTTCGCTGCTAGCAAGAACTCCCGGAGTATCTTTCACCATTCCACCAGTTTGAAACGCTTTTTCAACAAGCATAGCCAAGAATACAGGCGCCCATGTCTTGAATTTCTCGTCGAGTCTTTTATCAATAAGGTACTGATACGGTTTCTCAGGGTCATCATCGCGCGGGTTTTCACAAAAGATTGCCTTGTGGTCCACTTTGCGAATACGTCTCCATGTACCTTCATCGTTTGCTTTGATGTCAAACAACGTATTCGTGCATACAACAAGTTTGAATTGAGGTTGAAATGTAATCATATTTTTGAATAAAGCACGACCCTGAATCGGGTCACCGCCGGTAATTTCTTTCATGGGACCTTCTTCGAGACGCATTCCTTTCGACGGTTCTTGCATAACAGCATATCGAATACCAACCAGCTGAGCGATTTCCGACGACGTTCCACCGATGGATGCACGTTTGCTTGTAATAAGGGAGATGGGAACGACTGCTTTATATTCGCCAAGAGTCACTGACATTAACTCAACAAGTTTTGACTTTCCGTTGCTGCCGCAACCTGTATAAATATTGAATGTCTGTGGATAGTTTACGCCGATAAGACACGACGCCAGATGTTCCCACATGTAGTTTCGAATATCTTCTTCTGGATACAATTTCGCAATAAAGTCGTTAATTTCCGCAATGATTTTGCCGTGTTTTTTCTGGTCAAGTGGAAAGTAGTCGATGTTTGTACTTTTTGTAATATAGTCATCCGGCTGCCCTTGTCTGGCGCGCTTTTCTTTGAAGTCGATTACGCAGTTGTTACAGCACAAAAGGTGTGTTTTTGTGTCGATGCTTTGTGAGAATTTTTTATCATAAAACAACTCTTGTGCCTCCTTCATGATGTTGGTCTTAATGCCGGTCTGTTTTAGTCGAATGCAAATATCGGATATTCTGTGTTGAAACTGATTTGGTTTTCCTGATTCATCGGTAGATGATGCAGCACCCGAAGCAGACGCAGCCGCAGCCGCAGCCGCAGCCGCAATTTGTTTATTTGCTTTTTTCGAATTTCCCGGTCCGGTTGCTCCGCCAGCAGAACCGATGCGATTGATATAAACGTTATACATTTCATTTGAAATCATCTGTTTGAGAGCAATTCCAGAGTCACATTCAACCCAGCGATTATTTTCAAACTCGTACCATGTATTGTCGCCGAAATTAGCACACACAAATTGATTTTTAAACATGTTATACAAAACGACAGCCAAGTCAACCATCGTTGTTTCTGGTTTTCCGCTAATATTGACTAGGTCATTTGATAATGTAATGTCGACATAGTAGTCGATTGTTTTCTTATATACTTGATTGTACCGTTCTTTTGCGTCGTGTTGTGCCCAGTATATAATCGAACGACGTGTCAGACCATCTTCGTTTTCCATAGAGAACGTCAGCCACTTTTCATAAAACTCGGGAATTTTGTCATAGCTGAATTTTTCAGATTGGGAGCTGAAAAGAATCCACGAAAGGAATAATTTGTCGCTTGTATTTCGGAGTGCCCAACCGACGCGAATCCACAAACTGTATTGATTATAGTATTTCTCGGGAAGGCACATCGTATAGTCGCTGGTTTCCTTGATGAAGTGTTCACGCGGTTCAAGGCTACCAAATATTCTATCAATTTCGTCTGTAAGTTGTTCGCGATTTGTAATTTCTAATATATCGCTACTAGTTGTATTCGATGCTCTGCGCCGCACACCGCCTGCTTTAGCGATTGTTGGTTTTCGTACTTTGTTACTTTTAATTGCATCATATTCGCGCTGAATACACTCGCGATTTTCAAAGCGCGGATGTCCGTCATATTGAGCGGACAGAAGATTAAAGTTTTTCGCATAGTCAAAGAACGAGACATTCTTTGGCTGGTATTCCCAAATATACTCGGATTTTGTGTTTGCGTCGTTTCCATCATCGCTCCCGTCATCGTCTCCGTCACCGTCGTCGCATTGTTCATCATCATCATCATAGTCTTCGGTATTTTCATTTTTCACATATACAAAATTAAATTGATATTTAAGTTCGTAAGCTTCCTGTCCGGGTTTTCTAGAGCCGTACAACTGCCATCCTACAGGATTTTGAATACGCGATATATTATCATCAAGTATATCGTCCCAAGAATTTTTCAAAGGCAGGTGTTTCAAAACATCGGGAATTTTTTTAAGAACCGAATTTCGAAGCATATGTTGAATAACTCTGTCGGCATGTATGCCAATAATCAAGTGAATTCCATCTTTTGTATATTTATCATCATCGGTATTCACATTCGGTTTTTCAAACACGAAAACACTGATTTCTTTTTTGTCTCCATCTTCAATATTCAACATTTTAGAAATTTCATCCATATAAACCCCAATAACATTTTCAACATCATCTTTTGTATGTTGTCGCGCGTCAATGTGCGCCCCATACCTAAAATCTAAATCAACCAGAATTGGTCCCCCGCTTTGTAACTGTTTTTCCGTTAAGTATTCATGACGCCTATTCGTAATGACGTGTTTGGAGTATTTTGCCCAGAATTCGGGTAGTTTTTCGGATGGAATGCAGAATGTTCCGCCGGTGACACCGTGTTCGGCACTAGGGATTCGAGTATGTGTAAATGATACCCCTAAAGAAGATGGGTCGCCTTTTTTAATATAGTATTGTTTGAGATATTGGTCGTATTCGTTTGCACTTGCGCTAGATGATGCTGATGACATTTTTGATATTTGTGACTTGTTTCGTGTTGAGTTGTTTGAAGGTTCCATTTGTATATTATAGGTAGAGATATTTTTATATCAATTTTTTATGTTTAAAAATATCCCTAAAAATAGACAACTCTTGTTTGAATGAAAAGTAATATATGTGTAAAAACGACATAAAAATAAAACGCGTATGTTATATATTGTTGAAGTGTAGATGGAAAAAAATACAAATGGTAGTGCAAATGTACATATACCGAAAGAGACAATAGAACGACTATTAAAAGACATAAAAGACATATATGTATCGTCGCTTGAAGCGGATGGTATTTATTATAAACACTCGGATACAAATATTTTGAAAGCGTATGTAATGATAGTTGGGCAGGAGGATACTTTATATTTTGGCGGGTACTATTTTTTCGAAGTTACATTTCCTCCTGATTATCCGCATGCTCCACCGCTTTTTGAATATTTAACAAATGATGGTATTACTAGATTTCATCCCCATTTTTACAAGTCAAAAAGAGTATGTTTATCGATGTTGAATACGTGGAGGGGGGAACAATGGACAAGTTGTTTAACAATAAAGTCTGTTTTATTGACGCTTTTGTCTATAATGGATAGTGAACCGATGTTACATGAGCCGGGTGTTACGGAAAAACATCAGGACTATCAAAAATATCATACTATGATTTTGTATAAAAATGTGGAGTTTTCTTGTATACGGCTTATGGAGGAATTTATGAACACGACTATTATTCCGTTTGAAATGGAATATAAGGAATATTTTTATAAATTTATGGTGGAGCGGTTTAAAAAAAATGCGAATGGATTAAAAAAAGTTATTACTAATTCCATGAAGGTGAAAAACTATAACAAGTCTTATACAATAACTGGTTTATATAATATGTCATTTTATGTAAATTTTGACGAGTTACTAGAAAAATTAACAAAGACGGCGCAAAAATATGACGCTGTGATAGAGTAATAGAGTAGTATTACCATTTTTATATTTATGTGTTTTATGTGTTTTATGTGTTTTATGTGTTTTATGTGTTTTATGTAATTTAAGTAATTATATAAAATTGAAATAAACAAATAATACTATAATATAATATACGAACATTACAACGAACATTAGACCAAACCAGTATGCACTTTTGTATAAATTGCAGCAACATGTATTATATTCGGCTCTCTGAAGAAGACCCTAATTCGATTGTATACTATTGTCGAAACTGCGGTCATGAAAACAAGAATATTTCACTAGACAGCGTTACAATTTCAAAAACAAGTTTTAAGCACAACAAGCAAAAATATAATTCAATTATTAACAAGTATACAAAAATGGACCCAACCTTGCCGCGCATCAATACAATAAAGTGTCCAACCCAGTCTTGTAGCAGCAATGAAAAAGAAAACGATAAAGATAGAGAAATTATTTATCTTCGTTACGATGATGTCAACATGAACTTTGTATATATGTGTACAACATGTGACACTGTTTGGAATACTGAACAATCGATGTAATCATATTTAGAAATCATAATTTATTAGAATTCCATTAGAATTCCATTATAGTCAGTTACAATCCTTATTTTTTTTAATGATGGCTTATATTACTATTAATATTAATATTAATATTAATATAAAATTGAAATAAAATCAACACAATATATTATAAGTATATATACACATCCACATAACCATAAACACTTTCAATGCAAAAATCTGTTTCAAAATATGCTTCTGATGAATCTGAACCCGAACCCGAACCCGAATCACCATCTGCATCAGAGGGTGAAGGTGAAGATGTAAATAGCGACGATGAACAAAGTGCTAGTAAAACCAACAAAGAAACTATAAGTAAAGTAAAGTCAATACTGGGATTTGGTGATGAAGATTCGGATAATGGTACTCCTAAAGTATCTGACTCTGAAACTGAGACTGATATGGAAGGTGATGATACCGAAGGTGAAGGTCTTGACGAGGAAGGTGAACCAGAAGAAGTTCCAAGTATCAAAAATGGATTCTCAAAATTATTAGGAAGTCTGAAAAATGCTGTTGGTAATATAGGAAGTGATAGTGGCTCAGCTGCAGTTGAAGCAGAAGCAGCGAATATTGATAAACCGGGAAGACGTAAAGGAAAATCGGGGGCGGCGGCGGCGGCGGCTGCTTCGTCAAAACCTGCCTCTGCCTCTGCCTCTAGGAATAAAAAAGTGCGCGGTATTCAACCAACAGAAGCAGAACTAGGATATAATAGTGACGAAGATGACGAAGGAGAAAATAGTGATGATGAAAATATGGACGATGATGACGACGATGAATCAAAGTTGAAAAAATTCGACAAAGATCTAAGAGAAGATTATTTAGTAAATTTTCATCCTGAAAGTCTCATACAAAATTATGACGAGATTTATAACTTGGCTCGCGTCGTTCGAGATGCAAATGGTGTAATTGTAGACAGCTTGCACAGAACATTGCCCATGATGACAAAATATGAGAAAACAAGAATTCTGGGACAGAGAGCAAAACAAATTAATGATGGTGCTACTCCATTTGTAAAAGTGCCGGAAAATGTTATCGATGGTTATCTTATTGCTATAAAAGAATTAGAAGAGAAAAAAATACCATTTATAATCAGAAGACCATTGCCGAATCTGGGTTCGGAATATTGGATGGTCGAAGATTTGGAAATCGTTATTTAACACTTCCAGCGTTTTCCACAGTCAAGACATGAAACAAATGTGGTCATTGGCTCATCGGCAGACCGCGTCTGTAATTGATAATAAGTACATTTTTTCGAGTGACATTTGCGACATGTGAACTTATCAGTCGATGCTTCTAATTTGGGCTCATACTTATTTTGGTCGCGAATTTTCTTATCTTCGATTAGTTTTTCCCATTTTTCTGGGCTCATTTCTTGATGAGTCATAAAAGCCAGTTTGTGTGCCTGAAAGTCGCGATTCTTTATCATAGTTAGTATTCTTTCATTTTTCAAATTAACGTATATTGTTCGAAGATGGTCCAAGTAAATTGTGACAAAGTATATATTATCCCATTTTCTGATAATGCATTTTTCTTTTGCTTTTCCTAAAGAACTATTGAAAATTCCTTTTTCAAGATTTGTTGCTATTTCATCGTCTTTAATAATAGAAGACAATTTTGTGCGGACATTTTCGCGAAACTGTACAGGGTTTGATATTTGACGCATTTTATTATATCTTGATTGATGGTTTGGTGTGATGTGATTGTTATTAACTAAGAGTGTTTATATTAATAACAATCTATTTGTCTTTATTCAATTTTCCTATATATATAAAATACGAAAATGCAGAAACATATAAATATGGATTAGGGAATTAAGAAATTAAGAAATTAAGGAATTAAGGAAGGTTAAGTGCAGATGAGATAGAGCCAGTTGTGTCAAAAAATATTTTTTTAACAGTTTCAATTATGTAAACAAAAAAGGCAAGAAACATAAGAACCCAAGGAAGAAGAACTAAAAACCATGAAAGATGGCTAAATCCTTTTTTGCATAGATATGATAAAACCCAAGTCCATAAAACAATAAACACGACTTGAACAACATATGATGTTCTTGTATCTTTTTGGTAGGTGAAATTAAGACTCTGCAAAAATGCATTATTCGCTTGGTTCAATGTAATCTGTTGAGATATCGCATTCATTCCAAAATAAGAAAGTACCATTAAAATAAATGATACAATTAGATAAATCTGAGCAGGAGTGCAAATATTGTCAAACATCGTGAAATTATACTATATATAATAATTTATAAAAAAATATTTACAAATTGTTTAAAATATATATATGAGTTATTTACAATATTTATTTTACAATTCATAAAAAGTTTTATATATTTTAAACTGGTATCTTCTATGCTATACGCTATACACTCTACACTCTACACTCTACACTCTACTTACTATACGAGTATTCTTCTTCACTTAACTCGCTAGATTCATCTGTTTTCCATCCCGACTCATCGTCTTCTTCCTTTAAAGCATACTTTTCATTATCCCCTGCATTATGCTTACTTTTGATTTTCATTTTTGTTGTCACTGTTTTAGAGACAGTATTTCTATTTTTTTTAAAGTATACACCATCGCCAGCACCATCGCCGTCACCGTCACCGTCACCGTCACCACCATTTTCTGAAGACTTGTCGCTATCTGTTTCACTATCGTCATCATCGTCGTCGTCATCCTCATCGCTATCACTATTTCCAGCAACATCTACATCCGAGTCACCTGCTGCTCCTCCATCTATAACAAACCCGTCTTTTAAATATCCATCGCGAGTTTTCTTATTTTTAGAAATTGATTCTAATTCATCTTCTTCATCGTCATCATCGTCGTCGTTCGCGGCTAATGACTCAAAACCGCCAAACAAGTATTCGTAAATTTTATTCCACATGTGTTTTGTTAAATTTACATAATTATTTTTACTGTCCCGCGCAACTAGCGCGCATGCACCAAAAAACAATTCCGTATCTACCGGTGGAGGAAACTCATACTTATTTTCACTATTTGCTATACCATCATCCTTTGCCCATAGTTCTACTGTTATTTTGTTTGACACATTTTCTTTTTCATTTTTTGAAGTGCAACTCCATTGTGTTCGTTTGATAAACCCGTCAACCTTTTTAAACTTGCATTTTTTTGATAACTCCTGTGCACAAATTAGACTTTCTTGAATCTCGTTGTCTTTTAAACTTCCATTTTTTTCAACAATAATAAATGTTACACTATTATCATTGTTTTTAATCTTTTTTATTTCACTTTTGTCGTTTTCACTTTTGTCGATTCCGTTGATTACACTTTTATTAAGTTTTACATTTATTTTTTCAGATTTTGCATTTTTTGATTTCGATTTTCCATCACCAATTGTTGCCATCTTTTTGAATCACTGCTCTGCTAGAATATATCTTTTGATTGCAATCGGTTTAAATAGTTTTTCATATAATATATAGAGTTTAACTTAAAGAGATATAAAGTTTAACGTAAAGAGATATAAATACTATATCGTATATATCGTATATATCGTATATATAGTCGAGCCGAGCCGATAGTCTGCACTGTAAATGGAAACATTACATGATAAAAAAAAATCTTATCCTAGTAAAAATAAAAATAAAAATAATAATAATAATAATAATAATAATAATAATAATAATAATAATAATAAAAAACAAAACAGTAGTGACAAAAATACGAAGAATACCACAGATAGACCAACTCCAATAAAAGTTTATTTCCCGAATATTTCAATAAATAAAATGAATGATATTTTAAATCCTAGTAAAAAAAATGGTAATAAGACGGGAAAGACCGACAAGATAGACAAGACAAGTACCGTTGATATATCAAAATATTTAGTAAACGAAAGTAATAAAATTATAATTTATAGTTCTTCTGGAATTTTTGAAATGATAAACAATGGGTTATTTCAGTTGTACCCTGTCGATAAACATATTAAGGAAGTAACTATTAACAATAATTTAAAATTACTACTGGATGGTTCTTATATGAAACGCCATGATACTGCTTCATATCAAATACCATATAATCATAACATAAAATATAAAACAATTCGAACATATAAAAATGATATTAAGTCAAATATAAAATTTATTATAGAAATGGAAAATGAATCTATTTACGACTTTTATATGTTGATTACGTCTGCTGATATAACGAATAGTGAAAGTAAAAAAACAGAATTAAATAATTTTGTAAAAGATGAAGTGTTGTCGTTTTTATTGAGGTTAAACTTATATAGGTAATTATATACAACAAAATAAAGATAAATGTGGAGCTGGATAATAAAAGTTACTATGATTTCACTATTATTGATATTTCTACTTCATTATTTATATTCATTTTTTAAGACAACATTAACTTCTCCAAAGTTGAAAGATTTAGTAAATAAACCCCAGGAAAAATATAATACAATTTATAACTCGCTTAAAAACGCCGGAGATGTAGGAATTGAAAATGTATGCGAAGACAATAAGAGTAATATGGGAGGTATTCATGGTAGTAACTCAACTAGTATGAAAGATGAACTAAAAAAATATTTAAAAGAGTTAAATGTTTCTAATAGTTCTAGTAGCGGTGCTTTAAATACAAATACAAACGTAGACGTTCTGTCATCTAACAACGAAGAGACGAACAGTATTTATTCCCAAAATAATATTATGACCGGTGTGGGTGCAAATGGTATATCTACGCGAGTAAATAATATACCCAATTATTTGCCCAATACAAACACGAATAACCCTACTGTTGTACCCGATTATGCTACACCATCAATGTCATCTTCTTATTCATCTGCATATTCTACTTATTAAGGTGTATATTGAGGTGTATATTGAGGGGTATATAATATATGTAACATAGTTAAAGATATTTATATATTATAATACATTATACCGCTTCACTGTGCGAACCACCATGACAACTAGTTTTAACACTCGAACTCCTTATATTTCTAAAAGGGAAATACGAGACCCGTTTATTTTATCTTTTGACGAACAGAATGAGATATTGAGAAGTTTTCCTTCAAACGTTAAATTTTCTTATGAAAAAAGTACTCATAAGAAAGTTTTATCAGATGTATATGTAATCATTCCAAAGGGTAAAAAATACTTTGTATGGTTTACGCATCGAAACAGAAAAAATATTTGTGTGTTTCTTGAAGTAGGATACCAGAATAAAATAATGAATATGTTTTATCGCCATGTTTCATTTGACGACGTACTATCGTATGGCACAATATTTTATGGAACATTATTTAAGACTAGAGAAGGTATGAGACAATATATCAATGATAAAAATAAATGGAGTAGTGAAATCTTTTCAGTGGAAGATATTTTTTATTATAAGGGAGATGATGTATCACACTACACTTATCATAATAAATTAAATGTAATTAAAAAAATATTTGATACAAAGTTGCGTTATAATATGGCATTTGGTAGTGGTAGTGGTAGTGGCGTTGTTTTTGGATTACCTGTTATGACTACTAACTTTACGGAAGCTTATGACAAAGCGATGGAGCTGCCTTATTCTGTTTATTCTATTCAATATAAGTATTTTGAAGATAAAACTTCATCACAATCGTTAACAGAATTTTATCATTTTAACAACACTGGTGCTGGTACTGGTAGCCTAAGTGGTTCAAGTGGTACAAATATTATGGTTACAAATAGAAGCAATAGCAATAGCAATAGCAATAGCAATGATGATAGTTATACCGTGCATGTAAATAAATACAACGATAGACCATCGACAACTACAAATGAACATATAAGACAAAAACCAGTATCGAGTGACATATACAAGGTATTCTTTATAAAACCAGATTTACAAAACGATATTTATTACTTGTACCAAATTAGTACTACAAATTTTGATATCATTTCAAAAGAAATAGCGCATATACCTGATTATAAGACAAGTGTTTTAATGAATACATTGTTTCGAAATATTAAAGAAAATAGTAACTTGGATAGTTTAGAAGAAAGCGACGAAGAAGAAGAATTCGAAAATATACAAATAGATAAATTCGTGGATTTAAATAAAATAATAAAAATGCGTTGTATTTTTAACTATAAATTTAAGAAATGGGTTCCTGTTTCTGTTGTTGCATAGAGTTAGGGTGATAGTTACATAATATTTACAATATGATATTTATAAATATATTCATATCTATATTTGTCTGTGTATAAAAT
>Ga0209651_1000328_pt1 | contig 17604 bp, 17 predicted proteins | sample LauGreFBDMM110SN_2_FD_188216 | JGI IMG/M metagenome (GOLD analysis project Ga0209651, IMG submission 188216) | Freshwater lake microbial communities from Lake Michigan, USA - Fa13.BD.MM110.SN (SPAdes) (version 2) | ecosystem: Environmental > Aquatic > Freshwater > Lake | place: Lake Michigan... | reverse complement strand
AGGTAAAAAAAGTTTTTCATGATAGTGTTATGATAGTGAGAAGGGATTGAACCTTCCTGGGTGTTTGATTTACTTTGTGGATATAACGAAGCCGCTTTCGTCGGCTTTGCCGGCATTCCCTTTCGCACGTAATCCGATGATCACGCTTGTTTCGTCCCAAAATCGAATGTCTGTCAAATCTCCATCGATAACCTTCCTGCCGGCCCACGTAGCAGGAAGCGGCTCTCCTTTCCTAGTATCAAAAACAGCGGCGACATTGGCGACCGTATCAATTACGGAAAGGACGGCGTGAGCATTTGATTCCGACCGTGAGAACGTGATGTGGTAGTTTGTTGGCATTTTCCCTTGGCCGTATGCAATGGCGCGGGAAGGGTTTTTCGTGTAATCGTAAAATTGAACGGAGGGGAATCTTTCCATAAGTGAAATGCCAAGATCACCCTTTAAGTTTTCCCAAGGAAGATCGGATGTCCCATTTAAACGCACGGCAGGAATCATTCCCGCTTTAATCGCCTTACGTTCTAGGGCTGCAATGTCTAGAGCAAGCATTTCCACAAAGGCGCGGGGATTTGAGTGAAATAGTTTCGTCTTTGCTATTCTAGCACGTTGAACGGAATTGAATGCTCCCCGACCTGCAGAGTAGAGGCAAGCGGCGGCGCATCCAGCGGATGCGAAAGGACAAAGATTTTTACCCGCTATAGTGTGCGGTGCAAGGTAGAGAATTCCGGTCAAAACTCCCAGGTCTTCACCCTTGGAAGTTTTTGCGTTTGATACGCCTAATAGGCTATTCCGTTTTTGTGTCGTTTTCATATTTTCGTTTGTTTGTTTGTTTGTTTGTTTGTGTGGGTTAAACTAGAGCTTCACGGGCTGAAAAGTTGAAAATTTCACCATTAGGATTCTCCCAATAGTTAAATGTAAAACAAGGGCTTGCTGAATTGCGGTAAATTCCAGCGCGGGTTTGCACTCTTTCACAGATTGGCCAGTTTAGAAATTGTTTGATGCCTACGCGTGGCTTAGTCGTCATGACTTCAATAAACTGGAGTTCATCCAATAGCGTAGCGTTTCCGGTGTAATTTACGGGGAAGTATGTTTTCATTTTCGTTTTTTAGTTTGGTTAGGTGTGCCGTCACTGGCAACACCGGAAACCTACCAAGCGGGTGAAGATTGTCGACATTTTTTTGTCTACAACGTGAAAATATATTCTCACTTTTTACTTGCCAAGCTAGCAAGCACTACAGCCATAAGGCATTCCTGCGATTCCATGCCAGGCAAACAAGCGGAAAATAATTTGCGGCGAGCGTCATTTTCCGGCGATCATGCGACCAGGAAAGCAAGGCTAGGGATTGCCAGCGGGTACGTACTGGATCAAAGTACAATTACGAAAGCCAAGCGGAAATGACTAGGGAAGGAAGGAAGGAAAGGAAGGAAGGAAGGAAGGAAGCATTCCCACAACCTAGGTGGAAAATCATTCCCACAACCTATTCATCCCCCTTAGAAAATATCGACAACAACAGAAGAGGGCAGTAATGGAATCTGCGGCGTTATGTTCCCTCTTCTCTTCTAATCGTAACCACGTCAAAAAAACTGTCAATGTTTTTCTCAATCCGTTAGAGAATTCCCGTGGAACATTTGCGTGGAACATTATCAAGCGTACGTTTAAAGCGTACGTTTCAAGCGAGTGATCTACCGGACATCGGACACCGGCTACCGGACACCGGACACCAGGTGATTCAAACAAGCGTATGATTCAAACGGACGCTTCAAACGCAAGTGATTTGCAAATGCAAGTTAGTTGCGTTAGGGGGGGAGGGGGTCGCGTGCGCGTGGTGGCGTGGATATCTAAGCGGTAACCCACCCTCCTAAAAAATGAGCAAATGGCGAACGTGCTTGACAAGGTGTGTGAATCTGGTAAGAGTTGTGCATGAGCAGTCCAGTTTCATACGACTTACAGGGTCAAGGCGGCGGTCGAGTTATTACTTCGGCTAGTGGTGCGGTGACGGGGACATTCCGTTGGGTGCAGGTTGTTACTGACACGGTGTTGAGTGTATTTACAGCTCCGAACATTACAAATGCTACGGGATTGCAGACTATTACTATTCCTGCGGGAGTGGGGATTGGTGGTAGGATTACGGCATTAACGGTGACTAGCGGAGTTGTTATTGCATACGACATCTGATGAGTCAGTTTGCACAGAGTGGTAGTGCGATGGATGATGCCCAAGCCTCTGATGGGGATGGAGGGTTTGTGGGTGTGAACCAGCGGTTGCAGTTAAACCAGTTGGAGGTGGGAGAGGTAAGGGAGAGTTTGAATGGGAGGATGGATGGGTATTGGAAGCCTCGTCGTGGGGTTATTGCTCGGACGGGATCATTGACCAGTGGTGGGAGTCCGTTGCAGTTGCCGTTCTTTTTGATTGATGTGGCGAAGAGCATTACTGCGGCTAGTGTTACGGCTGGGGTTGTTACGATAACTACTTCGGTGGCGCATGGGTTGACGGGAAGTGGATTGGCTCGGATTACTGGGCTGGTGGGGAATGCTGTGATGGATGGTGATTTTACTTTGACTGTGTTGGGAGCAAGCACTTTGACGTATCCTGTGGTGGGGCTGACTTCGATTAGTGACCAGACAGGCACGTTGTCCACAACTCCAATTAACGATGCTGCCAACGTGAACGTGAGGGCTTCTTGCTTGTTTAGCGATCCTAATTCTGGTAACGCTGAGAGTGTTGTATTGGCATTGGACTCCAAGGCTATTCTGGTTGATTTAGATGGCTACACCACGCAGGATATTGAGTATCCTACTGGTAAGTCCTTGGCTGGAGATACCGACATGATACAGGCGTTTGACCGTGTGTATCTATTCCGCGATGGTTCTCAAGCGTTTGAGTGGTTCCCCAACGGTCGGCAGATTGAAAGTGCTAGTTCTAGTGCGTTTACTGTGACAATGCGGATCAAGGATCATGGGTTGACCGTGGGGGATTCTATTGTGGTTAGCGGACTGACTGGAGGAGTTCCAGCTAACGGAACATTTGCGGTTGTGACTGTTACCGATAAGGACGTTTTTACTTACACCTTTACGACTTCCCAGACAGAGACTTTTGTAGTTACGGATGCAGTGTTGAAGGCAGACTTTACACTTGTTCCTGGGGGAGCTTTCACCCAGCCACAGGTGTTTGTGTCCACCACTGGAACAGTAACAAGCGGAGTTGTAAGCCTTACAGTTAGCGGCAATACGACTATTGTGAAAGGTGACACGATTGTCGTGTATGAAACAAACATCCCGACATTTAGTTCTATTTCTGGACAAACATTTGAGGTATTAAGTGCCTCATCTACAAATATTTCTTTTATTGCTCCAGTAGCTAATTTAGCAAGTATCCCTGGCGCACAACAAATTGAAATTGGTGGCAGGTTCAGCGTAGGTGGTGGTTTCATTCATCAGCCAGCCCCACCTTGGGGAGTTTACTTTCAGCGCAGGTTGTGGGTTCCATTTTACTACACTCCGGCTGGCACGTTTAGCTCGCCAACCTATACAAATAGAAAGATCACTGATGAGATAGCCGTTTCGGATATTCTGGACAGCCACACGTTTGACCAGATTGCCAACCAGTTCCGCATTACGGGTGGGACGACCGATTACCTTGTGGCAATGCAAGGATTCTACGATGATAACTTGGTTGTTCTGAATCGTAACAGCCTACATATCATAAATGGCACGGGTGGTAGCCTTACTGATACTAAGGTTACGCAGTTGACCACTGAGGTTGGGTGTTTGGCTAAGAAAAGCGTTGTGATGAAGGGGAATGCTATGTTCTTCTTGTCCGATGATGGGGTTTATGCCGTCGAGTTCCTGAATGATTACAACCTTCGGGGTGCAGATGAGCCTATTTCTAAAAATATTCAGCCGTATATCGACCGAATTAACAAAAACCTAGCTGCTGAAGCGGTTGCTGTGCTGTTTAATAACCGATATTACCTTGCCGTAGCGTTGGATTCTATTGCTGGAGCTAATGATGCTGCCGGAAACAATACAATTTTGGTTTTTAACTTCTTGAACAAGGCTTGGGAATCAATCGACACCTTTGGCGCAGGTGATTTTATCATCAAAAACCTGATTATTGGCAGCGCGGCGGAACGAGATAGCATTTATGCGGTAACTTCTTTGGGTGGATTGCATGAATTAGAAGCTGCGGAGAGTTCCCTTGATAACTTATTGTCGGCTGGGGCTGCAACTACCTTTTCAATCAACTCTTCTTTGACCACTAGAGGTTACGCCTTGGGTAATCTTGATCGTAAGAGGTTTACCGATGGGCAACTTACCATGCAATGCGTTAATGGTGGGCTTGGTGAGTATGCTATTTCCTTTGCGGCTGAAGATCCTGACAATAACCAAAGTATTGGGACAACAACCACCTTTCTTGGCGGTACGGTTCTTGGGACTGGGTCAGCACCAGAAGATGAAACAGGGAATATCCGGTTCCGTCTTGGTGGGATTCGGGGTTATGTAGGAAGCCTAACCTTGACACGGACAATCGGCTCCCCTAAGATCACCTCTATTAAGGTCACGGGTTCTGTGACAAACAGACAAATCATTTCCCAAACGTAATATGCCTGGAGTCGTAGAAACAACCAACACCTTTGCAACTAACGATGTGATTACTAGCACGGCGATGAATAACATCATCGACCAGACGCTATTTACAAGTGATGCAATAGTTAGTGCAAACACAACGCTTGCTTTGGTTTCTGGCAAGCTGAAGGTGGGAACTATTACGTCAAATGAGATGGGTGCTGGTGCTGTTACAACCAACGCCCTTGCAGATGGTGCAGTAACCCAAGCCAAAGCATCTAATATGCTTATCCCCGCTGGTGCAATCATGCCATTTGCTATGAATGGTGCGCCGACAGGATGGTTGGCTGCTGATGGCACTGCTGTATCTCGCTCTACTTATGCAACCTTGTTTGCAGCAATAGCCACAACTTATGGAGTTGGCGATGGATCAACAACTTTTAATGTTCCTGACTTGCGGGGATATTTTGTTCGCGGAACTGGAACAAATAGTGACGGAACGGCATCTGGAACATTTGCTGCAAAACAAGCAGATGAGCTTAAAAGCCATACGCATACATATACTTTTAAGTCTACAACTGGAGGGAGTTCGGCAGGTGGAGACCCAAATAGCATTACAAATACTTCTGTTAACACTGGAGCTACGGGAGGAACTGAAACCCGCCCTCGGAACATTGCTATGTTTTACTGCATTAAGATTTAATAAATCCCCACCTAGCAACCGCGCTTACCCTTTATGAACGCTGAACTTGAAATGCCAGAGAAGAAAGGCGATAGCTTTATCAAGCTATTGGTTGACGATTACAACGATTTCTTGGAATCCCTTGAGGTTTCTGACTTGGATGTGATCAGAATGATGGAAGAAGGCGTTTGTTTTGATTCTGAACGTCACAATGAATTCGTTGCAATTCTTGATTCGCCAGTTCACGGGAAGGGGTTGTTCGCCACCGAAGATATTGCTAAGGGTCGCGAATGGCTCGCCTCATACAAAAATCACAAGTATCCATGTGGGCGCGTCATCAATCATTCCCCAAACCCTAATTGCAAATTTAGGTTTGATGGGGAAAACGTGTATTGCGTTTCAATCAAAAAGATCAAAGAGGGGAATGAGTTGTTTGTGAATTACCGAGACAACGTGAGCGTAGATACCGTATCTCGCTACAATGAACGGTTGTCTCTTTCTGGATTTGATTCAAAAGTGCCGTCACTAAGCGATTGGGATTCATCTTCACCCATTGACAGGATGGAATATGAACTTTCCACATTGCCAGCGGCGGAACTTCCATTGAATCACATTTTCACGAATGGCATCTACATTCGTCAGGCGTTTGCACCAGCTGGGTCAATGTTTACCACCGTCCACCACAATACGGAGCATCCGTTCATATTGATTTCCGGCACAACCCGTGTGATTTCCAATAACGAGGCATCAAGCATTACTGGGCCATTTATGGGGATAACGCAGAAGGGGACAAGGAGATTGGTTTACGCCATAACTGATGCCGTGTATCTTACCATTCACGCCAATCCAAACAATTTGACCGATCCTGACGAAATAATCAGAAACATCACAATCCCAGTTGTTAATCCACTGATGGATAACGATGACCCAAGATTTAACACTTGGAAAAAAGACATAAGCCCATCAAGGATAATCCAAACAATTACAGAAACAAACTAAATGAGTGCAGCAATTACAGCGGCAGCGGTTGGGGCAGCGGCCACGGCTTACAGTGCAAACAAGGCAAGCAAGGGGAAAAAAGCTCCGGCTCCAATTGATATTTTTCAAAATACAAACGGGAATAATCTTGTCGGCAGGCAAGCGGAAGGACTGTTGGAATACTACAATAACAACATTCCTAACTTTCTCGCTCTTAGCGAAAGGTTTGGTCCGGAGTTCATGTCGCAGATGTTCGGTCAAACCGGACAGTTTCTTGGCGGCGTGAACGGCCAACCAGGATTTAATGCGCTTTCTCTTTCAACGGCTCAACAAGCGGGGCAAACGCTTGGTCAAGTTAGGGCTGAAGAACTCGGTCAGATGACCGGACAAACAGGTCTTACACGGGGGCTTATGCAATCTTTGTCTCCAGAACAGGCCGCAGTAGTCCAAGCATCAGCACAAGAAGCTGAACGCGCAAGAGCTTCAGCGCAGGGAGTTACTCCAGAAGAGAAAAGAATGTATGAGCAGACTGCTAGGGAAGGATTCCAAGCATCTGGTCGCCTTGGTGGGAATGCCAGTATCGCAGCGGAAATCATGGGTAGAGAGGATTTGATGCGGAGAAAACGCGAAGAAGCCGCCGCCGCTGGGAATAACTCATTTAGTCAAGCTGGATTATTTTACACTAATCCTGGACTTCAAGCTCTTAGCGAAGCTCCGCTGTCTTACAATGCAGGACAGAAAAACCTTGCTTTAGGGCTTCAACTCGGTCCCCAGTCGTCTGGCGAGTTTGATTACAATATGCCAATCAACTTGGCTATGACTCAGTCTGGAGCGCAGAACCAAGCAAACATAGCGCAATACTCAGTTAATGCAGCAGCATCAGAGGCAAAGGCAAAGGCTTACGCATCGCTCGGAAGTGACTTGGCTGGGTTTGGTATGGACTATTACAATGATAATAAATCAAACAAAGATAATAAATCAAACAAAAAGGGAGGTTAATCCTTACCCATTCTAAATTATGGCACTTATCGGAGGACAAATAAACCCAGCATTATATCCACAACCTGATTACAGTGGGGTTGTTGAATCTGCTCGTAGGCGATCTCAGGGGATGGCTGACCTTGGGGCTAGTATTGGTGGGGTGATTAAGGACTTTAGAGAAGCCAAGAAAGAGCAAAAGAAAGTGGATGCTGATAACAAAGCGTCTGCTAAAGCTATTGAGTCTGCAATAACGCTTGCTGACTCTTACAAGATTACTGGCGCAGAGGAAACCTTACGTCCATTCCTAGAGGCTTACAATGATCCTAGTCTTAGTCCTATTGAGAAAGCAGCATTGCTAGATGAAGGCAAGGGTATGATTCCTAATGTCTTTGGACGTTTTGATGCTAGACAAGCTGATGCAATTCAAATGGCGCAACTTAACGCTAGAAATGCTCCTTCACCTAGAAGCGTAAATCTTCAACAAGGAGAGATCACTGAAATTATAAATGGAAAACCGTATAAAATTCCGACAACATTTGATCCTTCTACTGGAGAGACACGCAGATTAGATGGATCAGTGGTAGGCTCAGCTTTTAGATCACCAGATGTAATTGATGCTGGTTTAAATTTCCCTATGCCAACAGCAGAAGCTACCCCAATGCTTGGACAAGGGGCAGACCCTACAATGGTTCTTCCTGCCCGTAACGATGCGGAGGCAATTGCAGCAGCAGCAGAATTAACAGGTGGGCAATCTGACGTTTCTAACGTGTCACCTATGCCAGTGGGAACACCAACTACTGTTCAGATTCCTAATGTGGATGGCCCGCCTATCGAAATGACTGGCGCATTGCCGCAGCTTCCTCCTGGGGCTGTTCCTATTGAAGTAAAACCAGATGAAACTTACGAGCAAAATGTAAAAGCTGGAGGGCTTTATGGTCAACGCAATACAAAGACTGGAGAGTTTAAAGCGTATCCAGGTCAAACTGGAGGAAGGAGTACAAAATTCAACTCAGAAACTGGTCAACTTGAAATTATCGAAGGTTCTGGAGCAGGTGCAAAAGCAGAAGGCGTAGCTAAAGCCCAAGAGCAAATGAAAGGTGAGTCTTTTAGGCTAAATCAAGCAAACACAGAAGAGGCTTTCGGGAGACTTGACGTTGCTGGAACTAATAACCCATTGTTTGCGGCAGGTAATTCATTGTTAGCCAAAGCGTTACCAGCATCAGAGGTTGGAGAGTTGGAGTCGTTTTTTGAAAGAATCAATGTAGAAAACTCTTTTGAAAAAATGAACAAACTAAGAGCAAGCTCCCCAACTGGTGGGGCAGCGGGAACTATGACTGAGAAAGAATGGCCAAGATTTGAAGGTCGATTCTCTCCGCTTAAAGCAAATGCACGAAAAGACACATTGGCTAAGTCCCTCAGCTTGAATCTTCTTAATGCGTTTGAAGCGACTAATGGAACTCCTGATGACGTAATAAAACTTCTTGATGAGAAGAAAATAGATCAAGCAGCATACGATAACTACGTTAACGATTACATTAGGAATAGACAGATTGCACGGGTAAATGCTAATGGCGTTGAGGGCAAGTCGTATGATTGGACAAAGCTCAACAAGAAACTATTAAGCAAGTCCACAATTTTTGAAGCTCCTAATGTCCCGATTATCGGATTAAGCCCAGAAGCACAAGAAGCAAGAAAAATAATCAGAGGTCAATGAGCGAACTACAAAACAACAAAAAACTCATTGAGAGGGAGCTTGGAGAGCTTTCTTCCGATCTTGTTCTCACAGCAAAAAAAATAAAAGAGGCTGAAAGTGCAGGAGATAAAGAAAAAGCATTTTCTTTAAGAGAACAAGGATTGGTTTTGGATCGTGAGGCTGAAAGACTGCAATCCGAATACGACTTACTTCAAGAGCAAGAAGCCAAGCCAGAACTAGAACGAATTGGCAAACTTACTAGAGAGCTTGAAAAAACAGGATTTGGTGCATACTCGCCAATAGGAGGCGTGACAATCTCCAATGATCCTAATCCTCCAACAAAAGAAAGGCAGCGTGAGCTTGTTGCTCAAATCTACAAGGCTCCAGTCAGCGAAGGCGGCATGGCTGCGGAACAACTTCCTACTGGGCTTATGGCACAAGTAGCAAGTTTGCCTAATCCAACTAGCAAAGCGCAACTTCTTGAAAACACATTTGGCAAAGGAAATGTTCTTCCAGTTAATATTGGAGGCAATACCGAGTTTTTTATTAAACAATCAGATGGCGGTGTAAAAACAACATTGGATAAGGGCATAGCTGGTCTTGCTGGAATTGCTGTTGAGGCTCCTGGTGTTGCAGCGGAAATTTTATCATTCCTTGGTATATCAGCAGCAACTAAAAGCCCAGCACTTGCAGTTTTAGGTTCATCTGCTGTGGGAGCTGGTGTAGGAGCAGGAATTGATGAAGCATTAAGGTTTACCTATGGCTTACCATCTGACCTTGGAGGAACAATGGCAAGACGTGGAACTCAAGCTATTATTAGTGCTGGAATTGGAAGTGTTACTGATGTGGCTATTCCCGCAATGAGGGCTGCAAGAATTGAAAATCCATTTGCAAACAAGTTCGCCATAGAGCTTGAAGGAGCAGCAGAAAGATTGATGACTAGTGAGCAAAAACTAGCAGCAAAACAAGGACGCAAAGCTGGAGAGATTCAAGTGCCAATGGGAGCTAAACTAGCTGGACAACAAGGCGTTGAAATGCAGTCTGAGCTTGCCGGAACATATGCAAAATCTAACATTACATCTGCTGCCCTTAAAACACAGGAGTCACTAATTAGATTGTTTGATAATTTTAAAAGCAAAGCATCAGCAACTCCTAGTGACTTTGCCAATATTGCTGCACAAAAAGAAGCACAAAGAAATGCGCTTTCTGGTAATATTGCATCATTGACAGGTAGAGATAAAAGAATTGTTGCGGCTGCATTAGATCGCCAAACAAAAGGAGCATTAAGTGATATTGATGAGCTTGGTGATATTCTTCGTGTTGAAATTAAGAATTCTGAAGATCAAGCTATTAAATCAACAACCGAGCAATACGATGTATTGAAAAATGTGGCAGAACGTGCTGACTTTTACATAAGCGCAAAAGAATTATTGGGAGCTTTGCCAAGAATTAAGGGGAAAGTAAACATAGGTGGAGCATTTGACGAATCAGCAGTTAAAAGCGTTGAAAATAGACTTCGGGCATTGGCGATAGATGAAAATAAAATAGCATCAATACAAAAAAGAATAGACGGAGAGAAAGACCCTAAAGTAATACGCAGTCTAGCAAATCAGATTGAATCTATTAAGAACAATGACAAGTTGGATTTTAGGGCTTTTGATGCTTACATTCGCGCATTTAATGATGCTCGTCCTGATAATGCCGTAGGAGGAACAACTAAAGACGTTTTTGGTGCTGGTGTTTCGGCTGAATTATCAAAACTCAGAAGGGATATTTACAGCAGATTTAATGCGGTCAATCCAGACGGCACGGTTAGTAACCTTGGCGATGAGTTTCAAAAAGCAACTGAATTAGTCCAAGCAAGAGGAGCTTTTGAGAAAAATACACTTGGCGGAATTTTAAGGGAAGCTGCTGGAGAACAGGCAACAACTCCTAGAGACATTGTAAATTCAGTTTTAAAAGAACCTTATACGGTGCAAAGGGTAACTCAAGCTCTGCGTGAGCTTGGTGCGGCTAATCCACAAAAAGCTGGCGAAGCTGACAGGGTGCTTGGTTTGCTTCAGCTTCAATACATGAATAATATTGGAGTTGGTCGCACTGGCGGCAGAAAAGTTCAGGTTGACGATGGTATGCTTGAATCTCTTTTTGGCAAGCAAGCAGCGGCGCAAAAAAGATCTATTGATGAAATAAATCGAAACATTGGTGATATCAAAGGGCTTGATAAAAGCAAACTTAGTTTTGATGACTTGCAAAAAATGGGTCAACCTCTTTCAGACAATGAAAGAAAGTCTTTAGCAAAATCCATCACAAAAAGGCTTCAGGCTGAAAAAGAAGAAGAAAGACTTATCAATTCGAGTATTTTCAAATTGGCTAAAAAAGGCAACTTTGAAAACATTGATCCAGATGCGATATCTAAGGCGATACTTTCTCCAAACAGCACGACTACGGATGCTATTGTTGCAATGCGCGAACTAAGCAAGGCATCTCTTGAGGCAAGAAATCTTTACAAAGAAGACTTTAGGCGTGAGCTTTTAGATCAGTTTGCAGGAGGAACCCCAACTGCTAACGCCCCATTTGAGACTTTGTTTGATACCAAGAAATTCATATCTGCCTATAAATCTCCAAATGAAACAGGTAAAACTGCATTTGCAAAGAAGCTAGAAATCGTTCTTGGTAAAGAAGAAGCTCAAAAACTTTACGATATTGCTAGATTATATGAGGCAAATATAATTGCAAATACTTCTGCTCCAGGCTTCAATCCAAGATTTACCGCAACAAATAAAGGAGTGATTTTAGGTCTTCCCATAGGGCAAATGGGACTTTCTACTAAAAATAGACTTATAACTGCAATGCTTTCTTCTGGTTCTCAAAGAAATGCTTTAATGATTGCTTTAAAAAATGGTCTATCAAAAACTGCTATGCCAGGTGCTGTTAACGATGTTTACAACAAAATGGCAAAAGAAATGTTTCTAACAAGGACTGGGCTAACTGCATTAGCTCATCAAGCATCAAGCGATCCTGAATTTTCCGCAGAAATTACAAATATGGCGAAAGAATTTAATGAAAAACAAGGCTTGGATTTGGGAGGAAACTAGGTTTTAATCCTAAGCACCAACCAAAATGATCGATGAAAAACTAGAGAAGTTCAAAGAGAACTACTACGACGACCGCCCTGACAAAAGCGAGTGGTTTCTTGAAGTGCGCGAACGTGCCAAGTCTCTCTCCCGTAATAACGTCGAGCATTACGCTCCCCACAAAGCAGCGTTGGCGTTGTTTCTTTTATCTCAGGGCGCAAGGATAACCGAGATTTCCAAGAAAACTGGGATAGGACGTGATGTAATCCGTGGGCTAGAATGGCGGCATAACGATACCCTAGAGACGAAGCGTAAGGAGTTCTCCATGCGTTACGCCATCGCCGCACAGGAATACACCGATTTGTTATTTGAACGCGCTACACAGCTATTTGACGATCCTGACAGCCTTGCCAAGATTTCCCCTGAGAAGCTGGCAATCACGGTTGGTATTCTCACAGATAAAGCAGCGCAGCTTACAGGCATGGCAACTACCGTTGTGGAGCATCGCAAGGGAGCAAGCCTAGATGACGCTGCAAACCTTATCAATGAGGCAAGAACACGCATCGCCAAGGGCAAGGTAATCGACGCAGAAATCGTATGATTTGGAGAGCGCATCAAATCCTCACTCCTCCAACGGACGAAGAGATAATCGAAATGACACCCGAAGAGGTGTTGTCTATCCATCGAATCTACCACGAAGCTATTGAGAATGCTGAGAAAGACCCGTATCAGTATGGGTTTCGATTGCCTCACTGGATGAAGGCAGAGGAGCAGCTTCACGAAGTAAATGAAATACTAGCACTTGGCGGTAACAGAAGCGGGAAAACCCAGTGGGGTGCATTCTCCGTTGTCCGTGCTGCGGTGGAGAACCCTAACTCTGAGATATTCTGCTTTGCTCAAACGTCCGAGGTATCTATCCGCCAGCAACAAAGCGCGGTATGGGCATGGCTTCCTGAGTATCTAAAAACGAAGTTTACTAGCGCAAACGCCTACATTTCCTACAAGAAGAAAACAGGATTCACTGATTCGTCGCTAATTCTACCAAACGGTTCACAGATTATCTTCAAGACGTATTCCCAGTATCAGAACAATCCTACCATCCTAGAGGGCGCGGAGCTTGGATCTAGGAATCCCGTGTGGCACAATATCGGCGTATGGCTGGATGAATACCTTCTTGGTCCCGAATTGATAAACACTCTACGTTTTCGGCTTGCAACTCGCAATTCTAAGATGCTGGTGACGTTTACCCCGATTGACGGGTGGACTGAGGTTATTAAGGAGTATCTAGACGGCGCAACAACCATTGAAAGCAGGGAAGCAGAACTGCTTAATAATGAGCTTGTTCCGTATGTCCAGAAGTCTAAGAAGCTAAATGCGTCTATTCATTACTTCCACTCACAAGACAATGCTTTTGGCGGATACGAGCGCATCAAGGACACGCTGAAAGGCAGGACACGGGAAGAGATTTTGATTCGTGCTTACGGTGTGCCTATGAAGTCACACGCTACCAAGTTTCCCAAGTTTAACAAGGTTGTCAACGTGGTGGAGCCAGAAAAGATTCCGACTCGCAACATCACAAGGTATCACATTATCGACCCAGCAGGATCAAAGAGCTGGTTTATGTGTTGGATCGCCGTAGATGAGGGGGGAACAATGTGGGTTTACCGCGAATGGCCTGGGGTTGACGTAGGCGACTGGGCGGAATGGCGGAATGGTAAGTGGATGCCTGGAGAGGGTGCTAAAGGGCAAGGCTACGGTATCCGTGACTATGTTGACCTTATCGAGGAGGTAGAAGGCGAAGAGGAGATTTTTGAGCGGTTAATTGACCCAAGATTAGGCGCAGCAAAGTATCAAGTTCAGGATGGTTCATCTTCAATTATTGAGGATTTGAACGAAGCAGGACTAGTTTGCATTCCTGCTCCTGGGTTGGATATTGACGATGGGCTGCAAGCATTGATCGGGAAAATGGCATGGGATACTTCTAAGCCGTTGGATTCCGTCAATCGACCACATTTCTACATTAGTTCTGACTGTGAGAACATTATCCAAGGCTTGTCGGAATATACCGGAGACGGCGGATTAAAGGAAGCATGGAAGGACGTGATTGACGTTTTACGTTACGCAGCAATCGCTGGAATAGATCATGTTGACAATTCCGTCAATTTAGTTACAACTCAGGGAGGTGGAGGCTACTAATATGATTGCAAAAAAAGAACCAAAAAAACGAGGACGGCCAGCAAAGGTTGTTGAAGCTGTTATTGCAGACCTTCCAGAATCTTCATTGAAGGCGATGATTTTACAGACCTGCAATAACCCTACATGGGTAAAGGGGCGGATTGACGGATTCAGCGTAAATATTAAAGTCCCCGCTCAAATGGCAAGCCGCTTGATTGGGAAAGAAGTTGATGTTATCCTTGTTGATTCCGACCTTGGGGACTACTACCAATACACACCATGAATCCAATTCAAGAAATAGAAGATGAGTCCCTTGTTTATGTGGACAAAGAGCCTGATATTGGTGCGTTGGCTAATGCTTACGACACCTGCCTGATTGATCTAGATTACTACTTTGAGTCTTGCTTGCGTTCTTATAATGACCGACGGAATATCTGGGATGGGAAGTCGGACGACCTACGCAAAAACGGGGCAAACGCCTTTCCGTGGCAAGGTGCTTCTGACCAAGAGGTAAACGTAGTTGGCGAGCGCATTGATATGTATGTTGCGCTGTTTGACCAGGCTCTTCAGCGTTCCCACATTAAAGCGTTCCCAACTTCGATGGCAGCAATGCCCAAGGCTGCTGTTGTTTCTGGCTTTCTTAAGTGGATGCGTTCTTCTTATATCCCTGACTTCAAGCGTCAAATGGAGCTTGGTGGGAACTACCTAATGGAGAAGGGAATCATGGTTTCCTACGTTGGCTGGAATCGTGAGAAGCGTTCTTATCTCCAGAGCATCAGCCTAGAACAGATTGGTGAAGCATCCCCTGACCTTGTGGAGTTGATTCTTAGTGGGCAGGATGACGAGATGTTGCTTAATCTGATCCAAGATTCCTTCCCTGACCTTTCCACTAAACGAGCAAAGAAGTCAATTAAAGACCTCCGCAAGATGGGCGCAGCAGAAATCCCACTTCCGCGCCAAACGGTTGACTGTCCGGTCGTCTATGCTTGCGCTCCCGATGGTGAGGTGATGTTCCCGTCCTACATTTCAGACCCGCAACGCGCTCCGTATATGTTCTGGCGCACCTTCCTTACGGCTCAGGAGCTTGAGAAAAAGGTAACGAACGAAGGCTGGGATAGGAAATGGGTGGATAACGCCATTGAAACACTTCGCGGTAAGGACTCTATGTATCTTGATGGCGAAAAGGTAAAGACCCAGACTCGCCTTCCAATTACAGATGACAACGATCTTGTGATGGTTGTGTATGCGTATCAGCGTTTGATTGACGAAGAGGACGGTTCCGAGGGTATTTACTGCACCGTGTTCCATCCGCAGACAGAGGGCTTCGCCAAGCATGAACTCCTTAACGGATACGACGATTATCCTTTCGTAGTCACTCGGCTTGCTAATGACCAGAAGAGAATGTATGAGGTGCAAACCTTCTCCGATATTCTCCGTGGACCTCAGATGCAAATTAAAACAGAGCGTGACAGCCGCATTGATCGTGCGTCTCTTGCAACTCTACCTCCTATTATGCATCCTGCTGGAAGGCCTCCTTCTGATTGGGGACCAGGTCGCAGAGTCCCGTATCGGCGTTTGGGTGAAATCTCATTCGGTCCGATTCCTCCGAGGGATGACGGCTCTGTTGAGAGTGAGCTTTCGATGCGTGGGCAAGCGGATAGGGCTATTGGCTTAGACCTTACAAATCCCCTTTCGTCGGCGCGGCAGCAGTATTACATTGGAAAGTTTCTAGACCATGTTAAGGATGTGCTTACGATGGCATGGAAGCTGTATCAGCGAATGGGACCGGATGAAGTTTTCTTCCAAGTAACGGGCAATCCTAACCCACAAGTGATGACCAAGGGTAGTCCCGATGAGGACTTCTCGATTATGGTTTCGTTTGATTCCTTGTCGAGTGACCCAGAAACAGCGGAGACGCAGTTGAAGAATATGGTTCAGTTGGTTCAGTTGGATCGTAATGGCATCATGGATGTGAACAAGCTGCTTGAGTTTGCGGCTTCCTCGATCAATCCGATCTTTGCGGATTACGTTCTGCAACCAGCGGAAGAGGCACAGCAGAAGGTTGCGAAGAACGTCACTGATGACCTTGCTAAAATCTTTGCTGGCATTGAAGTCCCCGCTCAACCTAACGGCGCACAAATTGCCATGCAGATGGTTCAGGCTTACGTCCAGCAGCCCGATGTTGCGGCTAGAGCGCAGTCTGACGAGGCTTTCGCCGCTCGCTTGCAGAAGTATGCCAGCCAGTATCAATTCCAGCTACAACAGGCGCAGAACGCCGAGATTGGACGTATCGGAACAGCACCTGCTGAAATGGGCGGCGTAACAACTCAAGGAATGGAACAATGAAAAAGAAGTCCACAGTCAACGCAGCAGGTAACTACACCAAGCCAACTATGAGGAAGGCGTTGTTTAGCAAGATCAAAGCAGGGACTAAAGGTGGAGACCCAGGCGAATGGAGTGCCAGAAAAGCACAACTCCTTGCTACTCAGTATAAGAAAAATGGAGGCGGCTACCGATGAAAGCTCCACAACAATCACTTAAAGATTGGAGTGGTCAGAAGTGGCGTACCTCCGATGGCAAACCTAGCAAGGGAAAGAAACGCTATCTACCAGACGCTGCGTGGAATGCACTTAGTTCATCTGAGAAAGCGTCTACCAACCGAGCAAAAGCAAAAGGTAATGCTCAGGGCAAACAGTTTGTAAAACAACCTAAATCAATCGCTAGAAAAACATCAACATACAGATAATTATGGGAGCAACATCTAAACATTACACGAAAAGTGGCAAGCAATACACTGGGGCTGTTCACAAGATGAATGGTCAAGTTCACACTGGAGCAAAGCATACCGCATCCAGCAAGCCATTGACTCATTCTAAGCCTAAGCCTAAGAAGTGAACAAACTCAATAGCGACATAGCCCGATGCAATGGTGTAGGATTTGATGAGGATGGTGTGTGGGACTGGCGTGAAGGTTGCGAGACTTGCTTGCGTAGAACTGCCCCTCGTCCACAATACTACTCACTGATTGATCCGCCGCCTATTATTGCCTTTGAGTGCGAATATCTGATTGAACCATGATGGAAAAGAGATTTACAAAAGTAGTTACCAATCCCGCCACCGGACGCAAGAGAACTGTGAAGTTTGGGCAAGCTGGCAAGGCTGCGGATGGCGGTGATCGTATTCGTCCAGGAACAGCCAAAGGGGATGCTTACTGCGCCCGTTCTGCCAAGATCAAAGGTGATTGGAAGTCAGACCCCAACTCACCAAACAACCTGTCACGCCGCAAATGGAAGTGCAAGGGAAGCAAATCAATAAAGTAGGCGAACACCAACAATTCAATAAAGTATCCGAACGACAACAATTTATGAAAAATAAAACAAATGGCTGTGGCCACGAAAGCAAGGAATACGGAAAAGGTAAAAAAGGCAAAGGATACGTCGAGATTGAGATCAAGATGGG
>Ga0209651_1000322_pt1 | contig 17818 bp, 17 predicted proteins | sample LauGreFBDMM110SN_2_FD_188216 | JGI IMG/M metagenome (GOLD analysis project Ga0209651, IMG submission 188216) | Freshwater lake microbial communities from Lake Michigan, USA - Fa13.BD.MM110.SN (SPAdes) (version 2) | ecosystem: Environmental > Aquatic > Freshwater > Lake | place: Lake Michigan... | reverse complement strand
ATGGTGGGCCATACACACCACCGAAGACCATTGAGTCTCCACCGATTTGAACGTTGTTCTTTGGATTGCGTGCTTGCAAGTTAAATTGGCTTGGAGCCTTGGCAACTTGCTTCAATATCCACTCAGGATCAAATTTAACGTTATCGCCTTCTACAGTTTGGCCGTTTTCGCGCAGAAGATCGATTGCCCATGGACTCATGAACTCGATACCGATTTCTGAAACGATGCGCTTCCAACCAAGGGTCAGCGTTGCCATCGATTCTTCGCTCAGGATTTCATAGCGGGGCATCTTGTTAATAAAGCTCACGGTTAATTCCTCACCTTTAGTAGGAGTTCGATGTTAATAGCACCGTGGCGCTATTGACCTTGAACACGCACGAGAATACTCTTAAGTTATGGAACTATGGTTCCATATAGTGGAACCTTCTAAGGAGGTGTGAGATGGCCGAACTTCATAGCGGCACGCAAGCAATTGATCGCGCATCTTCACTCCTCATTCATATTTTGGAATCAGAAACTCCACCACTACTTACTGAACTTGCTCGCATTTATGCTTTACCAAAGAGCACAACATCTCGAATCTTGAGCGCACTTGAGCGCCAAGGATTACTGCTTCGCGATCGCAACGGTGCCTATATCGCAGGTTCTGTTCTGACACAGTTTGCGCGTGGACAAAACCACGACTCCATCCTTGTCACGCGCATGCACTCAATTTTAGAAGTTCTGGCCAATAGAACTGGTGAAACAGCAAACCTAGCAGTTCCCGGCAATGGTGATCTTAAATTAATCGATCAAGTAGATGGCCAATACCTCTTATCTGCAACTAACTGGATTGGAAAGTCAGTCCCCTATCACGCATCAGCACTTGGAAAAGTTCTACTTGCATATGCAACGGTGACTATTCCAGCTGGGCGTCTAGAAAAGCGCACAGCTAAGACAATCACTTCTCGCACAAAGCTTTTGGAAGAGTTAGAAATAGTGCGCAAAAAAGGTTATGCCCTCATAATTGATGAGTTAGAAGAGGGATTAGTCGCAGTAGCAGCACCTATCCGCGAGCACGATGGTCGCGTAGTTGGTGCAATTTCAGTTTCTGGTCCATCAACTCGATTGACTCAGAAAGATTTAATAAAGATCGGTGACATGATCATTGATGAAATCGCAACACTTCAAGCAAACCACGATGGAAAGATAGGTGCGGCATGACACATGACGAGATTATCAAAGCCCTCTTTGACGAAACCCTTGTCGGAAATGCTCCAGCAGTTCTCGAACTGACCAACCAAGGCATCTCTGATGGAATGACGCCCAGCGCCATCCTCTTTGATGCTCTCATTCCAGCATTGGAAGAAGTGGGTGCACGTTTTGAGCGCGGAGATTTCTTCGTTCCAGAGATGCTTATTTCAGGTAAGGCAATGTCAGGAGCACTCAACGTGCTGCGCCCATTGCTAGCTGAGACTGGTGCTGAAACTGTTGGAACCTTCTTGATGGGCACAGTTAAGGGCGATGTGCACGATATCGGCAAGAACCTTGTCAATATCATGCTCGAAGGTGCTGGCTTTGATGTTATTGATCTTGGTGTGCAAGTACCACCAGAGAAGTTTGTTGCCGCAATTATTGAGCACAAGCCAGACATCGTCGGTATGTCAGCGTTCTTAACAACAACCATGCCAATGTTTAAGGTCAACATCCATGAAATTACTAAGGCTGGCCTACGCGACCAAGTAATCATTTTGGTTGGTGGCGCACCTGTTACTCAGGAATATGCCGATGTTGTTGGTGCTGATGGCTTTGCAGCAGATGCATCTACTGCAGTGCGTATCGCTAAAGATCTCATTGCTAAAAAACGCGCTTCGGTTTCTGTATAAGGCTCTAATATGTTAAAAAAACTTCTACCTTTTGTTGAGCATGTCATCAAGAAACCCGTATGGGACTGTCGCATGTGTGGGCAATGTGTTCTGCACTCAACAGGTATGACATGTCCAATGACATGTCCAAAAACTCTTCGCAACGGACCATGTGGTGGTGTGCGCGAAAACGGCAACTGTGAAGTTATTCCAGATATGCCATGTGTATGGCTTAAGGCATTTGACCGAAAAGTCTATTTGCCTCTGCCAACAGTATGGAAAGATCATTTCAACGAGCTTCGTCCTCCAGTGGATATGCGCCTGCAAGGATCTTCATCGTGGATTAACTTGGTAACAAAGCGCGATCAGCAAACACCTGCCGGTTGGTCAACTACGGATAGTGGTCACTAATGTCACAGATGCGCGAAAAGTTAGAAAACACTAATGAAGTTGTCTTTACAGCTGAATTCCCAGCACTTGATGGTGGCGGAATGGCTAAAGTTGAAAAGAACGCTGCTCGTTTAGCTCCTTGGTTTGTTGGAGTGAATGCAACAGATAATCCAGCAGCCCATGCCCACGCTTCCAATACTGCCTCTGCAATTGCCATGAAAATGCATGGAATTGAACCGATCATGCAGATTGTTTGCCGCGATAAGAACCGTCTAGCTATTCAAGCCGACATGATGGGCGCTGCGCTGCATGGCATAGATAACATCTCACTTCTCACCGGTGATGACGTGACTGCCGGTGATGAACCAGAGAGCCGTAGAGTCTTTGATATCGATAGCACCCAAGCAATCAATATTGCGCGAATTATCACTACCGGTAAATACCTATCAGGGCGCAAGATCGAGCCTGCCCCAGATTTCTATATCAGCGCAGTTGAAAATCCAGCTGCTCCCCCATTTGATTATCGAATTGAGCGCGCACTGAAGAAGTACCGCGCTGGTGCAAAATATCTTCAACTGCAGATTTGTTACCACTCAGATCGTCTTGAAAAATTCTGCGCCGGTGTTGCCAAGATTGCTCCAGATTTAAAGTTGATCCCAACTATCGTTTTAGTTAAGAGTGCAAAGCCAATGGCGTTTATGCATGACAAGGTCCCTGGAATTGATATCCCGCAGGACATACTGAACCGAGTTTCATCTGCAGCAGATCAAGCTGAGGAGGCATACAAATTGACCGTGGAACTAGCCAAACATGCGATGACCTTGCCTTCTGTACGCGGTTTACACGTGACAGATTTTAGACATGATGATTCATTAGAACGCTTTATGTACGACCTCGGACAGAAACCAAGAAACTAACTAGGAGCCCCTATGCACACGACCCTTACTTCCCCTGGAAAAACCGTAACGATTGGCCATGACCAGCCATTTTGTATTATCGGTGAGCGCATTAACCCAACAGGGCGTAAGAAGTTTCAAGAACAACTTCGTGCGGGCGATTTATCTGCCATTGAAAAAGATGTGGCCGCCCAAGTTGCAGGTGGGGCTGATGCATTAGATGTGAATATGGGTGTTCCACTAACAGATGAACCAGAACTACTGAGAAAAGCAATCAAATTGGTTCAATCACTGACAGATCTACCTGTGTGTATCGACTCATCAGTTATTGAAGCGCTACAGGCAGGTCTTGAGACTTACCAAGGCAAAGCGTTAGTTAATAGCGTTACTGGCGAAGATGATCGTATGGAGCTCGTGCTTCCTTTAATCAAAAAGCATGGCGCAGCAATTATTGCCCTGCCAAATGATGAAACTGGAATTCCGCAAACAGCCGCAGAGCGCATGATTATCGTTGAGAAGATTGTTCGCACTGTCGAAAAGCATGGAATTCCACTTGAAGATCTCATCATTGACCCACTTGCAATGACTGTGGGCGCAGATCCAGATGCGGTAAAGAACACGCTAGAAACTATCTATTTAATCCGTGAAAAGTACGGTCTAAATATGACTCTTGGTGCATCGAACATCTCATTTGGTCTTCCACATCGCCATGCACTCAATGCCGCCTTTCTACCTGCTGCAATGGCCATGGGATTAACATGCGCTGTCATGGACTCGCGCACGCCTGCCATCGTTGAGTCAGTTCGTGCTGCAGACTTGCTCCTTGGTCTTGATCCTTGGGGAACTAATTGGATTATGCGCTATCGCGCAATGGAGGCAGCAAAAGCTGCCGCTGAAGGGAATTAATTATTAGTAAAAAAGAGTTAGACCCATCCCTGATACCAACGCATGACGGTACCGGGCGAGTCAAACTTGCCTTCACATCCCTAGAAAAAGATGGATCTATTGGATCTCAGAAAACAATCACGGTTCCAACAGGTGTGAGCGCATTTGATGCTGCATCATGGAATGGAATTGGCATTGATTCAACATGTGGTGGTTATGGCACATGCAAGAAGTGTCGCATCAAGGTTACTGATGGCGATGTTGAACCATCAAAGTTAGATTTTCGTGCCTTTACTGCAACTGAAATTAAGGATGGCTGGCGCCTTGCTTGTTTGGTGCGCACAGCTAAAGATATTTCAGTAGATGTTCCAGCCCTTACTACTCGTCCAAAAGCTGCCACCGTAGGTGTTGGCCGACAGGTTATTTTGCGTCCAGCAGTTCAAAAGCGCTATATCGAATTGGAAGAACCATCTCTTTCTGATCAACGCACTGACATTGTGCGCATCTTTGATGCCGTAGATGACATTGAAGGCACCGCAAGCCTTGCATCGATGCGAGAGCTGCCCCGCATCTTGCGTGCAGCAAATTACAAAGTAACTGCCGTCTTTGTTGATCAAGATTTCTTGGGTATTGAAGCTGGCGACACAACAGCAGTCCGCTATGGCATTGCCTACGACTTAGGCACAACAACGGTTGTGGCAACGCTGCTTGATCTCAACACTGGAACTCCAGTGGCCGTTAAATCAATGCTCAATAAGCAGCAACCATTTGGCGCAGATGTCATCACCCGCATTAGCGCAACGATGCTAGATCCTGATGCGCTGGCAAAACTGAGCGGATTGGCTCAAGAAACCCTTAATCAGCTCACCCAAGAGGTCTGTGTTGAGGCAGATGTTAATCCTCACCATGTTTATGAGTTAGCAATTGCTGGCAATGCCACCATGACACAGCTTCTCCTTGGCATTGATCCAGAACCACTGGGAGTTGCTCCATTTATTATGACAAGTGCGGCCTATCCAAATATTGATGTGAAAGAGATCGGTATTGCAGTTCACCCACTTGCCAAGGCTGTTATCTTGCCTTCACTTGGTGCATATGTTGGTGGAGACATCATCGCTGGTGCACTTGCCTCTGGGATGGATCGCGATAAGCGCTTGCGCTTGTTTATCGATGTTGGCACAAACTGTGAAATTGTTTTAGGTGATGGCGACAAGATTCTTGCAACCGCTGCCCCTGCCGGTCCTGCCTTTGAAGCTGCCAGTATTAAGTGCGGTGTGAGAGCAGCATCTGGTGCAATTGAAACTATCAAAGTGGTTGATGGTGAACTTGAAATTGGAACTATTGATGACACTCCTGCAGTTGGTATCTGTGGTTCAGGTTTAGTTGATGCATGTGCATCTCTAGTTCAAGTGGGCTTACTTGATCACTCAGGCAAGTTTGTTACCGATGAAGCTGCCCTCACTATTTCCCCAAAGCTAGCTAGTCGACTCGTTACGCGTGAGGGTGAGCGCGTATTTGTTCTTACGTGGAGTAAAGAAGTAGGCGATCTATCTGATTGCGTCTTTTTAACTCAGCGTGATGTTCGCGAACTTCAGTTTGCAAAGGCAGCTATTGCCACAGGTTGGGCGCTACTGCTTGAAGAGTTTGGTGTGCAGGAATCTGAAATCCAACAAGTTCTTCTTGCTGGCTCCTTTGGTTCTTATCTCTCACCTTCATCTGCAGTAAAGATTGGTTTGGTTCCAAAGCTCTCCGTTATGCGCATCATGTCTGCAGGTAACGTTGCCGGCGAAGGTGCCAAAATGGTTTTACTATCTGCCCAAGAGCGCAATGGCGCACAATCTCTACTCGAAGCCATCGACTACATCGAATTATCTGATCGCGAAGATTTCAACGATAAGTTCGTTGAACGTCTCGCTTTTCCTGCATGAGCATTGGCGTAGTTGCCTGTGGGGCGCTTGCTACCCATATCGCGGATATCGCAACAACAGAATCACTTGATATCACCATCTATCCTCTGCCACCCCTGCTGCACAATCGTCCAGAAAAGATTGCAGGTGAGGTTGATTCATTGCTCACTGAGATCAAAGGCAAGCACGAGAAATGTGCAGTGGCATATGCCGACTGTGGAACATATGGCGCACTCGATACGGTGATTGCAACACATGGCGTGAAGCGTTTAGGTGGAAATCATTGCTATGACATCTTTGCAGGGGCAAAGAAAATAGAAGAGATCATGGAATCTGATGCTGGAACATATTTCTTAACTGATTTTCTCGCTAAATCCTTTCACCGAAGTGTCATGATTGAGCTTGGTCTAGATAAGCGACCCGAGCTGCGTGATGACTACTTTAAGAACTATTCACGCGTCATCTGGTTAGCACAAGTTCCGAGTAAAGAGTTAGAAGAGCTAGCTATGCAAGCTGCTGCAAGTATTGGTTTGCCACTAGAGATTCAAAACGTTGGTTATGGTCAACTAGCCCAGCAAGTAAAGGAACTACTTAGTAACTAAAGCCACATCTCATGACCAAGTCGAATAGTTCATTAGAAAAGGCCGACTACTTTTCCATCAATATAATCAATGCGCTCTGCAGATGGCACCTTAGGCAGCCCTGGCATTGTCATGATTTCTCCGCAGATCACCACGATGAATTCAGCACCTGCTGAGAGCTTTACTTCGCGAACATTGATGGTGTGGCCACTTGGTGCACCGCGTAGAGCTGCATCGGTTGAGAAGGAATACTGAGTTTTTGCCACACAGATTGGGAAACTTCCATAGCCAGATGCTTCAAACTCCTTGAGCTTTGCCTGCACCTTGGCATCAGCAGTTACATCTTTTGCACCATAAATTTTCGTAGCAACTGAGTTGATTTTCTCCCATAAAGTTGCGCTGTCTTCATATACAAAACTCATAGATTGTGGCTTCTCACATAGTTCAACAACAACATGTGCTAGATCAGCTGCACCCTTACCACCATCGGCCCAGTGAGTTGCAAGCACAATCTTCACGCCAAGCTTTTCCACTCGTGCGCGAAGTAGTTCCACTTCAGCCTTGGTATCACTGGTGAAGTTGTTAATTGAAACAACTAGCGGAAGGTTATAAACCTTGGTGATGTTATTGATATGTCGCTCAAGATTTACAAGACCTGCTTCTAACGCCGGCAAGTTCTCCTCTGTAATTGTCTTAAGGTCAGCGCCTCCGTGGTATTTAATTGCACGAATTGTTGCAACTAATACACATGCGGATGGACGTAAACCTGTTTTGCGGCATTTAATATCAATGAACTTTTCAGCTCCAAGATCTGCACCAAAGCCAGCTTCCGTAACAACATAATCTGCCAACTTCATCGCAGAAGTTGTTGCAACTACCGAGTTGCAACCATGGGCAATATTTGCAAAAGGTCCACCGTGAATAAAGGCTGGTGTGTTCTCAAGTGTCTGAACCAAGTTTGGCTGAAATGCATCCTTTAAAATCACTGTCATTGCGCCTTGCGCATTGAGTTCAGAGGCAAGTACTGGAGTCTTATCGCGCTTATAGCCAACTACAATCTTGCCGATTTTCTCTTTCAGATCTTCTATCGATGTAGCAAGACAAAAGATTGCCATAATTTCAGAGGCAACAACGATGTCAAAACCATCACTACGTGGGTACCCATTACCCACGCCACCAATAGATTGAATGATTTCGCGTAAAGCACGATCATTCATGTCTACTACACGCTTCCATGTGACACGTCGAATATCGATAGCTAGTTCGTTTCCATGATGGATGTGGTTATCAATAAGGGCTGCAAGTAAGTTATTTGCAAGGGCTATAGCGTTGAAATCTCCAGTGAAGTGAAGATTGATATCTTCCATAGGAACTACCTGGGCATATCCGCCGCCAGCTGCTCCACCCTTCATTCCAAAGACTGGACCAAGAGATGGTTCACGAAGTGCAATCATTGCATTTTTGCCAATGTGTCGAAGAGCATCACCTAGACCAACAGTTGTTGTTGTCTTTCCTTCCCCTGCAGGTGTTGGGCTAATGGCAGTTACCAAAATCAACTTTGAGTTATCGCGCTTTGGAAGAGCAGTTAAGTACTTAAGGTTAACTTTTGCCTTGTACTTTCCATAAGCCTCTAAGTTATCTGCATCAATTCCTAAGCTGGCACCGATTTCGGTGACTGGCTTCATCGTTGCAGCTTGTGCAATTTCGATATCTGACATTATTTATCCTTTGGCTTGGCGAATTGCGCTAGTAAGCGCAGGTATTACTTGGTGCAAATCACCGATGATTGCATAATCTGCATAGCCTAGAATTGGAGCCTCTGGATCTGTATTAATGACTACGATTGTCTTACTGTTCTTCATTCCTGCAATGTGTTGCATCGCACCTGAGATACCAGCTGCGATATAGAGATCTGGTGCAACCTTTGTTCCAGTCTGTCCAACTTGCTCAGCGTGTGGACGCCAGCCTGAGCTAGTTACAACACGTGAACAACCAACAGTTCCACCCAATAGCGTTGCAAGTTCTTCAATCTGACCAAATCCATCTGGGCCACCAACACCACGTCCGCCAGAGACAATAACTTTGGCGTCATTGAGAGTGACGCCACCCTTTGATTCACCAGCATCACGACTCAATACCTTTACGGCATAATCCTGAGGTTCTAGCGCTGGTTCGAACTCAACAACAGTTGCTGCGCCGCCATTAGCAGTTTCTGGTTCTGTTGAAAATGCTAGAACTGTTGCAATCAAGATATCTGCGTGAACATTTGCAGACTCAATCAGATTTCCTGCCCAACGTGCTCGAAGCACATGGTGAGGTGAACCTAAAGTGATCTCTGAGCACTCTGCTGCCATTGGAAGATCAAGAAAAGCAGCTAAATGCGCTAACTGTTCATTTCCACGTGGACTTCCAGCGGCAAGGACTGCAGCTGGCTTTAGCTTTTCAACTAAGTCTTTGAGTGCACGACCTGATGCCATGGGTGTGTAATCAGTGATGTTGGAGTGGGATGCAACGTGTAGAACCTTGGCACCATATTCGCCAACGACGCCAGCAAGAGCTGCGCCTTCTTTGCCAATGACCACTGCTTCAACATCTTGGCCCAACTTACGGGCCGCAGTTAAGGCACGTAGTGAGAGTTGATCTAGTTCACCACGATCTTGATCTACGAGTACAAGAATCATTAGAAAGCTCCAATCTTTTTCAAGATATCTACCAGTGCAGGAACAGCGTCAGCGCCATTGCCCAAAATCTCTGCCCCGGTTGACTTAGAAGGGGCAAGTGTCAATACAACTTTTTCTAGCTTAGGCACTCGTGCTTCAGCCTTTTTCATATCTACTGGCTTCTTGCGCGCTTGCATGCGACCTGGAACTGATGGATAGCGTGGAATGTTTAATCCATCGCGCACAGTAACAATTGCAGGTAGAGCAACTTCATAGTGCTCACGTCCAGCAGCAACTACTCGATCACACACGGCAACACCATTTTCTATCTTCATTGATTTAACGTTGGTAATAATTGGGCGATTAAGTGCATGTGCCACACGAATATGGATTTGATACCCAGCACTATCAGCCGATTCTGCGCCAAAGATAATGAGATCAAACTTGGTCTCTTCCGCATTGATTGCATCAACTAGTGCGGCAGCAGTTCCCTGTGGGTCCCACTCTTGTCCATCAGTTTCAATCAACACGGCGCGAGTTGCGCCAATTGCTAACTGTGAACGAAGTTGTTCTTCAGCATCAGAAGGTCCAAGAGTAAGAAGAGTCAGAGTTCCACCCATCTGTTCAACGAGTTGAACACCGGCCTCAACTGCATTTTCCTCATGTGGGCTAATACCAAAACCTAAATGCTTAGTTTCAATATCGCGAGAATCTGGAGTCAGAATCAAAGTTCCACCAGCTAGAGGAACGCGCTTTAGGCAGACAAGTACGTCCATTACGCAAGAATCCTCTCACTTGATGGGTCAAATACAGAGGTTGGGCCAACTTCAGCAATTGAACATGGATAGTGCTCACCAAGATATTCAACGAGGAATTTGTTTCCAGCAACAGCTAACTCTGTTGGAAGGTAAGACATCAGGATGTGCTTACCTAAAGATGGAGCAGAACCAGCACTTGTTACATATGAACGACGTCCATGTGCATCAGTGATTGACTTCTTATCCAATGTAAGGATTGGCTCATTGCCCATCATGTAGCGCTTTTGACCACTAGCTGACTTGTGATCATCAACAAAGAGTGTGCACAGCATCGCAACAGGCTTTTCAGCACGGTGCTTCACATGTGCTTCTTTACCAATGAAATCCGCCTCTTTGAGCTTTGGAGATTGCATTCCCGCTTCAACTACGGTGTATTCAGTTTCAAGCTCTGGACCATATGCGCGGTAGCACTTCTCTAAACGTCCAGTTGTTCCATACACACCAATACCTACTGGAATCAATCCATGATTCTTTCCAGCTTCCCAGAGCGCATCCCAAAGTGCTGGACCATCAGCCATAGGAACATAGAACTCCCAACCAAGATCGCCAACGTAGGAAATACGAGATGCCAGAACTTTCATACCCTTGATATCAATTTCTCGACATGTGCTGAACTTGAATGATTCATGGCTCATATCTTCAGATGTCACTTCTTGAACAATCTTTCGGGCATTTGGACCCCACACACCAAGGGTGGTGTAGTCAGAAGTAATATCTTTGATTTTTGCAGAGCCATCGGCTGGCAATAAGTCAGCAAACCACTTCTTATCTGCCATACCGTGTGCACCACCAGTAACAACGCGGAAGTGATCAGCGCCAAGGCGCATGATTGTTAAATCAGATTTAAATCCACCATTGGGACCAAGTACAGGTGTGTAAACAACGCGGCCAATAGCAACATCCATCTGACGTAGTGCTGCCTTTTGCACGACAGCCAACGCTGATGGGCCAGTGATATCAAAGTAAGCAAAGGCAGTTAAATCTACGATGCCTGCGCTCTCGCGCATTTGTAGATGCTCTGCATTGATAATGGGAGACCACCAACGTGATTCCCATTCAGCAGTACGTGGCATTACTTTGTCGCCAAACTTTGCAACTAGATCCTTATTTGATTCATACCAAAATGGTCGTTCCCACCCAGCAGTCTCATAGAACACTGCGCCAAGTGCAGCTTCGCGCTCGTAGTATGGAGACAGACGCACTTTACGGTTTGATTCATACTGCTCAAGTGGGTGAACGATTCCATAAGTCTTGTTAAATGATTCAGCCACACGAGATTTAATATGCTTTTCTTCCTTATGGTGCTCATGGAAGCGAGCGATGTTTGATGCATGAAGATCAATATGTGAATCTCCAAGAACCATCCACTCAGCCACAGACTTTGCAGTTCCTGGGCCTTCCTTAATCCACACCGCAGCAACTGACCACAAGTTCTTCACTTCTGGTGTTTCGCCAAGAATTGGCATTCCATCTGGGGTGTAGGAAAGAATTCCATTACATGCATACTTCTCACGAACAGATTCATCGCCAACAATTGAAGGCATTAATTCATAGGCATGCTCATCTTGGATATCGAAATCTGCCTGAGTAAATGCAAACTCTGTTGGTGACAGAGCCGCTGTTGCATTTGATGGAATGTCATCTGGTGTGTAGAGAATTGGACGGTGAGCATATGAACCGATTTCAAGTCCAGTTCCATGTTGGCGCTCATACATAAATACATCCATGTCACGAACGATTGGCCATTCAATATCACCCTTGGTGTCTTTAAAGAATGGAACCGGTCCAATATCTTTCATCTGGTGAACTGCAGGTGTTAATGGGATATGTGCTCCAGCCATTGCAGCAAGCTTGGGAGACCAGCAACCTGTGGCAATAACAACGTATTGCGCTTCAATTGTTCCTTGATCAGTAACAACTGCCTTTACAACTCCGTTTTCAACTGTGATGTCTTGAACTTCAACGTTGGCAAAAGATTGAGCAGCGCCCATCTCTTGTGCTTTCTCGCGCATGATTGTTCCTGTGCGAAGTGAGTCAACGACGCCTACAGTTGGCTGGTAATACCCACCTAAAATGATGGTTTCATCGATGTAAGGTACTAACTCTTTTACCTCTGCCGGAGTAAGGATTCGACCACCTTCGATTCCCCAGGACTTTGCAGATGTAATGCGTCGTGCCAGCTCTTGCATACGCTCTTTTGAGCGAGCAACTTCAATTCCACCAGTTTCAGTGAAGGTTCCAAACTCTTTGTATTGACGCATACTCTCAGCAGTAATTGCTGTCATCTCTTTTGAGTGATCCACAGGGAAGATGAAGTTAGATGCGTGGCCAGTAGAGCCACCAGGGTTAGGAAGAGGCCCCTTATCAATCTGGACTATGTCTTTCCAACCGAGCTTTGCAAGGTGATAGACCATACCGTTGCCGACGATTCCAGCGCCGATAACAACGCACTTTGCCTTTGCAGGTAACTTACTCATATCTTTTATTCCTTTTTCTCTTGGTGGTGGTTATAAAGACTTACGGATTTCAGATTCAAAACCTTCAACGTGCTCTCTCATTGCCTTCGAAGCTGCCTTTGGATCATTGCTTGCAATTGCTTCTAACAAAGCTTGGTGTTCGATGATTGCATCAGCTAAATGCTCAACGCGATCAAGTGCTAAGAACCAGATGCGTAGGGCGTGGGCGTAGTAGTTATCTAAAGCTGCTGCTAGAAATTCGTTGTGTGTGCATTGATAGATGTGGTGGTGAATTCGCTGGTCTAACCCAATCAAAGTTGGCATATCTAAATCGCCTTTAATTGCCTTAATCTCTTTTATTAAAGATTTTGTAATCTCTTGATCAGCGGCGGTGGATCGCGTGGCCGCCAACTCTGCCGCTTTAATCTCTAGGACTGCGCGGGTTTCTGAGAGCTGAGAAAGATTGGCAACATCAACACGGGAAACAAACATGCCACGACGTGGATACACCTCTACGAGCTTTTCATTTGCTAGCGAGCGCAAAGCCTCACGAATAGGTGTGCGCCCCATCTTGAGTGTGCTCATCAATGCACTCTCACTAATAAGTGATCCTGGCTCAAGTTCTAAAGTAATAATCATCGAGCGAATACGGCTATAGGCCGCCTCAGATAGCGAGGAGCTCTCTCTGGAGAGAATACGGATCACTTGGCTCACGTCGGAGATGATATATCAGTGATATACCAATGAGAAGTCCTTGGAGAAGGTGGTTTTAGCCTTAGTAATACTTGGTAAAGAGCCAGGCTGAAGCGCCAAAGCCCACGGTGAGAATGAGCCCCCGATAAAGCGCGGCCGGCATTTTTGCCGCATAGCGGCCTCCATAGGTTCCACCGATGCTGGCACCAATGAGCAGTGCGATGACTGCTCCCCAATGGGCCAACCCGCTAAAGATATAGATGATGTTGGAGATCAATGAAGTCACGCCAACAATTAAATTCTTAGCAGTGTTCAGGGTCTTGGGATCACGTCTGATGTCTCTAGCCAACACGGCAATGACCAAAACTCCCTGGCCTGGACCAAAGTAGCCGCAATATAAACCGCTTGCTGCAATGCCTGCTCTTTCGGTGATGCCATGGCGAGATCCACGAACTGGCTTAGCTTTAATCAAAAATGACAGGCTCGCAAATAGGAGAAGGAAAGGAACCATCTTTTCAAATACCCCTGGTGGCACGTTGAGCAGTAAGAGCGCACCAATCGTTGAACCTACAATGGAAATGTAGATAAGTTTCTTGTATTCCTGAAAGTAAGCACGCATTTGATCGCGCACAGCAATGAGGGCAAAAAAGTTTGCTGGTGTTACACCTAACGCATTTGAGATTGCCGCACTAACAGGAGACATTCCGGTTGCGAGTAAAACTGGGTAGGAGATAACTGATGCTCCCCCGGCCATTCCATTAATTCCACCAACAAGGATGCCAGTGAAGAAGATAATGATGTACTCGAGCATTGGGTAACCATACAATCTCACTATGGCTATAGATATAGAGAATCACTACTTTGCTGCTGAGATACCAGCTACAAGTCCACCGCCACCTGGGTTTTCTTAGATATAACGCTGTGGAGCTCCAAAAAATAGTGGATTTGCTCTCATAACGATGATGCCTCCAGCTTTGCTTTCCATTTGGCTAGGATACTGACTATGGCATTTGCTCGTGGTGAAGCTAACGCACTGGGCTGGCGCAACCTTGTAACCGTGGCCGCTGAAGCACATTGTGGACATGCCTTCCCCACATCCAGCACACCCCTGTTATTACTTCACCACCTATCCGATCTTCATGTGTGCGATGCGCAGTCTCCAACCCGACCTGAGTATCTAGATCGTCACGCAGATCCTGATAGCCCCATTCGTGCACAAGTAGGAACTATTGGCACATATCGTCCACATGCCATGTTGTCACCGCATGTAGTTGAATCAATGATTCAATCACTTAACTCAATTACTAAAGGCCCGCTATCTGGTCATCCAATTGCTGGTGCGATTATTACTGGAGATACAACTGATAATGCACAGAAAAATGAAGTTGATTGGTATTTAGCTTTACTTGATGGTCTAGAGATTCGTCCTGATTCAGGTGATTTTTCTAGATATGAAGGTGTGATTGATGATGGCGCAGAACATTACGACGTTCATTACTGGCATCCCCATGGAACTCCTGCAGGGAAAGAAGATGATCAAGCCCGTTCTAAGTATGGATTCCCAATCATTCCAAATCTTCTAAATTCTTGTCGCACACCATTTAAAGCAACTGGGTTGAATTTTCCATGGTTTGCAGTGCACGGCAATCATGATGCCCTCTTGCAAGGAACAGTCACACCTACCCCAGTAGTTAATACGGAGATGGTTGGCGGTAAGCGCTATACAGGTCTGCCATCTACTACAAATCTCTTTGAAACATTGACGCAGTTCGGAGAAGTTGGCCCTGCTGGATATCTTGCTGCTGATGACGCCCCCTACGTTGAAGTGAGTGCAGAGATAGAACGTCGCGCTATTGAGCGCGGTGAATATGCACAGCTGCACCTTGATTCACCAGGTACTCCACGTGGTCATGGATTTAGCAAAGATAATGTTCGCGATAAGACAATGTATTACTCAACGCTTGTGCAAGGAGTAAAACTCATTGTTATTGATAGCGTCAATCAATTCGGTGGCTGGCAAGGTTCGATGGATGAAGAGCAGTTTGCTTGGCTTGAAAAGGAAGTGGCTGCATCAGATAGACCTGTTGTTCTAGCTTCACACCACCCCCTGAGCACAATGTTTAATGATTATGCGCCAACTGGTCGCCGTATTTGCTTGGATGAACTAAGAGCAATGTTGCTTAAATATCCAAAAGTAATCGCATGGCTGGCAGGGCATGAACACCGCCACCATGTTGACTGGATTGGCGACGTGGAAGAAGTAAGTGGTTTCTGGCAGATTGAAACTGCATCCCATGCCGATTGGCCACAACAATCTCGCACAGTTGAAATGGTTACTGATGAATCTGGTGATTTCTACTTTGGTTTAACTGTTGTTGATCATGCGGCGGGAACTGACCATGGCGCTGCTACTACTCCCCTAGAAATTGCCTCGCTCTCTCGAACAATTAGCGCCAATGTCTGGCAAAAACGACCAGAGCTAGGCGCAAAGCATGGAATTGATTGGTGGTTGGGGCGCCCTAGCGATCGAAATGTAGTGTTAAAGATCCTCAAGCGGGAACTATAGAATTACCCCATGAGCGAATATCAAATTATGCGCTGGCGTGAGATTCCTTCCATGGTTGTTGCGCGCTCAGGTGAAACTACTATCAAAATCATGCTGGCTTCTCGCTTTCAGGAAGCCATCGATGAAGCAGCAATGCGCCTAGGTGAAATTGATGCTGATGCATACACCTCTGGTTGGAACCGTGATCCTTGGGTCGAAGCAGATGGAGCACCTGATGTTGTTGGAGCACGAATTGTTGAAGAGCTTGAAAGAGATTTAAGTGAAGAAAAGCTTTCTGCACTATTAGATGCCCTAGGAGAAAAGTAATGTCTGCAATTTATGAAGCGTTAGAAAAGGCAACTCTTGTTTCTGATGGCGCGATGGGCACAATGTTGCAAGATCGCGGACTTACTGATGGCGGTGCACCTGAGCTTTGGAATGTTGAAAAGCCAGAGGAGATTGAGGCAGTTCTAGAAGCATATGCAGCAGCTGGTGCTAATTTCATTACTACAAATACTTTTGGTGGAACTGCTGGCCGTCTTGCCATGCATGGACTTGAAGATCGTCTTGCAGAGTTAAATAAAGCAGGCGCTGTAATTGCACGTAAAGTTGCAGACCGTCACCCTGGATGTTTTGTAATGGGCGATATTGGGCCATCGGGTGAATTAATGGATCCCATGGGAACTCTTACACCTGAAACAGGTAAAGCTTTATTTGCCGCCCAAATCAGCGCACTTGTTGCTGGTGGTGTGGATGCGATTCTTATTGAAACAATGTCAGATCTCGGTGAAGTAGAAGCAGCAGTTGCTGCAGCTCAAGAAGTTGCACCTGGACTGCCAATTATTGTGACGATGAGCTTTGATACAAACCTTCGCACCATGATGGGTGTTAAGCCTGCAATGGCCATAAAGCACTTAGCAGCATTGGGCGTACGTATTATTGGCGCGAACTGTGGACGTGGCACTGATGAAATGTCACAGATTGCTACAGAGTTAGTAGAGGCTCGCCCAGAAGGCGTTTTTGTTATTACGCAATCAAATGCTGGCCTACCTAAGTTGCAGGGTGATGAGTTTATTTATGATGGAACGCCAGAAGAGATGGCGCGTTATGCAGCCGAGATGAAAGACCTAGGCGTGAACATTGTTGGTTCTTGCTGTGGTTCATCACCAGCTCACACTGAATCTATTGCTGCAGCTTTGTAACAAGAATAGCCTTGAAATCATGAACTTCAACAGGGTCATCCTGTATTACAACTTTGTGCCAATCGCTGATCCAGAAGCGGTAAAGCTGTGGCAGAAAACTCTGTGTGAATCATTAAATCTCAAGGGGCGTATCTTGATCTCATCACAGGGTATTAATGGCACCTTGGGTGGCCACATGGATGATATTAAGAAATACATTAAGAACACCCGTGATTATCCAGGATTTAAGGAGATTGATTTCAAATGGTCTCAAGGGACAGGCAATGATTTCCCGAAGCTAAAGATTCAGGTCAAAGATGAACTTGTAGCCTTTGGTTATCAAGATGAGATTGAAGTTGATGAAAACGGCGTTATCGGCGGAGGAATTCACTTGCGTCCGGAAGAAGTAAATAAGTTGGTAGAAGAGCGTGGCGATGAAGTGGTCTTCTTTGATGCTCGCAATGCTTTTGAAGCCAAAATTGGAAAGTTTAAAGATGCAGTAGTGCCAGATGTAAACACGTCACATGATTTCGTAAAAGAGATTGAAAGCGGTAAGTACGACCACATGAAGGATAAGCCAATAGTTGCTTATTGCACGGGTGGAGTTCGCTGTGAACTTCTTACGGTATTCATGAAGAATCGTGGCTTTAAAGAGGTTTATCAGATCAAGGGCGGAATCGTTCGCTATGGAAATGCATTCGGTGATGATGGCCTATGGGACGGATCCCTTTATACATTTGATGATCGGCTCACTATTGATTTCAGCGATCACACTAAGTTAATTGGCACATGTGCCCACTGTGATGGCCCAACTAAAGAGTTTAGAAACTGCCAAAAGCCTGCGTGCCACCAACTAGTTCTGCTGTGTGATCCTTGTTATGACAGGCATTTAGATATGCCGTGTAAGCATGATCGTGAAATTAAGCGCAACCGCGATCTGGTTGGTTGATGTGCTCGCTGTA
>Ga0209651_1000321_pt1 | contig 17848 bp, 31 predicted proteins | sample LauGreFBDMM110SN_2_FD_188216 | JGI IMG/M metagenome (GOLD analysis project Ga0209651, IMG submission 188216) | Freshwater lake microbial communities from Lake Michigan, USA - Fa13.BD.MM110.SN (SPAdes) (version 2) | ecosystem: Environmental > Aquatic > Freshwater > Lake | place: Lake Michigan... | reverse complement strand
CAATACGACAGCAGATGTTCTCTACAGCGGAACCCTTTGCAAAGATATTGGAAGGCTCAAGTGCTGAGTCCCCATATGCTTCATTTTTTTCTAACAATAAATCCCTAACAGCATTTGCTGTTCTTAGTATTCTTATGGCTGAGTCGTTCATTGTCTATTATTGTGTGCAGTAGCAGTCGCTGTTGCCTTCGTTAATCTGTTGAATTGTGCGCAGACATACTGGGCACCCTGGGCAAAGGTCATAGTCCACTCGGTCCACCAGTTGTCAGTCCTACCCTTGATGTCTTCGTAGGTAACATTGTGTCCGTCAATGACAAACATCTGGTTAAGCAGATCAATCACTGCCTGCTCACGCTTTTGCTGTTTATTTAATCGTGGTGCTTTCATAGTTCTTTACTACTTCTTGTTCTATTAGTTCCAACATATAATCAAAGCTGATGCCTTCATCTTCACCTCCGAAGCGTTGGCGGTTGACTACGTCCCTAAAGAATGCCGCACTAATGTACTTGCTCATTTCTCTTTGGCGCTAGTATCCCAATGGTATTCGCACTTGCCGTCCTTAATAGGTGAGTTCATAAAGTAGGATTGATACATATCTTCGGAGGCAGTGAAGCGGTAGCAGGTTTCTTTTAGATCACATCCGTGGCCCCAGCATTTTGTTATGTCAGTCATTGTTTTTTGTTATTGAGTTCATCTTCAGTGTAGAAGTCCGTGCCTTCGTTGTCTTCTGGCTCGATGCCGTTCTTAATCATATCAATGATTAGTAACAGCTCGGTCATTGTTATCTCTATTTTCATTTCTTTTTTTGTATATTTAACATTAAATTAACATTCTATGAAGATACTTCTCTTGACTTTAGTAGCATTAACTGCTACATCTTGCGCCTCAGTAACTCCCAACAGCTTTAGTACTTCGACCCTATGTGTCGTGGGTGGCTGTACAAACTCGTCAATACATCATCACGTTTCTCTTGAGTAGACTTCTTGTCTGCTCCTGATAGCCGAGGCATATTGATTACAATCCATCGATAGAAGTCCTTGTAGTTTAGGTTAATTAGATTATCCTCGACTTCTTTAATTGCTGTCTTTTTCATCTATCTGTGTCTCTATAATTAAACTGAGTGCGTCGATGTAGCCAGACCAGTATTTGGCTTCCGCCTGCTTGCCATCGTACATACATACGTTTCGAGAGTACTGAGCCTTCTTGTACTGTTCAAGTATTAATCTTTTATTTTTCATCTTCTTTGGTGGCTTTGTCTTGGTTCGAACAGCTAGGCTTCTGGTTGTCAACGTGATCTTGGCTGTCACCAACATCATCCCAGAATATAAATTTTAAATCGCTTCCTGGGCCTTTACTACTGTCTTGATTCATATCCTACTATCTTTTTTGAGTTAATCTTTACAATCACAATCTTTTTCTCTCCCTTGTAAACCTTTCCGTAGACCCTATCCTCTAAGCTTTTGTTGGTCTTAGAGTCGTTGATCATTATCTCCCTTGCGGTATCGTACTTAGAAACAATCCACTCCTCACGCTTTATCTTTTGCTTGCCTTTGGTATATGAAATCGTTGCCTGAAGGTAGAAAATCGGAAGAGACATCTATTCGTGTTTTATGGATTAAGGACTCTGCAATCTTCTTGGGTGTTATCACCCCAGTAGGTAGGTCGTCCTGTATTTTAGCTGTTGGTATGGTTACGCAGTTGTCGCCATTTTTGTTCCATATAAACATAACGATGAACTCCCTGCTTGTAGACATAGGAACGAATCGTATGACTCCATTGTCAAGCGTAGCCTGGATGATGTAGAACGTAACGTCCTTTGATCCGTTGCTGCTTGCTAAGGAGAAGGAGGAAGAGGGGGGGACAGTAATGTCCCTCCCCCACTCCATCGAAAGCAGGTATGCTATCGAGGTCTCCAGCATTAGAATTCTAGCGTGGTGGTTGGTGTTACCCGAGAGTATCCTGAGTTACCCTGAGCCTGATCAGTCTTAGGTGGTGCAGCCGTCTTAGCAGTCTCAATGGACCCGTAAGGCTTCTTTGCATCATCACGACCTGGTCGAAGCTTAATCTGTACACGGTCAGTTTCACCTAGGAATTTTTGAGCATACTTAAGATCTTCTGATGTTAGGTATAAAGAATATCCAGCGAATTCGCCTTCATATTCGTTGTGCCAAACACTTCCAATGTAATTGATTTTCTTTTTGCTATCTGTTGACATAAAATTAAAATTAAAGTTCTCCTGTTATTATATAATTATCGAGATCTTCGCCGTTGATAAAGTAGTCCGTGTAAACGCGGACCGCTCTATCAACTAAACGCTTACCCTCAAGGTAGAAGGACTCAGAGACGGAGAAAACCCCGATATCCTTACTTCCCTTATCGACCACTATGAACTTAAAGTTCTTGTAGTCAATTCCAAACAGCACAGAGTAGATGTATACCTGTGCAGGATATCCATACTTCTTTGCGCTGTAGCTAAATGAGCCAATGTCTGATGTTGTCTTAAGATCGTAAACGGCGACACCTCTGTGGAGGATGTCCGCCTTTCCTCGGTGGGGTAGTCCAGACACGTCACCAATGGCTGGCATCTCGAACTCCCCACCATCAAGCATATCTTTAACTAAATTGTTATGCAATAGTGCGTCAACTACATACATTGACGAGTCGTACTCGCCTTTAGTAAGTAGTGTCTGTCCTTTATCTAGCTGTTCTTTTGCTTCCTTATATGCCTTAGCAGACTTAGTAGCAACATCAACAGTAACGAAAAGAGTATTAACTTTATGTGGTTCAAGAACTGCAGTGTGTATTAATTTACCAATAGAAAGAGCGGGGGTGTCTAGCCTTGCTCCGTTCAACATATTGCGGTACTCTTTTGGGCTTTGGTTTAAAAGCTTGTCAGAGGATGATGATAGTGAAGCAGACCCAAGGTAGCCATAGTAGAAGTCGTCGTCCATCATTGCTTCTAGAATAACAGGCAACTCCCACGACGTTCCGTCAAGTAAAATTATTTCGTTCATTATTTCTTGATGAACTTAGATAGAGCATTACGCTGTGACTCAGATAACTGAAGACCAATAGCCGCCATAATCTCATCATACTTCGCTTGCGTTCCAACCTCCTTCATACGGTCAACAGCTTTCTGAAACATATCCGATCCTGCTGTTGGGGTAACTGCGACTGGCTTCGCCGTAGGCACCGAAGCCGAGGCGCCCTTGCCGTGCGTATTGGTAGAGTCAGCATCTTTATTATCATCAATGAGAAACATACCACCGAGTGCGTACTTACGAGCATAGGATGACGATGACCCAAATGACTGGGCGATATCCATACCTTTTCTGTTGGGGTCGATGCCCGCACAGGCAGAGACCTGCAGTGACTTCTCTCCATCGCTTATTGTTACGGTGGCTTTTACGATTAGCATATTGCCATCGAATCCATCCCCGATGATCTCATCAGAGATTGTAATAATCAGTCCGTTCTCTGCGAGCAGAGGCTTTACCGACTCTAAGATATCCTCCTGATTGCGGTAGGAGTATTTACCGAATGAATTGTACTGAGACTTGTTGGCCTTCAGCCGCGACTGGACATTGATCAGTCGCTGTTGGAATGTTTGTTCCTTCATAGTTAATTGAATTGATTAATTTATTGTACAAAGATAACAGCAATATATCTGATATGCAACTATTTGCTGTTATTTTTTATCTTCTACGCTCACTTTTCTCGATATGAATCTGCTCCACATCTTGGCGGCAACAGCAATACGCTGGAGTCGGAAAGGATAGGCGGGGCGCAATTGCGCCATCGCTATCCGCATAAACTGCTCTCTCATTGTATGGATGAGTTTATCAGGGCTGAAAATACTACTATCGTTATGATAGTTAGATAGATATAACCCATTGCTTCAATCTTTTGTTTCATAGTTTTATTTAGTTATTATTAATTGGACATAGCTAGTCTGTATTGACTAAGTATAACGGAGCATTACTCTTGACGTAGTAGCGCAAGTTCGCTTAGCAGTGAGTCTCGCTCTGTTTCGACAGCCTTGAGGGCTGTCTCCATCGCGGTTACTCGTAAGACGTAGAAGCGTACTAAGGAATGGAAGTGATCGTTCATATGTTGTTGGTGTTAATTGGTTACTAACGTGGCAAAGTTATACCTGATAATTTACAGTAGCAAGTATTTTTTAACTGTTTTAAAAAAAGTTATTAACAAGTTACTATTTGTATAACAGCATTAGGGCATTCATTACTGCATACCACTTTGCTGTCCATTACCCACATCCCATCGGTAGAATGGTCTGGGTCTTGCTTGAGCCTGTAGACACCGAACTTAACGGATTCATCATCATCAAGCCATAGGTTCAAGTCGTAGCAATGGTCTCCGTGGTTAATAGTAAGCCAGTCGTCTTCCCACTCTGGATCAAACACAACAGTCTTCATAGTGTCCTCATCAATGCAGAACGTAATCTTAAAGGAGCAACTCAGGTAATCTTCAATAGACATTTTCATATTCACCCAGTAATAATTAATAGTAATAGAATTACTAAGTTACCAAATATAACTAACCGAAGAAACCAAATGCCAGCGTCAATCATACGATCGTTCTGTCTCCTTAACTCTTTATCGATGTCGGGATCATTCATACGTTCTCTTGTATAAAGTCAAGTATATCTTCTTTCATACGTAGGGTAGCAACCATCTTAGGAAGGTTGCATACCGCACCATTACCCATCGTATCGTGGGCGCTGATGACGTTAATACAAAACTCACCTGATGGCTGGATGACTACGTTAGCATTTACATATGCTGTTCTTTGTGTGATGCCGTGAGTATATGACTTACGGAATGACGCTTCTACTAATTTATTTTTATTCGTTAACATTGAAAGAGTAATATTTAAGGTGACGGATTTGCGCTTGACTAAAGTAGTCAACAGCATTCATAACGTGTTGCTTGACAGCGTGAGCATCATCAAGTAACTCGGAGGCAAAGTACGCGTACATCTTGGCCTTGACGGTTAGCTGTGACGGCGTATATTGTTTGCGTAAGTGGGCATAGAGATTGCTCTTTTGGTCTAGCAATTCACCTACTATTTTCATAGGAGTATAGTGAAGGTTATTTACAATGATGCGCATCAAGTCGCGTCTCCATATCAAGGTATCTACATCCTTGACAGCAGAGATAATTCTGAACTCAATCCTATCATCGAAGATACGTATTGCCTGATACTTGTCGCTACCATTTTTGATACCTTCGTTCTTCTTAACCTTGCAGAAGTCACGACCAATGCGACCAACATACAAGCTGTATATAAGTGGAACCCAAGGGCTTATCTTATCAAAGAAAGTATTGCCAGAATAACTTCTACATCCAAGGTGGATATGCCCACCGCAAGCACTTGAATACTTGGCATTGATTAGATTCGTAAGGTCTGTGCTGTTCTTTATATCATTGTCGAGCTTATCACTCATCAGATCATACGTTGGACTTACAAGCTCATACCCATCATCATCATCAAGGGATCCGTCGCGCTCCTTTGCCCAGTTGGTCTCCCAAAAAAGTTCTCTAGCACAGACTGAACGTAGGGCTTTGTAGTCTTCTTTCTCAACTTCAATACCAATAGTAAAGTCACTATTAAATTCCTCAGCATCAAGACGCTCTACATCGTGGTATCCGAAGCGGTACAATATCTCCTTCTGACTCTTGTCAAAGGAGAATACATCATCATACACAACTGGCCTCATACCATTGAAGTCAAGGTCTATCCAATGGTCAGCAACAATTTTAAGTATAAGTGATTCGGAATACTCGTGATTGTTTCTATTGAATATGCTGTATACTCGAGGCATTTTATTGTACTCAATGAAGTCTGTTTCAATCGTACCATCACTCTCAAGTCCAGTAATTACTAGCCTTGAAGTATTGCTAGGTATATAACAACTTGAATGATTGCTGTATACGAAATCAACAGAGTCCTCTGCCCATTTTGAACGCAAACGAAACCGCCTCATAGGGGTGAGTTCCTTAGCTCGCGCTTCGGTGGCATACGATTCAACGATAGCATTAACAGCCCTGTATGAACAGGTATATGAATCGAAACCATAGACCGGTATGCCTTCGCCGTCATCATCACTCTTTTTAAGAGCCTTACCATTGGCACATATAAGTAGATTCTTTGTGGGAATCGGCCCATCTATACCATCTATAATAACAGAGACATCACTTGGATCTTTTCCGTTATAGTTTGATGCCTCTATAATTCTACGCAAAGAAACTGGATTTAGATTAAATTCAATTGCCTCAAAATCTCCCCACCTATCCAGGCACCTCATACTCATAGAAGCTGCTCCTTTATAATTGTTAGATCTACGTAGATAAACATCCATAACGCCATCAGTTACATCTGAGCAATCCCAGTTTACGAAATGACTTGTGTGTGTACCAATTTGACTGTTGATGTATGTGGCTACGAATACATCAACCTTTATAATAATACCATTTTCGTCGAGCTTATCTAGCTCTTCAGAAAGATTAATACTATCTTCCCAGCTTAATAAGCTGTCGTCATTGAAATTAATAATCATAATATAATAGAATTAAAGATTAATACATATAGGTTGTCTTCCTATCGAGCATTGGGGTAAGGTTAGCGGGCTTGATTATCAAGCCTCGCTCTTGCGTTTCCTCTCCACTGATAAGCGCTTTAATTACATCAGCCTCTGAATCGGGAATGAATTGTCCGCAAGTAACGCAGCAAGCATCCTCATCAACGAAGACTTCAGTGGGGCAAAACGTACAATGGTATGTAAATTCCTCAGAGAAAGGAACTCCAAATTCTAATGGCTTGTATGCTGACTTGCCAAAGCCATACCAGTCATCATTAGTGGTTTCATCGTATGCATTTTTAACACCGAATGAATCACTCCAAGACTTCTCATCGAGTAGGTCAAGGTCTTCTTCCCAACCATAGGTCTTAGGCTTGGTAGGTGTTAAGTTTGTCCCAGCGACAGAGCCGAAGTAGGTGGTGCGTGTTTTGTACGCATCATTACTGAACCAATTACCATTGGACCAATGACCAAGCTGAGCATTGAAGACACGATAGTCACCAGTGTTGTCCATAAAGACAACCTTGTTGGATGAGTCTAGCTTGTCAAGGATTGCGTTGCTGATGAATTGATTGTCAAGGAACTCTACGTTGCGAGTCAAAGACTTTGGCAACGTAGCGAGTTCTGCTGTGAACTCATAAGTATCACTGATATCACGAGTCCCATAGCCATAGATGATACCATTATGGATAAGACCTACGTTTTCGCTGACAAGGAATGGATGTAGATAAGCGGGATCAAGTCCGTGAGTAGCAATACGGAAGTGAATCAGTATTGGCATACTGAGGTCCTTAGACTGCTTGTATATTCGGTCGTACTCTTTGACGAAGGTGTCAAAGTCACGGCCGGAAACATTGTAGCCGTCGCGGTTTGGTTGCTTGAATACGGCAAGTTTGCCGTTGTCAATATACAACATACCCGCTCCGTCATCGTTAGACACCCAGCAGTTAGATAGTTCTTGGCGAGTTATTTTCTTGCCATTGTTAAGAATTGCGATACACATAATAAAATAGAATTAAAAATTAAAAGAAACAATTATAGATTGTTGACGAATTGTTTGGCTGCCTGCCTCTCAACTGCGTCTGCAAAGTGAATGTAATTGCCGTAGTCACGGCCATTCATACGCTCTGCGATTGCCGCAGCATACGCACAGAGAAGACGAATCTTATCTGCATTGTATACCTTGAGCAAGTGATTGTGAAGGGCTGAGTTTGGATTCATAGCTTGGCTAATCCACCACATCACACCCTTCTTGGGGTTCTTTGCCATAATACGCAACAAGTCACGCCTCCATAGCAAATTGGTTACGCTTTGTACCGCACTGAATATGCGGAACTCAACGTATTCTCTTTGGACATTCACGGCTGAGTACCTATGACTGCCCTTCTTAAGTGATTTGTTGCTCCGTACTGCGGACCAACTGCCCTTCAAGCGCTTGCGATACATAGAGAACAGCAAGGGGAAGAATCCATTGTACAAGTCAAATACTTGCGCACCAGACTTGTTGACTATAGAGAAACCCATATGACCTCCGCATTCACCTGAGTAGTCTGCGTTGATGTGGTCTTTTAGTATAGGCTTACTTATGTCTTTGTCAAACCTATCGCTAAATAGATTGTAGACCGGACTGACAAGTTCGTATCCCGTCTCGCTATCAAGTGAGCCATCACGCTCACGAGACCAGCCAGTATCGTCTACGTCACATAGTTTGTGGTCATCAAGAGGACTTGAGTCTTCTTTCTCGACCTCAACACCAAACCTAAACTTTGCATCACCTTGATAGTAATTGCGTGGCCCATTGTGGTATTGGTGACAAACATCGTCATTTTCTGGTTCGTACGTTCTGTAGGTGTCATTGCTCTCGTGCCAAAAGAAGCTTCTGCCCATCTCGTCTTCGTGGTAGTATTCATCCACGTCATCAACATAGTATACGCAACCTATATGATGCAGTTCACCATCGTGAGTATACCGGTAGTCGTGGTCGTGCTCATTGCCCTGGAGCATCGTAGTACCATCGTCTGCTATTGCTACATTGTCTCGCTCAACCCACCCGTCAAGGTCTGTTAGAACAGCATCCTTGCGAGGAATAAATTCCCCATCCTCGGTCTCTACCATATCTTCAGTATCTTCTGAACCTTCCGATTCTTCTGATTCTCCTGATACTTTTTGGCCGCAGTCAAATGAAAACCACCACCTTTTGTCAAAAGATATTTGAAACGCTTGAGTTTTTCCTGTCTTTTGAATCTTTTCTATGGTTTGTGTGGTGTTAATATAATTGTTCATACAACCCTCACGATCCCAAGGGATAGCGGGAACATTTGGCTTTGTGATAAGTACGCGATCGCCTACTTGAAATAAATTAGAAGACATAACATAGATAAATTAATTGATTGATTAAATTGTGAACAAATCTACCACTTTAGTGTGGTTTGGACAACGACCCATAGCAAGTTTAAACCGAAGTTTTGCTCTGGCTTCTTTCTCAGTCGTTGCATTAACAGCAAATAGAGGCCCTCGCATTGTGTCGATTTCGTGGGCAATAATATAAAAGGTTGATATTTTGGTTTTCATAACATACATAGAATTAAAAAATGCGGACACTTAAGGTAGTCCGCTTCACCTTTACTTAATAAGTTCGTTATAAGCTAACTCACTATGAATCGCGGAGGTCATTTGCTTCTTCGTGCCCTCCCTCCATCACTACTATATTGCCTAACTCTAGCACTTTCTTGAGTTCTTCCTCACTAGTAATTAGCGACTCATTCAGTTCATAATTAAGTTCAAATAGTTCTACACTATTGGTTGCCCATAGAGCCAAGGCTAGGTCGGTTACGTTTACGAATGTGAATCCGTCTTCAGTTTTAATTATTCTATTTTCCATATTACTTATTTATTAGTTTGTTTATCAGTAGAACATATATTGCTCAATTCGTTTTCAAAGAATCGAGTCATTTCTTCAAAGTCAAAATTTACACTTTGGTCTTCATCATCAATGAAGTAGTACACAGGTACAATGATTTGTTTGGGGATGTTGGTTTCCATAATTAAAAGTTTAGCATAAAATCAGATTCAATGTCGTACTTGATTGCCTCATCGCCAGTGACAATAAGGTCAAGAAAATAAATGCCTCCCTTTTGCTTCTTTGCAATTAGACAAGCCTTTCGACCTAACATTTTGTTAAGTTCGCTGCATATAGTTCTCGCGTTCTGGCCTCCCTTAACGCTTGACCAATAATTGAACATTACTAAATTATTCACCTTTTTGGATGTTTAGTTCTTTGCGGATGTCATCAGCCATAAGGTCGGCATAGTTTTCACCAAACAAAGAAAGTTTGTTCTTGCCCTTGGCTTCTTCGCGCTCTTTGTTGAAAGCATCAACCCAAAGGGCTAAAGCCCCATCAATTATATACTTTTGTATTTCGTTCATCTTGTTTTTCATAACATAACATAGAATTAAAAAGGGCCAATACATTACTTATTGGCTCTCGGTTAAAATAAAATAAAGGATTAAGATACAAGGCCAAAGGCCAAACGTATCTAAATGAATAAAGCCCCAAACTTTTGGTACATATCAATGCACCTTGGTTCGGGGCTTGCCGTTTTTAGTGTGGCTCTCACTGACGTAAGCCTTGCGGCCTACCTTCGCGCCTCGCGCATTTTAACGACTGCTTAAAACATTAGCGACCGCTTGGCTGCTCTCTTGGCTAACTTGTCGGCCTTGTTCTTGGCCTTCTTGTCAATACGCCCAAAGATGACCGCCTCTACTGCATTAACAGCGTTTCGCGTTCTTCGCCGCCTCTTACTTGAGGCAAGGCCGCGAGGATTGAACGCCCTCGCGACCTTTTCGCCCGCGCTACTATAACGCGCACCCTTTTCGGCGGCGTGTTCATAGTGAGCAGGAATTAAGCCGCCTTGTATCATACTGACGCGGCCTCTACGGGCTTCAAAGCCTTTTTGTGCATAGCGGCCAAGTACTTGGCGCGTTCGGCCTTAAGGCTCTCGTATTGTGAGGACATTTCTTCGGTGATGCCCTCGCAACTTGACAAAATGTGAAGCCTTGCGACCAAGGCATCGAACAACTCAAGCGGACTAAAGGCGTTCATTGTAAGCCGCTGAAAATTGCCGCCCAATTCAAAAGGAACGGCGAAATCTTCGCTTATCTTGAGAATTATGGCCGCGCCTCCGCTGACATTGTAAAGGCGACGCTTTGTCGCCCATTGTTGATTGAGCATTTGGTACATTTTACCGACACCCAAACCCAAATCGTTGCACGAAATGACATTGGTCAAGGTCTTGGCCTTGCCCTTCTCTTGATATAAACTAAATTTAAAAGACATAAAACATTGAATTTAAACACATTAGACAAAATAAGCCCCGCCAACAGCGGCGGGAACGCCCGCAAGATAATACAAAGGCTCAACATTACAAGGAATTTTTTTGGCTTGAGCGCATAAGAAAGCGTTAGTTCTGGCTATCACTGCTTTATGATAGTGAATCGGAGGGGCGATTGTTCCCGAACAACAAGAGGGAACCCAAGCAAGCCAACCGACCAACCAAGGCAAAACGCCAAACATTTGCGCCCAAATCGCACAAACCTGGGGGGCATACCCTGGCAAATCCATTTCCGAATCGGAAGGACAACGCGCTTATATGTATATAATCCCCCAGATAATTATTTCTAAATCAAAATAATTTTACCTACACCCAGATAATTATTTCTAACTATTTTCTTCTGACTTCAACCCATAGGTTGAAAAAGAAGATGCAGACGTAAACTTATACATTGACCTTATTGTTTATACAGCTGTTAAAACATCAGGTTTGGTGAGGTAGAGGGGCCCTAAGGACCCGTATACCTCCATTACTCTGCTTTATATGGAGTAAAAACGAGTAAACAACAGCTATTATGTGGTAGAGCGAATAGACTACAGCTATCGCGTATTGTCTACTCACTTGGCGGTAATGAGCGTTGTAGTCTGTAATGAGCACTGGTGTCTGTAATATAAAGGGACTCTGCTTATGCGACGTCCCTTTATTCTCTCTTGACGTGTATGAGTACGAGACTTGAAGAGTATTGTATCTGTAGTTCTCTTAGCCTACTGCTTTAGCAAAGTTAGTGCAAAAAAATGATAATAGCAAGTTTTTAATTGATGGATATAATGCTTGTTATCAGATAGTTGACTAAAGGCCTACTAATTTAGTAGGGGTTTATTCTGCTTACGGGGTATATTCAACAGCATATGGGACTATCCCAGGGTAAAGTATGGGACTATCCCGTACATTGTTATGGGACCGTACCTTTGTTCTATGAAACTAAGTAACTACGTATCGTTAGCTGAGGTCACTAAGAGTGACACTGCTAAGCGCAGGGGTATCAGCAACGAGCCCACCCCAGAGCATCTAGAGAATCTAAAGACAATCTGTACTGAAGTGTTCGATAAGATTCGTGAGCACTTCGGTGTTCCTATCTACATCTCTTCGGGCTACAGATCTTCTGCCTTGAACAAGGCCATCGGAGGCAGCAAGAACTCTGACCATAATCTTGGTAGGGCCTTAGACCTAGACCAAGATAATAGGGGTAATGGGATTACTAATATGGAGGTGTTTGAGTTTATCAAGGACAACCTGGAATTCGATCAGCTCATCTACGAGTTCGGCACCACTAAGAACCCTGACTGGGTTCACGTGGGTTACCGCAAGGGGGAGAACAGGAAACAGATACTCGTGGCCTACAAGGAAGGCACCAAGACAAAATACAAAGCATTTAAATAATATCTTTGTACCTATGAAAGCAAAAATGACTGTTTACCAAGAAGGCGGCAAGATGCCTGTTGGAACAAAGAAGAAGATGACCGATATGGAGATTGCCAAGGCAAACCGTATGGATATGTTAACCCAGGAGCGCAACACCATCCGAAAGAATGACCCCGATGCCCTGGCCGCGTTTGACCGCGGACTAAAGGCGCAAGGATTTATGGTCAACAAGAAGCCAGCTGCCCCAGTCAAGAAGATGATGAATGGCGGTAAGATGGATATGTACTCTAAAGGAGGAAAGATGGAATACGGTATGGGTGGAAAGATGGAATACGGTATGGGCGGCAAGATGAAGAAGTACCTTATGGGAGGCCAAGTAAAGCTTGACAAGAACAAGGACGGAAAGATTTCCGCCATTGACTTTAAGATGCTGAAGAAAAAGTAAACAGCTTTGAAAACTAAGCGGTACTACGACAGCAACCCCAAGGCTTACCAAAAGAAGAAGGAGTACGATACAGAGTATCACTCCACAGAAGAGCGTAAGAAGTACCGAGCTGAGCTCAACAAAAAGAACCGCCAAGCTGGTAAGTACGGTAATGGAGATGGTCTAGACTACGATCATACCGAGCGTAGGTTTATGTCAGCGGTAAAAAACAGATCTAAAAAGTAAACAACCCACCAATATGAAAAATACATTATTATCACTGCTTGCTGCTTCAGCACTACTAAGTTGCGCTACTGAAGAATCTAAAGATTCTAAGGCTCTTAAGATCCACGAAGGCCTTTATGCCTTCTGTGGAGCATCGGGTGCTGAGCTGACTGGAAAGCAGATTATAGTGCAGGGAAAGGTATTTGAAGAGGGCTGTTCTATCTGTCCAGTTCTGGACGGACCTTCGGTCTCTAACCTGGCTATGGAAGGCTATAGCTTTAGCTGGGGTTCTGAGTTTAGTACCGATAGAAACTTTCAGTACCCGAACAACGACGGAAGCACAGTATGGGATGGTAAGTCAGTGTGGTCTCTGTACTGGTACTTCGATACCTCTAGCTTTATTCCTCAGTACAATCCAAAGACTCAAGATTGGGAGATGATGCACCCAAAGAACCGCTCGTTTATCGTTAACACAGACTACGCCGTGACTAGCGAGAGCAATATGTTCTGTATGCCCTGTGAGGTTTTCGATACCACAGAGACTGGAATCGTTCTTGCCAAATGCTACGGACCGATGAATGAGGCTGCTGTTCCTCTGCGCAAAGCTATCGACGTGAAGACTGGTATGAAGTCAATCACCGCAGCGATAGCAGGAAAGCCATACCCAGTGGGAACACCAGTTCCGGTTATGGAGATGAGTAAGAAAGCACAGAAAAAAGCAAAACTATAATGAAAGCAAAGAAGAAAGACAGCCACGTAATGGTTCCGGCCCCAAAGGGCCACCACTGGATGATGGAGAAAGGTCGTTACTATGTGATGGCTGACAAGGACGGGAAGTTTACCCCTCACGAAGGAGCTTCGAAGGAGGCAAAATTCCGGCTATACTCCGCCCATCAATCTTAGCCTGAGCGATAATTTTCTTGCCAAGGGGAGTATCCTCGTGGCCTTTTAGCTTTCTGCCCAATAGAACCGTAGGGATGCCCTCTCCCCGATTTGGGATGGTCTTATTGATGGTTTTTTTGTCGTACTGAAGCTCCACAGTCTCCTTACCGGAGGCTATGTCTCTCCACCTTTCTACAATCATACGCCCCTGCTGAGTTAGTGAGTATCTTTTTCGGTAGTTCCACCTGTTCTCATCACGAAACCACATAGAGGTGTCCTTGTGGATGTCGATATCTTCCATAGAGAAGTAATCGAACAGCAATTCCCGCTTCCTCATCCTAACAGTTAGCCAGTCTTTGGTCTGGTTGTAGGACTTCGACAGCTGTTGTGCCATCCATTCGATGGTAAAAAACTCTAGGTCGTAGGCAAACAGAAGAAAGTCCACCTGTATTGGCAGGAGCTTATACTCCTGCTTCATAAACTTGTTGGCGTGCCAGGCAAATTTATATAGGGTGGGCCCGCGATCGTCGCGGTAGGCGAAGTCCCTAAACTTTAGGTCTTCCTTTTTCTTGAACTTTTTAGCCAATGAAGTAAATTGTATCTTTGTAGCAAAAGTACGAAATATGGGAACACTTAGTGGTCAACGCGTAAAAGATGCATTCGGCTCACTCCTTAAGTTGGAGAGCGGAACAGCAACATCATCGACTAAAATAATTGAAGACGGTGCGGGAAATGATACCGCACTAAAGCTGTCAACGGTAAAGGTTGAGGTAAACGGAACTCTTGCCTTCACCTCTGCCCCAAGTACTGGGTCTACGGAAGTAGCAGCCCTTTTCCTTGACGCTAGCAATAACATTGTAAAGCGTAACCTTGGAACCGCAGCGTTTACCTCAGGGTCTAGCCTAACGCCCCAGGCTCCGCTAAACATAGCGAACAACATTATCTCTATTAATCAGCCAACTACTTTGTCTCAGCTGGATGAGAATACCGCTGCCATTGCAGATACATTCTTAATCTACGACGCATCGGCTACCGTATACAAGTACATCAACCTTCAGGACCTAACCCAGTATATGGCGCTCAACATCACCGCCGCATCACCAGGGTCTAACGGACAAGTTCTTTACAACGACGGAGGGACCACGAATGGAGCATCAAGGCTGTCGTACAACGACGCCCCTGGTGCTGAGCAGTTTACATTTACAGGTCTTGACTTTATACAACGCGAAGTATCAAATGGAACTTGTGCGTTCTATAGCCGCTCTGATAGCGCTGTAATTAACAACGCAGTTACCAATGGCGTGGTAACAACAATTGAGGCTGACCTTTTTGCGGGCGGGTGGATTGTCGACTATATGATCTACAACTCAGGATCTACCACTGTTCGAATTGGAGAGATACACATTGTGTGGAACCCATCGAACTTAGCAACGCCACCAGTAATAATTGACTCTATCAAGACCTCAATTGGAACCTCTACCGCAGGAACCTTTATATTTAGTACAATAATAGACAACACCACCCTAAAGCTTCGTGCCACCAATAACTTTGGCGCTAATATGACGGTACTAGTAAACGGCAAAGCCTTCTTCGCATTCTAGTATGAATGATGAAGAAAAGGCTGCGGCTAGGATTGAGCTGTTTATGTTTGCAAAGAACAGCTTCGATGACATATTAACCAAAGCCGAGGATCTTGGCCTTATTGAGGACTTTATAATGATTGCATCAGCAGGGATTGTGGTAAACGAGATAGACGGAAACAGCATTGTTGAGTCTGTCTCTAACATCAACGTAGACACTAAGGAGGAGATGATTTCCTTGGTCACATACCTTATGGGAGCCTACAGCGAGGACGACGAAGCCGACGATACATCCAATATAGATTATTGGCTAAATTTGAACTAAATTAAAATGAAATGGAACTTATCAGAAAAATTATTGCGGGCACCGACCCACTGAAAGCCTTAGCCTACTATGTAGGCCAGAAGGCAGGGGACGGAGAGATCGACTCAATCGTTCTCGACGGTTCTCACCTCCACTACCACGGGGAGCGCAAGTACCTAATATACCTAAAGAAGGAAGACACGCTTATGCTGTGGAAGACCATCGAGGGTATGCCAGTTATAGTAGAGTACGACTGTAACTTCTAGTTGTAACCGACTTACAACTTTTATTTATTTTAATTAAACATATGATACCATTGTACCACATCCTCGTACACATACCTAGCGCTGTAAACGACACCATCAAGGTGGGAGAGTCAGAGCTTTACCTCGACACTAAGTTCAACGAGTTCCAACACCGCACTATGAAGGCGCGTGTTGTAGGCATTCCCGCCAAGTTCAAGTCCGAGCTAGAGATAGGAGACTACGTATTCCACCATCACCACGTTGCACTCAACGACACCCAAGTCGTTGACCCTAAAGAGAAGATATACCGAGTCAACTACGACCCCTTCGGTGGTCAGGGCAACCAGGCATACCTTATCGAGAAGCCCGACGGAAGCCTTATAGCTGTTGCGGACTGGGTGTTTCTAGAACCATTCGATATTGATGCTGATAAGGAGAAGAGCTTCATAGAAATCATCACCCTCAAAGAACCTGAGAAGCGCTGGGGCCGTATCGTATACGGCAGCAAGTGGCTGGAGGAGGAAGGTCTCGCTGTTGGCGACGTGGTGTACTTCGCCAAGGACGCAGACTACGAGATGGACATCAATGGCCGCAAGCTGTGGCGTATGCAAATCCACCATTTGATATGTCAAAAGCTGTAAAGTTCACAACAGTTAATGCTGCGCGTAACCTCATCTCTGCGATGGAGGCCGCTATCAGCAATATGACCGAGGAGATACGTAAGCCGGTAGACCCCGATTTGACGGGGTCCGCACGCAAGGCAGAGCTGCAAGCGATCAAGGACACAGCACTAGCCTGCAAGGAGCTTATCGTAGAGAGGCAGAAGCTAGAGCAGCTTGTTGGCGACATCGAGGAGTCCGGATCCTTTGAAAAGGAGAAGGACTTCAAGGGAGGCTTCGCCGAGAGGATGGCAAGATAATGGCTGGACTTAAGGTAATAGACAAGCAGGAGGTGATAAGCATTTGTCCGAACAATTCGGACGGTCCTATCATTGAGATAGAGTCCCTCAGCATCCAGTTACCAAAGCCGGATGGTTTTCTATTTAGCGACCTACCCAAAGAGCAGCAGATGTGGAAGCGTCAGGACATCCCTAGGGAGCTTGCGCAGATAAACTCTATGGACGACTGGTACGAGTCACCGCGTGAGTTCCAGCAGAAGTGGAGCCCCTACATCGAGCAGGAGTTTAAAAGGCGTAAGGAGGGACTGTGGTTTATGAATAACGGTGTTCAAACATACATCACCGGACACCACTATATGTTCCTGCAGTGGAGCTCGATAGACATCGGATACCCTACGTACCTAGACTTCCAGCGTAAGCTGTTTGTCCACCTATCGGCCTGCGAAGCAGACCCTCGGTGTCTTGGTCAGATATACACCAAGTGTAGGCGTTCTGGATATACCAATATGAGTGCGTCGGTACTTGTGGACGAAGGCAGTCAGGTTAAGGAAAAGCTGTTGGGTATTATGAGCAAGACAGGAACAGACGCCCAAGAGGCGGTGTTCGGTTCTAAGATCATCCCTATATTCAAGGGCTACCCGTTCTTCTTTTCTCCTATCATTGACGGTACTACCAACCCGCGTATGGAGCTCGCCTTCCGCGAGCCATCGAAGAGAATTACCAAGAAGAACAAGACGACCTCACGCGGTGAGGCCTTGGATACTATAATCAACTGGAAGAACACCACCAACAACGCCTATGACGGAAGTAAGACCCATATGCTATTCCTCGATGAGGCTGGTAAGTGGCTGAATCCTAACGACATAAGAGAGGTGTGGAGAATCCACAGGACCTGTCTGCTTGTTGGACGTAGGGTAATTGGAAAGGCGATGGTGG
>Ga0209651_1000320_pt1 | contig 17849 bp, 30 predicted proteins | sample LauGreFBDMM110SN_2_FD_188216 | JGI IMG/M metagenome (GOLD analysis project Ga0209651, IMG submission 188216) | Freshwater lake microbial communities from Lake Michigan, USA - Fa13.BD.MM110.SN (SPAdes) (version 2) | ecosystem: Environmental > Aquatic > Freshwater > Lake | place: Lake Michigan... | reverse complement strand
CAATGCAAAGGGACGATTTATTTTGGTTCGACGTGTCTGCGGTCGAGAAACCATTGCTCTCGGTCCCAGCGTTGTTGTAATATGCACTGTACGCCTCTTTCCCATGCATCGATTTGATCATGGGTGTGAAGGGACGCGGGTGTTGGAAGAGTGTTGCGACATTTGGATTGCATGATTTGAGCCGTCCAAAAGATTTCTTTTATGGTATCACTCGGCGTAAGATACGACCCTTGTGGTGGAACATATGCGATTGCCTCGAGCATAGCCTCTTCTTCATTGTAGCGTGTGAATGTTCTGGAGCGTTCCTGTTCGTCCCTCCAGTACGCCTTAGTGCCGGACGGGCCCGGGCCGTATTTGCTGCGGTTGTCCATGTTGCTGTATACGAATGTGTGTTTACACATATATATGGAGTAGCCCATCGACCTTTAGGATTAGCATAGGGTTAGAGAACAACCACTGCAAATGAAGGACAGCACGATCCGGACGGTGTTTTGGGAGATGGTGCGGCGCGACAGCGAGTGGGTTGCCGTTTGCAAATACGAGAAGCTGGGATGCGTATTAAACTCGCGCGGAGTGATAGCCGTGTGTCATTATGATATGGCGCGGGTGAGTGACGATCGTTGGAATTCAGGAGGGGCACATTGAAAATAAATAAAGTGGCATTTTACGGGGAATGAGTGCCCGAGCAACCCGGAGCCAGGGCAAGGCGCGAGAAACGGTGGCGCGTGTGTTTGAGACGATCCGCGCTACGGGGAAGGTGGATGGGACGGATGATGGGATTGCGATTGTGTGCAGTGGGCTGGAGGTTGTGACTGGGCGCGGTATTGTGCGCCGCGGAGATCTTATGCGCAAATTGCTGGCTGTTGGACTCAAAGCGGATGTGTGCGATGAGATGAAGCAGCTTGTTGTACTGCTGGATATGCGCGGACCCTTGCGGACATTGCAACAGGATGTGTGTGGATGGGGTGTTCCCACGAGTGCCGAAAGACTAGCAAAATGTGTTGATGTGCTGGTGCGGACCAAGTCGTATTTGGATGCGTGGATGCGACCACGCGAAAAGCGCGCGTTTTTTGAGCGGTACCTAAACGAGGGTGGCACGTCGTTTGTGGGCATATTGATGGAGACTGGGCTGGAACTGCTCGAGTTCTTTCTGCCGCATGTGGCATGCAAAGATGTCCTGCTGGACACTGCGCTAGAGGCTTGCGGGACGTGCGAGGTGACGCGGGCGATATTGGGCGTGGGCGTATTTTATATGGTGATGGATGAGCTTGAGTGGCGGCACAGTGCGTCGACGCGCGCGGCGCAAATGACGCTGGAGCAGGTGGGGCGCCGTGTGTCTTTGGTGCGGGACATGCTGGTGTGGGCTGCGCCGCGTGCGCGATATGCCTTGCACGGTCGGCTGTGGCAGTTTTTGGCTGATTATTTGGGCTACGATGCGTGGGTGGACATTGATGGCACGATGACGAGTGTGGGTGAGCGTGCTGTTGCGACTTCGACGTATGCGTACATTGTGGCGCACGCAGATTCGTTGAGCAAGTATTGGTCGCGGTCTGCGCATGCAGCGCGTGCACTGACGCACTATCAAGATGTGTCTGCTGAGAGTGGTACGTGGGCTGTACTGGACGTGGGTGGCATGTACATCAAATCGACGACTGCGACCAACCATTTGTTTGCGACGCTCATGTAAGTTTGGGTTGTTTGAGTATGACATTGACACTGTGGTGCAGGCTGGGGATTCAGCGGTTGGAGGACATGGGTGTGCTGCTATTAGCGCACCAGGCCATGTTTGAAGAGATGCTGGAGTGCTGGACACAGACAGACAACGTGCGATGTATTCGGGACGCATAGTTTATTGGGCGTTTTAGGGTTTCCATCAATTCCCGATTTGGGAACTTTAGAGTTAGAAAATGATCACCATGGACGTTCAAGTTAGGGTGCAATTAGGCGGCAGAGCCGGGGTATGTGTCATAGGGGATGTGTTCTGTGAAGGTGCGGGGCCAGACGAGGTCGCCTGTTGTGGCAATTAAAGGAGGCATGTTGCACTTGTGGAAGAGCCACCACATGTGGTAGAAGCAGCGGATGCCAAATGTGGCGGTGGCGCGAGTGACGACGGGCTGGAGACCGCCACCGTGGTGTACAAGGACGTCGTCTGGGTGCGCCTGGTACTTGATGTTCAGGAGCATGCAGATGTCAATGTAGAAAGCATAAACAATGGCGGCGCGGGGGCCCGGTGGTTCGGTGCGTATGGCGTCGCCGATGTTCCAAACCGACGCACCCACGGACGCAATGGTGAAGCGCGAGTTGGGGAGTGGGCGGCGTGGGATGGTGAGGACTTTGTTCAGGAGAAAGAGTGTTTGCATGAAGGCGTCCTTTTTGATGTCGGCGGTGATGTCGCCGACGACATCGCTGGGGGCAGGGATGGGCAGGTGGGGTAAATTGTAGGTGATGGTGTATATGTAGTAGAATATGGCGCGGTACAAGAGGTTGCCGGTGGGGACGTTGATGTACTGGATGAAGGGGGCGGCAAAGGCGGCGAATTCGTCGTGTGGCAGGTGGCGTGCGTTGATCATGACCATGATTGGGGCGCCGACAGTGGTGTCTGTGTATTTTGGTTTGAGTTGAGGGGCAATAAACGCGACGCCTGGGGTGATGTTGAATGTGGTACATGCGGCGGCGAGTGCGGTGCGATAGCCGAGATTTGATGGCTGGGGCGTGGTGAGGGTTGCTGCGCTGATGAGGTCTGTGTATAAGGTGTGGAAAAAGTTGGATGGGGTTGATTCGAGCATGGTTGGGTATATGTCGTGTTTGTTGGCATAAAAGGGACGAAGGGCCATGTCCGTGAGGTTGTAAGGCATGTCGCTGGGGTGGGCGTAGGATGACTGGACGAGGTCGCGGATAAATTCATTGGCGTAGTGGGCAACCAGAAAGCAGGGTGGTGAGGGGTGGACGGTGGCGACCATGGCGTGGACGAGGTGGTGGAGGAGTGTGCTGAGGGGATGCATTTTTTGGGTGGTTTTGTAAAATGGGGTGTGTTGTATGGCAAAAGAGCCCTGGTTATTATGAGGACGACAGCATGGGTGGTAGAAAGAGGTGTCATTTTTTACATCTGCCAGTTGCAATCATGTCGTCGTCGTCCAAAAAGACAACACAGCGAATGCAACGGGAGCGGCGCCATGTGGCGCGGACGGCACGGCGGGATGCATTGCCGAAATTGGTGGCCGACGACTTGATGCGACCGGCGACTGAGGTGATGCCGTTGTTTTCGGCGGCGCTTGCGGCTGTGTTGAAGCCCGTCGTGGATGAGATCGTGATGGTTGGTGGCGCGCCTGAGACTGCCGTGTTAAAAGGATGTGATTTGGCGCAGTACTGGCGGCGGCGTGGTGATGGGCGGACGGGCGAGTTGTTGCGAGAGGGGTTGTTGAAGACTGGCTTTGTGGGCAGCATGAATGATTTGAATGAGATTGTGTGGTTGCAGGCCGAGTTTGTGCGTGGGATGGTGTTTTGGTATGAACGCGCGATGGCGGAGCACCCTGAAGTGCGTGCAGGACATGTGCAGCCGTCTGTGTGGTGGGGTCAGGGTTAGATGGCTTTTTTGAAATGAAGCCTTTAAAATATTAAAGCTTTGAGTGGTCAAAAAACACATTCATTTTTCTTGTTTGCGGTTTTTTGCAAGAGAGAGAGAGAGGATGTTGACTTCATCCAAAAGCCATACGCAAAAGATAAAGCGGGAGCGACGGCACCTGCTGCGTACAGCGCGGACGGACGCGCTGCAGACGTTGACGGTGGCGGATTTGATGCGGCCGGCGACTGACGTTTTGCCATTTTTTACGGCGGCGCTGGAGGGTGTAGTGAGCCCGTTGATTGCTGCGGCTCTGTCGCGGACGTTGACGACGCCGCTGTTGGCGTGCGACGTTGCGCGGCATTATGTGGTGTGCGGGGCCATCGCGACGTATTGCATGTTGTCTGACGGGATGATGTGCGCTGGGTTTGTGGGGAGCATGCTGTGTATGGAAGAGAGCGTGAATGTGTTGTGCGAGTTCCTGAAGGTGATTGCGCGCCTGTATTATGAGGATGTTGTAGTGCGCGGAGAGGCGTATGCGGATGGGCATGTGCCTAAGAAACTTTGGGTTGCCCGCAAATTACAATTTTAATATTACAGGTCATTTTTCTTGTTTTATTAAATATGGCAACACGTGGATTTACTACTGGTGTTAGCATCACATCGAGTAGCTTTACGCCGTGTGTTCGCGATCTGCCGGGCGGCGGATGCGAATGCGCGACGTGCATTGAGTTGCGGCGCCGCGTGTGTGTGCTGCACATTCACGACATTAGCGGCGTGCGTCGCGCGTTGGTGCAGCGCGGGGACCAAGTGGAGTTTGCCGACTTTGGGCGGTTGCCGAGCACGCAGTGGCAGGTGGCGAGCCCGCTTGTTGCCGGGAAGCGGGTGGTTGAGATTGACTATTTGGACCCTGTGCTGATGCGAGCGATTGCAGTGTACAACAAAAAGTCTGTGCATCGGCAGGTGGTGGCGTCGGTTTCCGCGCTGACGGCGGTGATGGGGGTGTCGCGGGACATGGAGTCGCTGGGCCTGGCGATGGGGGACACGGTCGAGTATCTGTACCGCGTGTATCCGCAGGCTACCGAAGCTGGAATGCCGCTGGACGCTGACAATCGGTTTGTGCAATGCGCTCGGGATCTTGTGCACACGATGGCGTACCACATGGCGCCGCTGTTTGAGTGTGACGGCGATGAGGATAGCGGGGCCAAGCAGCGGGAGGTGTTGCGTCAGCGTGTGCTTGTTGTGCAGGAGATGGCGTGTTTCAAGGCTGGATCTGTTGCCTTTGAACTGCTGCAGCCTGTGGTGACGCGTGTATGGGTGGAGGATGCGCGGGTGTATGGCCGGCTATTTTGTGGGCGTATGAGGTGTTTTATCAGGTGCTGCACCCGCCCGCCGCCAGCCCGACAATGTAGTAAGTTGTTCGTTGGGTTGGTGTTTAATAAAAAAAAGTGTGTCATTTTTTTTTTGGCATGTCTGAAGCGGTAGAGGATGCGAATTTGGCGACTGTGGATGAGGCGCGGTTGTTTTTTTATGCGCTTGCACAGAACAGCAGTGCGTGTGGTGGTGGCGGTCAGTTGCAAGCAGCGAGGGATGTACTGGGCATTGTGAAACGTCTGATGTGGAGAGTTGGCGTGAGTATGTCGGTGCCGGCTGGGTTGCCATTGAGCGATGGGACGAGTGTTGATTTGCAGTGGCTGGTGATATTTGTGTGGCCGGCTCGCATTACGGAGATTCGCCCTGAGATTTGCGAGTTGATTGCGGATGTGGCACTGCGGCACCCGCTGTGCGGTGCTTTGGATGCGGTTATTCCGCCGGTGTTGCGGCGACGTGCATACTATACGCTTGCGTGTCTGGGGTGGCACGCGGGCATACAGAGTTTGGTGTGTACGAGCGAGTATGCATATGTGCATGCGGAGGATGCTGACGCCGTGACTCGCATGGTGCGGCAGTATGTGGGGTACGCTCGCATTGCAAGAGTGATGACGGAATTTGTTCGCCTTGATGATGCTGCTGCTGATGCGTATGAGGCTGGTGGTGTACCCGACAGTAGCGAATTGGTGAAGCTGGCTGTGAATGTGGATGTGTGTGAATTTACGCGTCCCGGGTATATGTGGCATTTTCTGCATGAGATGGGCATTCGTGAGGTGCCTGCGAAGGACGGTGGTGTTTTGCAGGTTGCAGAAGAGGGGCCAAAGTATTCGCTGTTGATGTTTCTGGAGGCTGGGATGGCGCGGGAACACTGGACGCGATGGGGCCATTGTGTTAAAGTGGATACGTGGCCATGTACACGCCGGGGGGTTGAAGTATGGGGAGCCACTCGGTCTTTGGAGAGCGTGAACACGCCGAAATTGTATATGGGCTCGAACAGGCGGACGGATTGTTTGTTTGGCGTTCTCATGTAAGACACTATTGATTTTTTTGACCTTTTTTTTTAAATGTGTACACAGGTTGGGGATTCAACGATTGGAACGTATGGGGGTGCTTGCTTTGGCACACCAGGCGATGCTGGAGGAGATGCTAGAGTGTTGGACGGTGGATGACAATGATGCGCTATTCTGGGGGTGATTGCTTTAGCACACCAGGCGATGCTGGACGACAATGATGCGCTATTCTGGGGTTTATGATGATAATGTGTCACAATAAATGACATTGTAGTATGGGTTGGGTGTGATGGCGATTACGGGGCCTTTGGTGGTGTGGAGGCTGGCAGCACCCTCGCCCGTGTAGATGGACAGGTGCATGACGCTTGTTTCATCGACAGCATAAAGCTGGTCGTTTAAAAAGGCCATGGCACACTTGCCGACGATGCGAATACTGGCAACTCGTCCCTGTTGGTTGAACAGGGTGATGCTTGTTTGGTAGGCCACGGCAATGAAAATCATTTCGCCGTCACAGAAAACGCGCATTGCAGTGGGTCGCTCGCCTGCAACACGGGATGTGATTGAGTTTGTTCCCGGGTTGGGCGTGTAGGGCATAGCAAAGCTGTTGTGGTAGGTGAAGTCGGTGTGGTGAACGGTGTCCTTTGGGACATCATTGACAAGGGTGGTGGTGTAGAAAAAGAGGCGGCGGACGTGCTTGTTGAGGGCGACAATGTTTTGGGCAATGCCAGAGGCAGTTGGCTCGTGCATGGTGTGGTAGTTGGTGTGCTCGAAGTTGACGAGGACGAGGCCCTCGCCGGGCATAAGGAGGACGCATGCGTTGTTTGAAATGCCGGTGAGGGCCGTGCACTTGGATACGAGAGGACACGCTACACGGTAGACGGTGTAGCTTTGGCCTTGGTCGTGGAAGAGTTTGTAGACGTGGCCCGCTTCTGGATCTGTGAAGAAGAGGGTGTCTTTGTATGCGCCACCGCACGAGAGTGCGGATGCAGTGCTGAGAGTGAGGGAGTCGATTTCGCTCCACCCGGTGAGTTCTGGCCATTCTAGGCCGGGGCGAATGATGCGTATAAGGGGACGTGTGAATTCTGGGGTTTTTGGAAGAGCAATGGCGTGTGTAGCGCCGACGGCAACGATGGTATGGCCTGCAGGGGGGGTAATAAACATGTGGACCACTTGGTCATGTTCGAGGTTGTCCATGATGTTGGAAAATGAGATTATTATGGTAGCATTGGTAGCAGTAGTGTTGGCTCGGGTGGCGGTGATAGGAGGAGCGCGAGATTTTCATGGGTGAGACGTACGATTTCCAAGCTGGCGGCTTCCATGGCTTCTGGGTTTGTTATGGGTAGATGTATATCAAAGGGGCGGTCTGGCAAGGCGAGAGCGCCTGCGGTGCGCATGATGGATGCAATGATGATGCGGGTGTCGCATGATATGGCGGGTCGATCGAATGGTGGCAGTTCTGTGTGGCCGCGCCATCGAATGATGATCTCTGTGATGTCGCAGAAAAAGAGATAGGGGGCGATGGTGACGAGGTGGCATGTGATGAGATTGTGGATTTGTTCCGGTGGCTGTGGACCGTATCGAATGCATTCGAGTCTGTTCGCGGTGCGTACAAAGACCATGAGTGATCTGAGGAGATCGGTACTTGATTCCATGTATGTTCAGATGGTAAGAAGAAAAAAAAATGACGAGTTGGGGGGTTTGTGATATAGGGGTTCATTTTTTTTTAAGAGGACTGTGTGGAGATGACACCACATCAACGGGTTGTTGGATTGTTGGTGGCGCTTTCGTTGGTGGGCGGCGTGAGTGTGGTATGTATGTATTGGGTTGCTGCTGCTGCTGCTGACATGTTGCTAGTGGTGGCGCATGGCGGCGCGTCTGTCTGGGTCCGCGGCACGGCAGACCGCGTCTGAGCCGGCGGCGATTGTGTATTTGGTGGCACCGGTGGGCCGCTTGACGAATGTGTCGCGGGCATTGTTTGCGAATTGGGTGTATGCTCGGGGTGCGGGTTGTGGTGTGCAGCGAGCACGCTGAGACGCTTGCTGTGGTGCGAGCCAACTATTCTGCGCTGATTGCAGTGGGTGTTGGTGCACGGGAAGCGCGGCGGTACTGGACGTATTTTCGGGTGGTTAGCGAATTGGCGCCGGTGGATGCGACGGTTGGGTATTTTAATGGGGATCTGATGTTTGATGCTGAGCGATTGGTGAGCACGGTGATGGCATTGGAGTACCGGTTTACGGGTAGTGGGCATTACATGGCGGTGGGACATCGGATGGACTTTATCACGCCTAAAACGCAGACTGCGTGTTTGTATGATGTTTTTGTTAGTGCGTGGTGTCGGGAGCAATATCGGGAATTATTGGGGTCATGGGGCCAGGATTATTTTCTGATGGACAATGTGTGGGTGCGGGACGTCTTGTTGGGGATAATGCCGGACGCGTGGGTTGGCGGGGTGATATTTGACAATTGGCTGACGACGGCTGCGTGCTATATGCCGGGTATGGTGGGGGTTGATGTGTCGCGGGTGACGGCATGGGTGCATTTTGTGGGTAAAAATGGCGGCGCGATGTATGCGAGCCACGCATCGGTGGCATCTGCGCACAACCGGCAGGTGCACGACAACCAAACACTGATTTCAAATTTGTATGCCTGTGGGAAAGTGGATGCAATGCGGTATTTTATGGTCCAGGACGGGGACCACAAGTTGCAATTTATTGATCGGCTGCAAGGTAGCCGGAGCGAGTACCCTGGGGCCTTTTGGTGTCACGGCGAAATGTTCTTGAAAGCACGCGAGAGTTTTCGGGTGGTGTTGTCAAAATAAAAATGTGAGATTTTCTTCGTGGAATTTGTTTGCGCGTGCGTTGACGGTGGGGTCGTGTGTGTTGTGGGTTTGGACGTGTTTGTCTGGGAACGCGACGATGGCCGCAGTCTGGATAATGGCCGATAGAATGGTGCGTGTGGCCTCTGGCACGGTGCGGTGGACCTCTGGAGACGGTGGGGCGCCGCGTAGTTTGAGAATAAGGGTGCCCGCGTCGGGCGAGTCAAAGACTAAGGGTATGAAGGACATCATGTAGCATGTGAGGAGGTGGTGTGTGTTGCTGGTGAGGTCCATGCCAAAGCGAATGAATTCGAGTTTGTTTGCAGTGTTGATGAAGGTATACATTTTAGTTGGATTGTCCATGGCGGAAAATGGACAAACAGACACATTTTATTTGGTTGAGATGGTGCCGCTTAGATCAGATGATATCAAAGGTGACCGGAGGGTCTGACAAGGTGACCTGTTGGGCGTTGCGATGAGCGGCGGTGCGGGCGTGCAGATCTGTGATGGTGGGGGTTGGGTGGATGGGGTTGTGGTACCATGCGGCATAAAAGAAGAGGGTGGAAATTGATTTTAGGACGGCGGCAAAAATAAAGATGCGCATGGCCAAGGCATCCGAGTCGTACGCAAGACAGGCGGTGGCCCAGTCGGTGCATGTAGAATCAATGATGGCACCCATGGCAATGGGGCCGGAAGTGGCGCCGAGAAAGCGTTGAAGGGACGAGCCAATGGCCAAGGCAAGGGCGCGTTGGTCCTGTGTTTTGATGCAGCGGATGTAAAAGAGGGTGGCGGGGACATTGATGAGCATGGTGACGGCGACGAGGACAAAGAAGAGGGGCATGAAGAGTTGTGGGGTGGACAGGAGAAAGCACGGGGTGGTGAGTAGTGCGGCGGTGGCTGCCTTGGCGACGTTGCGGGCATAGTCGGCGTGCATCCAGTTCCGGGAGATGAGGCCGCCAGCAATGATGCCAATGACGGCGGCGACGAGGATGAGGGGCCCGACGATGAAGCTGGCGGTGGCGGCATCCAGGTTGAAGCGGATTTGGGCGTATTTGGGGAGAAAGTTTGCGAGGCCGACAACGATGATGGCCTCGACGGCAAAGCCCATTTGGGTGCACGTGTATGCAGGGATGGATAGGATGGCCTTGCAGGCTTGTAGGAAGGGCAGTGTTGGTTTGTAGTGGCCGATCTGTTGGATGACCAAGGATGCTGGGATGACATGGATGAAGGGGGCAATGATGATGGCCAGCATGCCAAAGACAACAAAGGGGTAGGGCCAGTATTCCGAGTCTGCGCGGAGGAAGCCGCCGGCCACGATGAAGCCGATGGCCAGGCCGACGGCGGTCATGGCGTTGAAGATGCCAAGGTAGGTGGATGTGTGTTTTTTGGCAATGTTGTCATAGATGAAGGTGGTTGCAAGAGGATAGAGGGGTGCACCCGCGAGGGCAAGGGCTGTTTGTGCGCCAAGAAAGAGGCCGAGGGCCATTGTGGTGCGGGCAATGTAGGCCGGGATGATGGCAAAGATGCAGCCGACGGCTAAGGCGGCCTCGCCAATGGCAATCCATTGGGGCCTGTTGGCCTGTCTGGCGCGGGCAATGAGGGAGATGACGGCAATGACAGAGACGATGTCGTAAAACGCCAAGATGAAGCCGGCCTGGGTGCTGGTGAGGCCGTAAATGAGTTCGACGGACGATACGATGGCTGGGAAGACGCCGTTTGAGATGGCGCTCTGAATGATGGAAGCAATGGAGACACAGAAGAGGAAGTAGATTGGTTTTGCGGTGAGTTTTGTGCTGGTGGGGATAAGATGGGCTGCATCGACGTCTGTTTCGTTGTCACAGTGTTCGGGTGCAGATGGTGGTTGGGGTGGCTCTGCATTTAGTGGTGCGAGCGTAATGTCGGAGAGCGCCACATCGTGGTGGTGGTGGTGCATGATGGAGAAAAATGAAGGGTATGTATTCATGGGACTGAAATAGGGGCAAACTATAAAGGTTTTCGTTTGTATTTTCCATGAGGTGTGTGCAGGCATGGCAAACGAATATGTATTTGAGGATAGCAATACCGCGTTTGAGGCCGACGCGGCGCGTCGACGTGCGCTTGTGCGTGGGCTAGCCAGCAATCCGCCACTACGAACGCGGCGTATGCAGACAACGCCAAGTGGATCGCGGTCTGTGAGTGTGCCGCAGGCACAGGTGATGGCTGAGTGGCTAGTGGACGGCGAGTCTTGGCGGACGGAGGAAGAGGCCGCTATGGCATCGCGTACTGCACGCATGGCCGTGAACCACCGCGGCGATGGGACGCCGCCACGGTATGTTGCACCGGCCGCACCACGGGCTGGTACTATGAGTTTTGGGTTGGACGGTGAGCCATCGTTTAGCCCCGATGAGTATACCGCGCGGTATTTGCCGACGGACAGGGTGCAGCGAGTGGGCGAGCTTGTGCACACTGCGGCTCTGGATGATGGTGCGAGTGTGACGCGGGGGTCTGGCCGGGCGGCGCAGAACGATCGCGCGCGGTTGAAAGACGGGCAGGTTTTGTTGAGGCAGGTGAGTGATGGCCTGCATTTGAATGTCTGGTCGCACGGCAAGCGGCGTTCTACGCGCAAAACCGATGCGTTGCGTGCGCCCGAGATTTTTACAGAGGTGATGGCGTGTGACGAGCGTGTTACTGCGTATGTGTTTGCGACGCTGGGCCGATTGCAGCAGGCAATGGCGCGGGCCGTTGTGCAGTGTGCACGTGCGGGTGTTCAGGTGACTGCGTGTCAGCTGTATATTGTTGCACGCGACGCGCTGATTGACGCGCCCGAGAAGCCGCCTGTTGGGGTTGAGTGGGAATTTTGAGTTTTGGGTACTGTGTTGAAATAAAATTTGGGTGTCATTCATTTTCTCAGCTTTCCAACCCACTAAATATGTCCGACTCTTTGACGCCATCCGCAGCAGCTGAAGCCGCGTCGGTGCGCACCTTGAAGTTTATGCACGTTTTGAACGTGGTTGTGGACGCCGTGCGTTTCAAGGCGGACACTGACCCTGTGTGGGTCTTTTTGCGGGCAAGTATGGAGAAGCCGATGTGTGATGTTGTTGCTGGTTTGATGCGCGTGATTGATTGTGTTGTGGTTTTTTTTTCCTTGGTGGTAGTTGTGACCGAGACCAATCTGGGCTGTGTAGTTTGGACTACATAGCCCGGATGGGACTCGGTGTAAAATGATTTAAGATATATGAATTTTTTGTCTTTTAATAAACACCTAAAATATGGCCTCGCATGTTGAAGCGTTTATGGACCAGGCCATTGCAAAGGCCCGGCAGCGGGCGCAGCGGACAGCTGCACGAATCTGGTCTGCGCAGTCAGATGTGCGCCCAGTCCGTGTACAGCAGCTGCTGCTGGCGCAACCGTTCGTGGATGCGCCAGAGGAGGATGAGATTGAGGATGTTATTGACGATGATGAGGACGATGACTCGCTCAGGGAAGCGTACATTCGTGAGCAGCGTAGGGACGCCGAGTATGGCGTGCCCGTGTTGGATCCTTTCGGGCTTGCCAAAGTGGTGTGTCGTGTGCATACAAAGCGTCTAAGAGATGCGCGGTTGGGTGACGATGCCGGGACGCATCCGTACGAGATGATCAAAACGATGCAACACACATCGCCTGTTTGGGAGCGGGCTTTTGATGTTGTTGCGCGGGAAGTTCCGGCCTTGATGCAGTCGCGAATGATGGTGACACTTGAATCGCCGGCCAACGAGGGCGCGCGTGTTTCGTTTCCGATGACGAAGGTGATGGCTTCGGAGAGTGAGTTTTTGTCCTTTCTGGTGCACCTGTGTATGTTGCCTGCAGTGCGTGCCGGCAAGATTGCTGCGTATGTGTATGATTTCTTTAGCGTTGTTTCGCGCAAAGCGGCCGAATATGTGCAACTTGAAATGATGTATGTGGACGTGCGGCACGTGAAATTAGACGCGGGTGATGTCCTGCAAATGCTGCAGGGTATTCTTGACGAGCATCCGCTGTGCACGGATAGGGCGGAAGTTCGGATTGAGTTTGTTTGATTTTACGTCTGAGGGAAAAGGGTGAAAGTTGAAAACCCCCCGAAATTAAAAGTCATGGCATCGTGGAGTCAAATTACTGCGGGTGTGTATTCTGAAAACAGTCATGGCGATGCGGTGCGAAAATCGGCGTATGTGACACATTTGCGCGAGCCTGTGGCTGAGATGCCCGAGATTGCTGACAACGACGAGCTGGTGCGGATGATTTCTGCTGCGGTGACAGCGGTGCGAGGGGCGGTGCGTGCTCGCCTGCGTGTTGTGATCAATGGCCGCGTGTGTGAGCCGTCGGAGCGTGGACTGCAAAAGGGGTGTCCTCCGCTGTGTCTGGCGAATGTGGTGCGATTTGTGCCGCGGGTATACAAGAGCGTGGATGCCGCGCTTGGGAAGACTGCGAGTGCCTGTTTGCAGAAACGGGTTGCTGTGACAGAGGCGCATTTATTTGCGGTGGTGGAAAAGACGCTTGAAGAAATTGATTCGTGTGACTTGGGGTGTGTTATTTTGTGGCAATTGAAGAAGTGAGGAGAAGATTGAAAAAAAGGTGTGTCATTTTTCCAGTTTTCAAATTGGAGGATGGAGTTGCAACAGATGGGACCGTTTGTGGCGGAATTTTTTCGGGTGATTTCGAATCCCGGGGTGCAATCGCTTGTGAAACTTGGGGATGATATGGCCGACGCGATTGGTCGTTTGCGCGAAGAGAGCCACAGCATGGTGGTGATCTGGCCCTTGATGTCTGGCTTTGCAACCAAGTACTTTTATCCTCTAAATACGGGGAATCATGTGCTGGTTGATGTGGACGCAACGATCAACCGTTTGATTTTTTTCTTCTATGACGCGGGCAATGTGCTGAAGCAGTTTATGGAGGTTCTGGTTCTCTTGGAGCGGCGTGCATACGAGCTGCGACAGAAAAAGGCACCTGATGCTGGCTGCATGCCACTGGCGTGTGCATTTATGGGCGCGTGTGTGGCGCGTTACTGGTCGCCCGAGTTTCAGCCGGATGATGGTATGAGCGCCTGCAGGGTACAGCAGCGCTTGTTAAGCATGTGTCCGCAATATACCAGCTTGTATGCAGGGACGGCGTCTGATCAGTAAATATTTGGTGGTGTTCATTTTTCCAGTGTGGGTGTCATGAGTAGGACCAATAAGTGGACGCCAGTACCGACTGCAGCAGCAGCAGCGGGTGCTGGGCAAATGACATTTGATCCTGTGACGGGGACGCTGAAACGGGGTGCTGATGTTGTTTAAAGGAATTTCTCATTTTTCGTGTTTGCGTCTTAGATGGAACGTCCCGACTTGGACCGCGTGCGTAGTATTATCACATCGGAAAAGGCGGCGGACTCTGTGTGTGAGGCGCAGAGTGATGAGATTTTTGCGGATGCAAAGCGCCGCATTCAAGAGTTGCGAGTTGCGAGGGATAAAGCTCGAAAGTTTACAAAAGAGCAAGTTCGGGCGCTGCAGCTGTACGAAGGGGTGTGGGCGTCTGATGGCGGCGTGGTTGTTGGTGCGCGGCATGTCACGGAGCTATGGTATGTTGTATTATAGATGGAGACTTACTAAGCAGGCAAGAATGGGATGGGTTGCTTCTCGGGCCGCGCACCGTGTTTGAGTCGATTTGGGGGGTGACTGTACTTGCCAATGCGCGTGTTGTGCGCGGCTTGGTCCAGTCGGAACCAACCCGAAACGAGACGCCTGCAATCAACGGTGGTTGGCTTGATTTCATGAGTCTTGAAGACAGTCGCGATGGTGTTTACAAGACACTGGAGGGCGCTGATGTGAATGTGTTTTTTGATGATATTATGTTTGAGACGCTTACTGTGAGCCGCGACGAAGAAAAACAGGGTGTTGAAAGTGGTATGTTGCACGGGACGGCGTGTTGGATCCGGGTGGATAGGGCGGTGGTTCGTGGGGCGACGGATGTTGATTAGGAATAGGGTCGTACCCCTGTCATGAAAAAAATAAAACAGGTAGACAGGTTCATTTTTTTGAAACCAGGAGGGGGGTCCAGAGGAAGAAAAAAAAAATCATGGCTCGCGTGCAAGAAATGTGCGCGTATTGGCAGACGCGGCCCGACGTGTGGCAAATGGTCGTGGTAAACGAGGACACGCCCGAGTGGATTTTGAGCAAGTACATCCGCGACGCGGATTGGTCCGACGCGAGTGACGAGTTGGTCGCGGCGCGGATTGCCGCGACACTTGATGCCGCGGACCCCGTGTTTTCGGACGACGACGACAACTGCTATGTGTGGGCATTGCGCGTGTATCGGCGGGTGACGGGAACAGGTGTCCATGAGTTTGATGTGAGTGTGCGTTACAGTGCGGCTAGACACGACGCTAGTTTGTTGGTGGACCCCACAAAGGTGGCTGCGCGTGTTGTTGCTGCGAAAAGTATCGCGCATGGGCTTTTTTTGGATGTGTTGAACCGAATGCATGAACGCGGGTTTGCAGGTGCCATGCGTGGGTGTAAGATGTGGGTGTACGAGTTGGACATACACGCGACGTGGGTGCGTGATCTTTTTGCTTTTTATGACGGCAATCGGCACGGGGTGATAGGCTGCATGGCCTTTTGTTTGATTGTGTGGGTGCTGCGACAGCCGGGGTTTTTTCAAGGCGAGACGGACTGGTGCAACGCGGAGCCTGCTTTGGTGGGGTGGCATATGGAACGTGAACCCTCGTGCTGTTTTCCCCGAAAGGGGTCGCAATTTATGGGGTTTTCTTCACAACGTGTGATACTGTTGCATGAAAATCACGAGGCCATGATGGCGGTGTGCCGGGAGCTGATTGCGATGAATCCGGATGATGGGTTTGCGTGGATGTATCTGTTTTTGTGGGGCCCGCAGTCTGATGTGGTTGCGCGTGAGTGCGCGCGTACGAGTGCCGCGGGCCAGTTGGTGTGTGATTTGTGGACATGTGGATATTTGCCAATGACGACAAGCGCCGAGTGGGGGGACCAAGACGGCAGTGTTGCAGCCAAGGGACTGTTGTTGCGGGATATTGGGCCGCGGTTCAACGTGCATCTGTTGAATGCAAAGCGCAGTGGTGTCAAGGTGGCTGTGTGCGTTGAGACGCGGCGTTTTCTGCGGCGGTATGGTGGCAATGTGTATTACACGATGTCTGAGGCCTCGCAAAAGCTGTTTGCGACTTTTTTGTAAGTTGTTTTTTTTTGCGTATGTTGCGTCTAAACGTGTATAGGTTGGGCATCCAGCGACTGGAGGAGCAGGGCGTGCTGCAGCTAGCGCATCAGGCAATGTTGGAGGAAATGTTGCGGGATGAGTGGACCGGCGTTGACAATCGCGGTGTGGCGTTGGCAGACGATGTTGCGCCAAAGATGCCCTGGTTTATAGTGTTTGTATAAGTTGGTGTTTTTTTTATTATTAAAAAAAGGATTTGTGTCTGTGTGTCGTGTAGAGACCAACCGCGCCGTCTTAGCGGTTTCCATGAGAAGGAACCGCTAAGACGGCGCGGTAGAACCCAACGCGGCATGCCGGGAGGCGAAGTTGACGAATAAAAAAAAGTATCGTTGACTTGGCGTCATCACCATCATCAGACGTGATGATCAAGTTTCGTTTGTGTAAAAATGAAGGTTATTTTTTTCCAATCTGAACTCGTGATGAATCGAGTGTATACACTTGAGGACATTCGCACTCTGCTGACCCTGCGACAGCCGGCGTATGCTGAGGCCGCGGCGCGACTGCTGCCAAATGATGCGGAGCCCGGCAAGGTGGTGTCTCCTGGCGTTGCTTTTCGCGCGTATGTGCGGACACGCACTGCATGCCGCGTCGCGGATGAAGTTGTGGCTGCAATGTTGGCGTCGTGGTTTACGGCGGATGGACAGCCCGTGTATGGACGACCGGATGTGGACGATTGTCATGCGCTTGCGTTTGTGTGCGCCGTGTATGAGCGCTGCCTCATGGTGAACGTGACAAACGACACGGGGCTGGATGTCATTACGTCGATGAATGAGCTGGACATTACCAACGAGCACTCGCATCTGATTGCGTCTTCGACTGCACGGCGCATTCAGATGGACCACTTACTGCATGATCTGCTGGGGGTTGTGCTGGACCGGGTGCGCAACTATGCGGCTATTGGCTCTCTGGAGCTCGCGTTTGAATTTGTTTTGCGCGAGTATGTGCTCGAGTTTGATCCGAGTGACTTTGTGCAAGACCTGTGGCATGCGTACCGCAATAAGCCAGAGAGTGTGATTGGCGAGTTGGTGGTGCGTCTTGTTGACACGTGGCTGGTGCATTCGTTCAAGTGGGTGTACGAGCCGCGGGATGCTCATGCGTGGCCATCCGCGGAGATGCGCGGGTCGCAGTTTGATGACGCTGGGCCCGTGTATGATGTTGCTTCTGATGCCTTTTACGCGGCGAGCAACGATGCTGTTATTGCCTTTGCGCGTTTGATTGTGCAGCGGGACCCGTTGCATGCCTATGCGTGGCTGTACATGGTCATGTATCTGGTGGTGTTGGACGATGTGACGGTTGCATCCGCGGCGCGGACGAGCAGTGTTGGTGCACTGGTTGGTGATTTGCGCATGAGTGGGCACTGTGATGCGGTGGGTGATGCAGCGATTACAGCTTGCGGCCCTGTGTTTGCTAAGCGTGTGCCCAAGAGGAATGCATTTATGCTGCATCGTGTTGATGGTGACTGGCAGCGTCCCAAGATCACGCTGGGCATGTTGCCTGGTGTGTATGCATTTATTTCGCGTTGGGGCCCGGAGCGCTATTACGATGACACGCCTGCGACCAAGGGACTGTTTGCCGTGTTACTGTAAGTTGATATGCGCGTGTGATTTTTAATGTGTGTGTATAGGTTGGGCATTCAGCGACTCGAGACTACTGGGTTGTTGGCTCTGGCTCACCAGGCCATGCTGGAGGAGATGCTGCGGGAGGAGTGGACTGGCTTTGACAATCGGGGTGCACAAGTTGCACTGCTGGACGCGGCGCGTGCAGCCGGAGATGTGTCTGGTGTTATGCCGTTGTTGGCGCCGCCTGTTCTTGCGCTGGACGACAGTGACGACGAGCAAGTGGTGGCGGCCACCAATATGGGCATGCTGTAGACCATCGC
>Ga0209651_1000318_pt1 | contig 17859 bp, 15 predicted proteins | sample LauGreFBDMM110SN_2_FD_188216 | JGI IMG/M metagenome (GOLD analysis project Ga0209651, IMG submission 188216) | Freshwater lake microbial communities from Lake Michigan, USA - Fa13.BD.MM110.SN (SPAdes) (version 2) | ecosystem: Environmental > Aquatic > Freshwater > Lake | place: Lake Michigan... | reverse complement strand
CCGTGCGTGGAATACCCGCCCACAGCGTGGACAAGGACCAAGCCGGGTGCATGGCAAAGTCCCAGCACTGCGCCGGACCCAGGCGCAAAGGCATCGCAAACCCATTGCGCACATCACGCGGACGCGGGGCCACTTTGGGTACATCCACAGTCAATACCAAATGCTGGTAGCCCGCCTGCGCCGCACGGTCCGCCAGCGCCAGCGCTGCCTCGGTGCCGCCGGTTACATACAACTGAAACCAGGCATGGCCCGCGCTTTGTTTGTGCACAGTCTCCAAATTGGTGGAAGCTGCGGTAGACACGCCAAGCGGCATGCCTCTTTGGCGTGCTGCGCGCGCCAGCATCGTGTCGGCGCCGGGCCAAGCCAGATTGCACATGCCCATGGGGGCAATTCCCCAGGGTTGGGCCAGGCTTTGGCCCAGAAAGCGGGTTTGAAGGCTGGCGCCTTCGGTAGCGTGCAGAACGCGGGGCATCAGGCGTAGCGCGTCAAGCTCGGACCGATTGGCCATGGCCGCTGTTTCCCGCCCTGCAGCACCGTCGATGTAGTCAAACACCATGCGCGGCAGGCGGCGCTGCGCGATGGCGCGGGTTTCGTCCGCGTCGGCAAAGCGCTGTGCACCGCTGCGCAGCGGCGTAGGCCGAGTCGTGGGAGGGCTTGGGCTTTGCATGGTGTATGGTTTGGCGATACCTACGCTAAAACTTGCCTATAAAAATCAGCCAAAAGGTCAGTTTCCCCTTGACTCGGTACAGTGACAAGCGATTTTTTTGGGTCCATACATAAAAATTTGTTTGTGCACTAAGATTCTCTGTAACCCCCTTTAACCCGATGCAGTGACCTATGTCCCAGTCCCGCGCCCGTCTGCCACTGACCCGCTTGCGCTCCTTTGAAGCCGCCGCGCGTTTGCTCAGCTTCAAAGCGGCAGCCGAGGAGCTCAATGTCACGCCTACGAGTGTGAGCATCCAGATCCGCCAGCTTGAAAGCGATTGGGGCTGCCAACTGTTCTTACGCAAGACGCGCAAAGTCATGTTGACGGACGCCGGCCGTTCGCTAGCGCGGGTCACCAGCCGGGCGTTTGACGATATCCGCGCTGAAGTGGAAAACCATATTTCCACTAAACGCAAAACCGTCACCCTGGCGGTGGGGCCGATTTTTGGTTCGCGCTGGCTGATACCGCGCTTGTCGGATTTTTATCGCAGCCACCCGATGATTGAACTGGTGATTCACCAAGGACCGCGCATTACCAACTCAGAACAATTGCAAGCCATGGTCGGCATTGATTGGGGCATAGGTGACTGGGCCGGGTTAGAGGCGCGCCGCTTGTTTGACGTGCGCTATTCTCCTGTGCTCAGCCTGGCATTGCTCCAACAGCATGGCCCGGTGAAAAAAGTGGCCGACTTGTCACGATTTCCCATCATCCACCAATGGGACCGCGAAGAATGGAATGCCTGGCTGCGGCTAGCCGGTTCCAAAGGCATGGGCTTTGCCCATGAAACCATCATGCGCGATTCCAACCACGCCTTGCAGGCAGCTATTGAAGGGCAGGGCGTGATTCTGGGGACTTTCCCGCTGGTGCAAAACGACATCGCCTCAGGGCAATTGGTGCAGTTGTTTCCTATCGAGTTGCAACCGCCACGCGCTTACCACTTGCTGACCCGACCTGGCAGCCGGGCGCTACATGAAGTGAATGCCGTGTGCTCCTGGATCGAAGCCCAATCGGCGCGTACGGCTTAAGCTGGTGCGCTCAGGTGTCTTGTGAGGCAACGCCCCTGCCGGGCATGCAGGTAGTAAGCAGCACTGTGCGGGCGCGTCAGGCATAGCGCGCGCACACCGCTGGCATCTAGCAGCACGGCGGTGCCATCATCCAGCGCCAGGCCGCTTGGCAGCTGGCCGCTGGCAATCGCGGTTTGCAGGGCCAGCTGGCGTTGCGGCTCGCTGTCATAGTGGGGGCAAAAACTGCCGCGAAACAAACCCAACCCGTGCAAAGGTGCCAGGCCCGTGCCCAGTGCGTCTGACAGTCCCGCCTCAAACCACACCATGGCACCGGCACTCACACCGGCCAGCAGCAGTCCCTGGCTTGCGGCATCGAGCAGCAAGCGGTCCAGGCCGGCCTCGCGCCACTGGGTTAACAGGCGCAGCGTATTGCCGCCGCCCACAAACACCGCATCGAGCGATTGCAGCCATTGCGTTGCTTGTGCGCCCTGCATGCCGGGCGGCATAGCGCTGGTGTGGGCGCAGTGCGGGTTAAAGCGTTGGTGAAAGCGCGCGATCCCCATCGGCTCGAAGCCGCTGGCGCTGGCGATATAGCCGATGCGGGTGGCCGCGCCAGCTGCGTGGCGCAGAACAAATTCTTCCAGCGCCGGGTCTGTACCTTGCGCAAAGCCGCCACCGCCCATGGCGATCAGACGTGCGCCGAGGCTTTTTGAAAATGGCTTGCTACTTGACATGGGGTATCTGTACGCCGAAGTGTCGCGCAGAAACGGATAAACAAAACTTATCTTATCGCCGGACAAAAAATATTACTTGTCAGTGCATGTTCTGCAGCCGCACACTGCACTCCTGTTGTTCAGACGGAAGCTGCTTATGCGGATGGACCTAGCCCCTGTTGGAGCCCTGTCGGCCACCGAGTGCCTGGAGCGCGCCTTCCATGCGCGCTCAATTGCGGTGGTGGGCGCCTCGGCCAACCGCGCCAAATGGGCCAATATGTTGTTTCGCCGCTTGCTGGACGGCCCCTACCGAGGTGAAGTGGTAGCGGTGAATCCGGCGCGCACCGAGATCGAGGGCCGCCCCTCTTATCCCTCGGTCGCGGACATACCCTTCGTGCCGGACTATGTGCAAATTGTGGTGCCGCGCGAGCAGGTGGCCCAGGCCCTGCGGGACTGCGCGCGTCGCGGCGTGCCGTTGGCCCATGTGTTTTCTTCGGGTTTTGGCGAAGTGGGGCCACCCGGCCCCGCTCTGGAAAGCGATTTGATGCAGGCTTTAGCAGGCGGGCCCACGCGCATGGTTGGGCCTAATTCACTGGGAATTTACAGCGCTTCTGCCGGTATTGATTTTTCCCGTGGCTGCCATTTTGAGCCTGGCCCCTTTACCTTTATTTCGCAAAGCGGATCCTTGTGTACCGACGTGTTGGCCATTGCGCAGGCGCGCGGTTTGTGCTTTGCCAAAATACTGTCGGTTGGCAATGCGGCGGATTTGGATTGGCCAGATTTTGCCGACTACTGCGCTGCGGACGAGGCCACGGGTGTTGCTATTTTTTATGTGGAAAGTGTGCGCGACGGACGCCAGTTTTATGCGGCTTTGCAACGCCTGGCAGCGCGCAAACCGGTGTTGCTTCTCAAAGGTGGCCGTACGGGAGGCGGGGCACGTTCGGTAGCCTCGCACACCGGGCGCCTGGCCGGAGACTACGCTGTCTGGCAGGCCATGATGGCGCGGGCCGGCGCCATCGAACTGCGCGGCTTGGAAGACATGCTCGCCGCGATGCAGGCCTACCGCAGCCTGCAAAGTTGTCCGCCCACTGCGGCACGCGGCTTGATGGTCGTTGGCTCGGGTGGCGGCGTCTCGGTCCTGATATCGGATGCGGCGCATGAGCAGGGATTGGCTCTGGCCGAACTTGCGCTGGGCACACTGGCCACACTTACTCAGATCATCCCCGATGCGGCTGATCTGGGTGGCGTGGGCAACCCGGTGGAGATACCGGTGGACCGGATGTTTGGCGACCTGGAGCTCATGGGTCGCATCATCGAAGCGGCTGCTGCCGATGCGGCAGTGGGCTTGCTGCTTTTGCATGTCAACCTGATTGCCTTGTCCAACAACTACGACGATGGTGGCACCGCCCAGTGGGCTTTTGTATGCGAGCGCTTGGCCGACATCTCAAAGCGCCTGGGCAAACCGTTGGCGGTGGTCATGCGCAACGGCGGTTGCAACGAACTGACCCGCGCCCTGGAGCGCACAGGCAGCGAGCAACTAGCCCGCAAACACGGCCTGCCTTTGTTCGGGCACATGTCTGAGGCTTTGCTCTATCTGCGCCGCTGCCTGGATTTGCGCGAGGTCCTGAGATGAGCCGCTATCTGCCTGCGCTCGAGGCCCGCCGCCTGCTGGAGCATGCCGGCGTGGTCTTTAGCCCTTGGCGTCTGGTGCATTCGGCCCAAGATGCGCTGGAGGCGGCGCAGGCATTGGGCACGCCCCTGGCATTAAAAACCGCAAGCGAAGACATCGTGCACAAATCCGATGCCGGTTGCGTGGTGTTGGATGTTCAGAGTCCAGAACAGGCGGCGCAGGCCTATACCCAGATCGTGGACCGGGCAGCGGCTGCGGGCAGCGCTCGACCGACGCCGGTGGTGGTCGAGCGCATGGCACAGGGACTTGCCGAAGTCTTGCTGGGAATCGCCCGCGATCCCACGTTCGGCCCGGTGCTGCTGGTGGGTATGGGCGGGCTATGGGTGGAGGTAATGCACGATGTGCAGCGCGCCCTGTGCCCGGTAACGACGGAGCAGGCGGCGCAGATGTTTTCCCAGCTACAAGGTGCCGCGCTTTTGCAGGGCGGGCGCGGCAGGCCACTGGCGGACGTGCAGGCGCTGGCCGCCATGGCTGCCAGCCTGAGCCGTTTTGCAATGGAGCACCCCGAGATTGCCGCCCTGGATATCAACCCTGTTATGGCGCAGCACAGCGGCGCCTTGGCAGTCGATGCGCGGATACAGGTAGACGATGAAGGATACACAGACCATGCAGCCATTGATTGAACCAGGCCCGGCCATCATTGGCATGCAGGGCCCGCGCTATAGCGTGGACTTGGAACGCGGCCGCATACGCCAGTTCGCCAAGTCGATTTATGCTTTCGGCCAGGATTACCACCAGGACCCGCAGCCGGTCGTACCACCCACCTTTCTCATGATGTCAGGGTATTTTTACGGCTACATCCTGGCGCGTGCGCCAAGCGACTCAGCCTTTGGCCGCATCAATGAAGACTTTCGCACCTGCGCCGATGGCGGAGAAGAGTTTGTTTTTCACGGTCCGCCGCCGCGCGCTGGAGAAACGCTGACGGCTTCCACCACCATGCATGATTACCAAGAGCGCCAGGGACGCCGGGGCGGACGGCTGCGCATTTACGTCACCCGTACCGAATTTCGCAATGCCGAGGGGCGGCACGTGGCGGACTGGTACGAATGGAATGTCAAGACAGCGCAGGTGGCGGTCCAAACCATGGACCCGGCACGCATCCAAAACCGGCCGTACTTCATGAAGGGTGACCGGCGCGACCAGTTCGACGTTATTAAAAGGCAGTCTTGGGACAGTTTACAAACCGGCCAAGGCCCCGGCGAGGTGGCTATGCCACCACTCACGTTGACCGACATCGTGGCCTACCAATATGCCTCAGGCGAGGATGGGCCGACGCACCACGACGACGGCTCGGCCCGCGCTTGCGGCTACCCATGCATTTATTCCATGGGCATGCTGCATGGCGGCGCCCTGGCCACTTATGCCGTCAACTGGCTGGGCGCGGCCAATATCCGCCGCTTCAAGTGCCGCTTTGATGAAATGCAGTTCCCTGGCGACGAAATCAACTACCGGGGCTGGGTGGTACGCCGTTATGAGGAGGCGGGCGAGCGGCGTGTCGATATTGAGCTGGACTTTCGCCGAAGCGATGTGTTACTCGGGCGTGCATGGGCAAGTTTTGTTGCGTGAAAACCCCAAAAAAACTGGGTTTATGTTTTGTAGACCTTTTGTGGACGTCCTATAGATTAATTTTTTTATATTTATGGAAGGTTAAAAATCGTTTGAACGCCGGCGCCTGCACATGCAAACTCACAACTGGGCAGTTCTATTCCCGCTGCGGGTGGCAAGAGAACTCGGTATCGCTAACCCAGTGTTAAAAATCAGAGGAGACAAGACATGAAACGCTTTATCACAGCCATCGCTTTTGCTGCGCTGGGCATGGTCCCTATAGTCCATGCTGCACCGTCAGGCACTTTCCGCCAGGCCCATGAAGTGGGCTTTGGTAATGCCTCGGACGTAGACCCGATTTCCAAAGGGCGGGTTTTTGCGATTACCGAAAAAATCATGAACCGCTTGGTGCGCCCTGGCATAGACGGAAAGCCGGCGCCGGATTTGGCCGTCAGTTGGTCTTCCAATGCAGCGGCTACTGAATGGACATTCAAGCTGCGCGAGAACGTCAAGTTCCACAACGGCAAGGCCTTCAGCTCGGCTGATGCCATGTATTCCTTAAAGCGCGTGCTGGACCCGAAAATTGCCTCGCCTGCACGCGGTACCGTGTCCATGATCAAAGAGGTGGAGGCCCCTGATGCCAAAACCCTCAAACTGATACTCATCGCCCCTTTTGCCGATATGCCACTGGTTTTGACGGACTACCGGCTGATGATGGTCCCTGACGGTTCGGGCGACACCATCAAAAACACGGGTATCGGCACCGGCCCCTTCAAAATCGAAAAGCTTGACCCGCAAGGCACCACGGTGCTGGTGGCCAATAACGATTATTTCGACGGCCCGCCCGGCGTGGCCAAAATGGAAATTATTGGTATCCCCGATGAGCAAGCCCGCTTTCAGGCCTTGATGGGCAAGCAAATCGACCTCATGCAAGGCATTACCCGCCAGCAGCGTCAGTTGCTCGAGCGCAGCGGCAGCTTCTCGCTGAACGACATCCCCACCGGCAACTGGCGCGGCATTGTTTTCCGCACCGATACCAAACCTTGGGACGATCCGCGTGTGCGCCGTGCGGTGCGCATGGCCGTAGACCGCAAAGCCATGGTGGACCTGGCAGCCGGTGGCGCCGGTGTGATCGGCTGTGATACCCCGGTTGGCCCTAAAGACCAGTACCGCTCCGCCAAAACCTGCGCACAAGATATAGCTGGCGCTAAAGCTTTGTTGGCTGAGGCAGGCTACCCGAACGGTATTGACCTGGAACTACCGGTCAGCACTTTGCAGGACGTGTGGCCGGCAATGGCCGAGGCCTTCCAGCAGCAAGTAGCACCGGCTGGTTTCCGAGTGAAAATTTCGCAAGTGCCCAGCGATGGCTACTTCAACGAAATCTGGATGAAGCGCCCGGTCAGCATGACCCGCTGGAACGACCGTCCGGCAGACACTTCGCTCAACGAGGTGTACCGCAGTACCGCGAAGTGGAATGAAAGCTTCTTTAAAGATGCCAAGTTCGATGCCCTGCTCGACGCTGCCCGCGCCGAACTCAATTTCGACAAGCGCCGCGCCAAGTACATCGAAGCGCAAGAGTATCTGTGGGTCAACAGCGGCACGCTGGTCGGTTTTCATGCGACTGTGATTACCGCCACTACCGGACGGGTGAAAAACTTTGATCTCGTGGAAAACATGGGTATCCGCTGGCACAAAATTACGGTGGACTAAGCCCACTGGCCGATTAGCACATCCCTGTTTGCGGAGACTGCAAGGCCTAATGGTCGGGCAGTGTCTAGGTTAGTCCGACCATGTTCAAGCTCTTATTGCGCCGCATTTTGCTCGGTGGTCTCACCGTGGCCATCGTGTCGCTGATTATTTTCGGCGCGGTGGAAATGCTCCCTGGGGACGCCTGCACCGCGCTGCTGCGTCAGGACGCGCAGGGTGACACCTTGCGCGTTTGTCGCGAAGAACTGGGCTTGGACAAGCCGGCCACTTCGCGTTATCTGGATTGGATGGCCGGTGCCGTCAAGGGCGACTTCGGGCTCACCGCGCACCGCAATAAAGAAGTCAGTGAGCTGGTGGGCGATCGGCTCAAAAACTCTTTGCTGCTCGGGTTGTGCGCGCTGGCACTGGGCGTGCCTTTGGCCTTCGCCCTGGGCATTGCAGCGGCGCTCAAGCGGGACCGCTGGCTGGATTTAATCGTGTCTTCGCTCGCCATTGCGGCGATGACGATTCCGGAGTTCGTATCCGCCACATTGTTGATACTGGTTTTCAGCGGCTGGCTGAGTTGGTTGCCCGGCATAGTGACGGCCTCGGCCAATGCGCCGGTGTCCGCATTTTTTCCTCAAATTATTCTGCCCGTTGTGGTGCTGGCCATGGTGATGACGGCGCATATTTTGCGCACCGTACGTTCCAGTATGCTGGAGGTGCTCGACAGCGACTATGTGCGCATGGCTACGCTCAAAGGCGTGCCGTACCGGCGCATGATCCTGCGCCACGTGCTGCCTAATGCTTTGTTGCCGGCCATCAATGTGGTGGCGCTGACCGTGGCCTGGTTGCTCGGTGGCGTGGTGGTAATAGAAACCGTGTTCAATTACCCCGGCCTGGGCCGCTTGATGGTCGGCGCTATCTCTGACCGCGATCTGGGTCTGGTACAGGCGATTGCGCTCATCGTTTCCACGGTTTATGTATTGGTGAATCTGAGTGCCGACATTCTCAGCCTGCTGGCCAACCCGCGTTTGCGAACCTCCTTGGGGCGCAGCCACTAAGGCCATGCGCAGCATTTTTCAAATCTTGAAAGAGGTGGCCGCACGGCCCTCGGGCGCCATCGGATTGGTACTGGTGTTGCTGCACATTCTTATTGCCGTGGGCAGCCCGTGGGTGGTGCCCTACGATTTCAAGGCCATCAGTGCGCTGGATATCCTGACGCCACCAGATGCTAAGCACTGGTTTGGCACCGACCAGATGGGCCGCGACGTGCTGACGCGCACTCTGCTGGGCGGACGCGAGGCTTTGCTGGTCACCGCGATTGCTACGCCAATGGCCGTTTTTTGGGGCGGCTTGCTAGGCATTTATCTGGGCCTGGCCGGTGGCAGGCGCGACGACATCATCATGCGCGTTGTGGATGCATTTTTGTCGCTGCCCTGGATTTTGAAAATGCTTTTGTTGATCGTCACCTTTGGCAATGGCATCCATGTGCTGATTCCCACCTTGGCCTTTTTTTATGGTATCCCGGTGATACGCATTGCGCGGGCTGCGGCCCACACGGTGGTGGCGCGCGACTATGTGCTGGCGGCGCGTGCGCGTGGCGAAAAACGCATCACCATCATTCGCCGCGAACTACTACCCAATGTGCTGGATGCGCTCATGGTCGAAGGCGCCATGCGCTGGTCCTGGATGCTGCTGGCTTTTAGCTCGCTGTCTTTTCTAGGCTTCGGCGTCTCACCGCCCACGCCCGATTGGGGCCTGATGGTGGCCGACTCGCGCACCTTTTTGCCCCTCGCGCCCTGGGCAGGTTTGTTTCCGATTGTGTTCTTAAGTTCTTTGATCATCGGCATCAATATGCTGGCCGATGCCTTGGCCAAAACCCTGGGCGTGGACCGCGCGCAAAAGGCCCCGATCTGATATGCCGCAAGAGGCAATGATCGACATCCGCGACCTGAGCGTCGGCTTTAGCGGCAGCGATGGCCGGGCGCGGGCCGTGTTGCGCAATATCGATTTGCAAATTCAAGCCGGCCAAAGCGTGGGCCTGGTGGGCGAGAGCGGCTCGGGCAAAAGCACGCTGGCCTTGGCGGCCATGGGTTATCTGAAAACCGGTTTGCGCGTGTTCGGCGGTCGTGCGCATTTTTGCGGCACCGATATGTTCAGCCTGGGTAGGCCGCAGTTGCAGGCATTGCGCGGCGGCAAGATTGCTTTGATACCGCAAAATTCGGGCCAGTCACTCACGCCCACCATGCGCGTCGGCGTGCAAATGGCCGAAGCCCTGGCCTTGCACAGCGCGCTACCCGCCGCAGCCCATGGGCAGCGCAGCCTCGAGTTACTCAAGCGGGTGCGCTTGCCGGATCCGCAAGCCATATTAGCCCGCTATCCGCACGAACTCTCGGGCGGCCAGCAACAAAGGGTGGCGATTGCGATGGCGTTAGCCGGTGAACCTGCGGCCCTGCTGCTCGATGAACCGACTACTGGCCTGGATGTGACTACGCAAGCGCATATCCTGGAGTTGCTGCGCGAGATCAATGCGCAAACCGGTACCGCCATGGTCTATGTCAGCCACGATCTGGGCGCTATCGCCCGCGTGTGCGATCGGGTTTTGGTCTTGTACGCCGGTGAAGTGGTGGCCGATGGCAGTGTCCGCGCCGTCTTGCGCGCGCCCGCTCACCCTTATGCCCATGGCTTGTTGGCTTCCATTCCGCGTCTCTCCGATGCGCGTATGCCCGCCGCGCTGGATGGGCGTCCCCCGGCGCCCGGTGAGGCGGGCCCGGCCTGCGCTTTTGCACCGCGCTGCGCCTTGGCGCAAGAGCGCTGCAGCACGGAGCGGCCGCCACTGCGAAGCCTTGCAAGTGGTGAGCAAGTGCGTTGTCACTTTGCCGAACAGACGCCCACTATCGCGCGTGCGCAATCGCGCCTTGCGCGTACCGCCCAGCAAAGCGAAGTACAGGCGCTGAATTTGGAACAATTAGGCGTTAGCTATGCACGGCCCAACTGGTGGGAGCAGTTGCTGGGGCGCGCGCCTTCCGCCAGCCTAACGGTGCAGGATGTGAATCTGCAATTGGGCCCCGGCGAAACATTGGCGCTGGTAGGGGAGTCGGGCAGTGGCAAGTCCACCATCTTGAAAGCCCTGGCTGGCCTCTTGGCACCAGCGCAAGGCCGCATAGCGTTTAGCAATGAAGCGCCGTTGGCTGCCGAAGTCGAGCAGCGCAGCCCATCAGATTTGCGAAAAATTCAGCTGATTTTTCAGAACCCCGATGACAGCCTGAACCCGCGCCATACGGTGGCACAAATTCTGGCCCAGCCTTTGGAGCTGTATTTCAAGCTAGGGCACCATGAGATCGAGCAGCGCTCGATTGCGCTACTGGAGCGGGTGCGCCTGGGCGCACATTACATGGACCGCTTGCCCAGCCAAATGTCCGGTGGAGAAAAACAGCGCGTCGCAATTGCCCGCGCGTTTGCCGCTGAACCGGATGTGGTGTTGTGCGACGAAGTGACTTCCGCTTTAGATGTGTCGGTGCAAGCGGCGGTACTCGATTTGTTGGACGAACTGCGTGCCCAACGCGGCACTGCGTATTTGTTTGTGTCGCACGACCTGGCAGTGGTGCGCGCGCTGGCGCATCGCGTGGCGGTGCTCTATCAAGGTCGCTTGTGCGAAATCGGCCCCGCAGCGTCGGTGTATGCGCAGCCCCTGCACCCTTACACGCGCGTGTTGCTGGGCGCGGTGCTGGAGCCGGACCCGGACCATGTGCCGCAATTGCTGGCCGACGATGTGCTGGAATCGTCGCCCCCGGCTCAGGGTTGCCCTTTTCAGCGGCGCTGCCCGAAGCATCAGGGCGACCGCTGTGATGGCGAAACACCGCCCTGGCAAGACGCAGGGAGCCACCTGGTGCGCTGCCATATTCCGCTTGCGCAACTCAGCCAGGCTTTAGCGCCAGGCACGGAGGTCCGCCATGTTGGATAGCGACCCGCGCGTTCCGGTTGCGGCCTTGCAGCGCTTTGGCACGGCAGCCATGCAGGCCATTGGCTGCGATGCGGCGATAGCGGCTGAAATTTCAGACCACTTGGTTGATGCGGATTTGTGTGGCGTGTACTCGCACGGCATCTTCCGGCTGGATTGGTATGCCGAGCGATTTGCTCAAGGCAGATTCAACCCGCAGGCCCAGCCGGTCTTGCGGCAAGCCGAAGGCGGCGGCGCGTTGATTGATGGTGGCAACAACCTGGGGATGCCGGCCTTCCGCTTGGCTACCGACTACCTGATTGAACACGCCCGGGCACATGGTGTGGCAGCGGTGGGCGTTGCCAATGTGGACCACACTGGCCGGGTCGGCGCCTATGTGCAACGGGGCGCCGAGGCCGGCTGCCTCACCATCCTGTTCGGTGGCGGCGCGCGCAAAGACTGGCGCCAGGTTGCGCCTTATGGTGGCGCGCGTGGCATGCTGCCTACCAACCCCTTCGCCTTTGGCATTCCCGGCGGTGACATGGGTCCGGTGGTCAGCGATTTCGCCACTGGCATGGCGTCTGGCGGCAAGGTCTACGCCGCCAAAATGGCCGGCCGCCCACTTACGGCAGGCCTGTGTATTGACGCGCAGGGCCACCCTACCACCGAGCCAGACGACTACTTTAATGGCGGAGCTATCTTGCCTATGGCCGGGCCCAAGGGCTATGGCATGGCGCTGGTGGCCGAACTGCTGGGCGAGGCCATACTGGGCCAATGCATGGATGGCTTGAACTGGATTTGTATTGGCCTGGATCTGAGCCGTTTCCGAGGTCCCAGCGCCTACCGCCGCGCTGCCGAAGAATGTTTGGCCGAATTGCGTGCCTGCCCGCCTGCGCCGGGTTTTGACCGGGTAGAGGTACCGGGTGAGCGAGAGGCACGGCTGCGCACAGAACGCTTGGTCAGCGGCATCCCCATCCCACCCAAAACCCTAGAGTCTTTGCGTGCCCTTGGAATTCGTCTGGGCATTGGTGATCGCGATTTAGTGCATTGAGCCGCGGGACGGATATGACCGTACAGCCCACTCGTCACTCCCGCCGTCGCGAGCGTGAGCCTGCTGCTGCGCCCGCGCGTATACGTGCCACTGGCGGGCGTTACGCGCCTTTGGATACACAGGCGGTGCTGTCTATCGAGCGTGCAGCATTCCAAATTTTGGCCACACTCGGTCTGTCTGACGCTACGCCACGTGCCGTTTCGCTGGTGTGCGCTGCAGGGGGATCTCTCTCTCCAGAAGGGCGTCTATGTTTCCCCGAAGACTTGGTCGAGCGGTGCCTGCGTGAACTGCCACGCGAGCTTGTGCTGTGCGGACGTGAAGCGCGCCATGATTTGAACTTGGGTGGAAGCCGCGTCCATGTGGGTACCGGCGGTGCTGCACCGATGGTGGTGGACTTGCAAACCGGCGTGTACCGCGAGTCACGCCTGCGCGACTTGTACGATGCAGCGCGCATTGTGGACACGCTGGAACATGTGCATTTTTTCTCGCGCTCGCTGGTCGCGCGTGATATGTCGGACCCCTTGTCGCTAGAGATAAACACCGTGTTTGCCTGCCTGGCCGGTACCAGTAAGCATGTCTGCGTGTCCGCGTCCACCCCCGTCCATGTGCAAGAGATTGCACGCATGTGCTACCTGGTGGCTGGGTCTGAGGCGGCCTTTCGCGCCCGGCCTTTTCTTTCGCTCAATATCAACCACGCGGTGCCGCCCCTGCGCCTGGACCCGGACGCCTGCGAGGTGTTGATGGCTGCCGTAGAGCTGGGCATTCCCGCCATGGTCAATACTTTTGGCCAGATGGCTGCGTCCAGCGCGGTAACGATTGCCGGTTGTGTGGCCCAAACGATTGCCGAAACCCTGGCTGGCATGGTGATCGCTTGGCTGGTGGATCCGCAAGCCCGCCTGGTCTTCGGCCCGCGCCCCATGGTCACCGATTTGCGTACCGGCGCCATGTCGGGCGGCAGCGGTGAGCAGGCGTCCTTAACCGCCGCTTGCGTGCAAATGGCAAGGCATTTCAATTTGCCCAACTCCACGATTGCGGGCGCTACCGACAGCAAAATTGCGGACGCCCAGGCCGGTTACGAAAAGGCGCTGAACGTGACCCTGGCCGCACATGCTGGTTGTAATTTCATTACCCAGGCCTGCGGTATGCAGGCCAGTTTGATGGCCGCTTCGCTAGAGTCCTACCTGATCGACAACGACATGCTGGGCGCTATCCTCAAATCGCTGGCACCGGTGCCGGTGGATGCATCCACACTGGCTTTGGAAAGCCTGCGTGCGGTGGTGGAGGGCGAAGGCCACTTTTTGGGTCAGCCCGATACGCTGGCGCGCATGAACAGCGATTTTGTTTATCCGCATTTGGCCGACAGACGCTCACCCGCCCAATGGGAACAAGCGGGTGCCCACGACCTGCGCACCGTGGCCCGCCAGCGTACCCTGGACTTGCTGGCCAATTATTTCCCGTGCCATTTAGACAGCGCCACCGAAGCCACATTGCGCGCCGGTTGGGACATCAAACTGATGCCGCAGGAGATGCACGCACCATGAAAATTGCAGTCATAGGGACCGGGGCCATGGGCTCGGTTTATGCCGCCCTACTCGCGGATGCCGGTAACGAAGTGTGGGCGATTGATACCTGGGACGCGCATGTGCGCGCGATTGCAAAAAACGGTTTGCGCGTGGAAGGCGCCAGTGGTGAGCGTGTGGTGCAAGGCATACACAGCTCGGGTGATGTGGCCGATGCCGGTGCCTGCGATTTGTACATCATTGCCACCAAAGCGTCGGCCGTGGGTGCGGCGGCGCAAGCCATTGCGCCGTTGATGCAGGCCTCATCGCTGGTGCTGACGATTCAAAATGGCTTGGGCTCGGGCCAGCGCATTGCGCAGTACATTCCCACGGACAATGTATTGCTCGGCGTGGCCGACGGTTTCGGAGCCTCGATGAAAGGTCCCGGTCACGCGCATCACAACGCTATGAAGCTGATACGCCTGGGCGAAATGAAGGGCGGGATGAGTGAGCGTTTGCGCCGCTTGGAAGCGGTGTGGCAAGCCGCTGGTTTCAAGGCCCAGGCCTTCGAAGACATCAACCAGTTGATTTGGGAAAAGTTTGTTTGCAACGTCACGTTTTCCGCGCCCTGTACTGTGTTTGACTGCACGGTAGGCGAACTCATGGCGCAGCCGCAGTGGTGGGACATTGCCACCGGCTGCACCCGCGAAGCCTATGCCTGTGGCCTGGCCCAGGGCATCCAATTCGGATTTAGCGACGTTTTGCACTACGTGATGCAATTTGGCCAAGGCATGCCGCTGGCGCACCCGTCCATGTTGCTGGACCACCAGGCGCGGCGGGTATCGGAAATCGATGCTATCAACGGCATGGTGCCGCTGCTGGGCCGCGAGTTGGGTATCCCCACTCCCTACAACGACACCATGGCAGCCGTGGTGCGAAAACGCGAAGAGGCATTTTTATGAAAATTGCATGCTTTACGCACCAGGAGCGGAGTGCCTACGGGGTGGTGTTGCAAGAAGCATTCATTGCTGAGCCTTCCCCTGGTTTTCTGGCGCGCTACCCGGATATGGCAGCCGTGTTTGCGCAGGATGCCACTGAGGCGCTGTCGCAGGATGTGGCGGGCCGAACAACAGGCTTGCCGCTGGGCGATGTGCAACTGCTAGCGCCGCTGTCCGCACACAACAAAATCATTTGCGTCGGCATCAACTACCGCAAGAAATACCCCGTCGAAGGCGTAGCGCCGCCGGATCCGGATCACATCATTCTGTTCGCCAAACACCACGATGCCATCGTAGGGCAGGGCGAGGCACTGGAGTTGCCACAAGGCGATGCGGCCCAGACCTTTGACTACGAAGGCGAGATCACGCTGGTCATTGGCAAAGCCGGGCGACAGATCACGCGCGAAACGGCCATGTCGCATGTGGCGGGCTACACCATCTTGAACGACGGTTCGGTGCGCGGCTGGCAAAAACACTCTTTGCATGCCGGTAAAAATTTCGCCAAGTCCGGCGGCTGCGGCCCCTGGATCGTTACCGCCGACACCATGGACGCGCTAAGTGAAATGACGCTATCCACGCATATCAACGGCGAACTGCGCCAACACACCAATGTTAGCCAGATGATCTTTGGCCTGGACGCGCTAATCGCTTACATCTCGCACTTCACGCCCCTGAACCCGGGCGATCTGATCGCCACCGGCACCCCCGAAGGCGCGGGCGGCAGCTTTTCGCCCACGCGCTTTCTAAAGGATGGCGATTTGGTCGAAATTACCGTCAGCGGCATAGGAACACTGAGCAACCGGGTACAGGCCTCACGCGCATACTCACGCCTATGAACACCCTAGACCAACTCAGCCGCATCCTTAGCCGCAGCCAAACGATTGCGGTCGTAGGTCTGTCCGCCGAGTGGCACCGGCCCAGTTTTTTTGCCAGCAAATACATGCAAGACCATAGCTACCGCATCGTGCCGGTCAATCCGCGTTATGCCAAAACCGGTACCGATGTGCTGGGCGAACACTGTTACGCTGATTTGGCTGATATTCCGTTTGCGGTGGATATGGTGGATGTGTTTAGGCGGTCCGAGGACGTGTTGCCCATTGCTCGCCAGGCCATTGCCATGGGTGCGCGCTGCCTGTGGCAGCAAATCGGTGTGGTCAATGAAGAGGCGGACCAATTGGTGCGCCAGGCGGGGATGGACTCAGTCATGAACCGCTGCGTCAAGATTGAACATGGCCGCTTGTTTGGGGGGCTCAACCTGGTGGGTGTGAGCACCGGCATTATTTCGGCTAAGCGTCGCCTGACCAAGGCCTGAGGAAGATCACCATGGCAGACCACCAGTTCCAACCCGAGACCCTGGCCATCCACGCCGGGCAGGTGCCCGACGCGGCCACCGGCGCACGCGCCTTGCCCATTTACCAAACTAGCAGCTTTGTGTTTGACAGCGCCGACCACGCGGCAAGCCTGTTTAACTTGCAGACCTTTGGTAATGTTTATTCCCGCTTGTCAAACCCTACCGTAGCTGCGCTGGAAGAGCGTGTCGCTGCCCTCGAAGGAGGGCGCGCAGGACTGGCCTCGGCCAGTGGTATGGCTTCTGAGGCGATGGCGCTGATGACCATCTTGCAGCAGGGCGACCATGTGGTCGCGGCTGGGGCTTTGTATGGCGGTAGCGTCACCATGCTGGCTGTCAATTTGAAGCGTTTTGGCATCGACACCACTTTTGTCGATGCCACTGAACCAGCGGCCTTTGCCGCGGCCATGCAACCCAACACCCGCGCGGTATTTGCCGAAAGTCTGGGTAACCCCAGCCTGACGGTGCTGGACATTGCCGCCGTCGCGGATGTGGCCCATGCGCATGGCGTGCCTTTGATTGTCGATAACACCGTGCCTTCGCCTTTTTTATGCAACCCCTTGCGCTTTGGGGCAGACGTCGTAGTGCATTCGGCCACCAAATACCTGGGCGGGCACGGCACCACGCTAGGCGGTGTCATGGTCGAGGCCGGTACTTTTCCTTGGGACAACGGCAAGTTTCCGGGTATGACCGAGCCCTCGCCGGGCTACCACGGCGTCAAGTTTTACGAGACCTTTGGCGACTTTGGTTTTTCCATGCGTGCGCGTATGGAAGTCTTGCGCGTCTATGGGGCCTGCCTGTCGCCGTTTTCGGCCTGGCAGATATTGCAGGGTACCGAAAGCCTGCATGTGCGGATGGAACGCCACTGCAGTAATGCGCGCAAAGTGGCTCAATTTTTAAAAGACGATGCGCGTGTCAGCTGGGTTAGTTACCCCGGACTGCCGGACCATCCGCAATACGATTTGGTGCAGCGTCAGATGCGCAGCGTGGATGGGCTGCCCGGCGCATCGGGCTTGCTGGCCTTTGGCATTCAAGGCGGCCTAGAGGCTGGTGTGCGCTTTATAGAAGCGGCACAGTTTATGAGCCATCTGGCCAATATTGGCGATACGCGCACCCTGATCATCCATCCTGCGTCCACTACGCATCGTCAACTCGAGCCCGAGCAACAAATCAAGGCCGGTGTGATGCCCGATATGGTGCGTATGTCGGTGGGCATCGAGCACATAGACGACATCTTGTGGGATATTGATCAGGCCTTGAGGGCAGGGACGCGTTCTTAGGATAGGCTTGTCCTGCAATGGTTAGGGCACTGCGCCGGAATCGACCCAGCTTCTTTAGACATCCAAACTGTCCTTACCGACGCCAACGCGCCAAGCTGCAATGGATGACGTTTTGATCACCTTGACCGTGCAATGACCGTGTAATAAACTGACTGGTCCCGGGGGCAAAGAGTCGCCAAAAGGCTCTGGCGATGACAATTTCTGCCGCCAAAAGTGGGAAAAGCACTGAAAAATTCAGTGCTTTTAGTGTTGGATCAGCTGTCTTAGGCTTGTATCTGATTTTTCCGGATTAACAGAAACCCTAGCTTCTGAAAAACCCATATAAATCAATTACTTATATGGGTAAAACGACACTGTGTAATAAACCGTGTAATAAGCCATTTTGTTGCATTATTT
>Ga0209651_1000309_pt1 | contig 18023 bp, 21 predicted proteins | sample LauGreFBDMM110SN_2_FD_188216 | JGI IMG/M metagenome (GOLD analysis project Ga0209651, IMG submission 188216) | Freshwater lake microbial communities from Lake Michigan, USA - Fa13.BD.MM110.SN (SPAdes) (version 2) | ecosystem: Environmental > Aquatic > Freshwater > Lake | place: Lake Michigan... | reverse complement strand
ATATATTTATAATTTTGTTCCAATTCGTTACCAAATAACTCACTAATTTTATACCAATTATAATAAACGTTCAAGTTTGCTAAAGTTATATAATTATTATTTTTTAATAAATTATTATAATGAATAAATAATTCAGTAGAATTTATCGGATTATCATATAATAGTTTAAAATCTGTTTTATATAAATTTATATTTTTATCAATATCTGTATGAGTGGTTTGACCCATTATAAATAAATCTGCTTCTAGAGGTTCTAATAAATTCTTATAAAAGTTTTCTATAGTTGTTTCTACAGCACGTAATTGACCATAAATACATACAGCATATTTTTTGTTGTATGTCATTATCTATATATATATAGCAAATATTATTTCCTGGATCTTAATATTCAAAATAAAAAATTTAACCAACTTTTTTAAAGTAATGGAGAAAAATTTAACAATTTTTCGGAATGTATTTCATCATCACAAAACCACACGGGCAGAGTCATCCTCATTCCTGACAAGACTGTATTCACTCCATGAGCGTTTGTATCATCACTTAAAAATATAATGACAGAACCTCTCTTTGGTTTGCTTATATAATCGATTCCCGTTTCATTATCAATAAAAGTTTCTCCTCCTTCAAAATCATCATTTAAATAGGTTACAGTGGTGATTTTTCGATGTTTTAAATGTGGAAATTTGCAGTTTATATCATCATCGATATGTCGTGGCATACTTTTATTTTTATCCCACAAAACTAGATCGGTATGCTCGATAAAATATTTTTTATTATTTCCTACATACACTTCATTGACTATTTTGGTCAAAATTTGTCTATATTCATTAATACTGCGTTTCAAATCCGCGTCAGAAATACTAGTCCATTGGAATGAATTTTTATCGTGCCAAGGCATGGTTAGTTTTTTATCCTTGGACTTGGATTTTTTTAGCGGAATAATATAATCACAAATTTTTTGACAAATCTCGTCCTCCAAAACATTATCAAATCTAAAAATTGTTTTACAACCCGTCTCTACACTAATCCCTATTTTTTTTACGTGTTGGTGTTTCCGTAATAAACCCATTGTGGATTGCTCTCTCTACTATAATATATTTTTTTTTCAAAAAAGTCGTACAAGATGAGGACGACAAGCAAGTTTCTCTATCCATTTTTTCTGTCGCATTGTAGGCTCCGAATCCGCCAATATAAAAAGTTTACGTAGCCTTGGAGGCAAAAGGATCGGTCTAGAAATATCCATGACGATTTTAAGATGCGGGTTTTCAACTCCGCAGAGGTCAAGCTTTTCAAGAAAAACCAAATTTCCTATATGAACCAACAAGGCTTTTCGGGTCCATGATAGTACCTTGGTGAGAATATACCCCAAGAGTTTGCCGTCTACAGGTTTGCTCGAGTGAATGTATAAAGAACGTATGCCTTGAGGATCTACAATCCACCACTTTAATTTATCAAACAGGGATTCTTCCAGGTTTTTCGATATAAAGATTTCCATACGGCGGTTTTGGATATAGATATAGGTTTTTTGTATCAAAAAAGTAAATGGATAAAAGGTATTATAGGAAAGATGAGCACGCAGCGTTGGGTTTTGAATCTTGACCAGTCTCGGATCACATTTTGAAAAAATATAATACCGACTACGCAAACAGTAGTTACGATAGATTAGAACTACCCAATTTCCATCCTCGAAATCAGCGGCTTCCTCAATGTTAATAGCTCTCGAGAGCAAGCCTGAATTAAATTTGACAATCCCAAAAAGTAGGGGCTCACTATAGAAAAATAGCGGCGGTTTTTTACAAAGTCGTGTTTTCATATCTTGCAAGATTTTTGGATCCAAATTGATATTGGAAGTAGGTTCTTTGAAAGAGCCGCTGCGGGAAAACCACTCTTGGAGACCTAAAATATCGTGAACCACTACCGCGTTGGGAGACAACTCTACCATGACCACAAGATGAAGCGGATTTTTGATAGTTTGAATAGGGATCTTACGATGACTAATGACATCAAGCACAGTGTCTCCAGAGATTTCATTGACAAATTGAGGACGATACGTAGTAAACAACTGATGCGACCATGGCACTATCGAATATGTACTCATTTGAATTTAAAAAAAATGCTCTTTTAAATTATTTTTAGAGGCGTTCGAGGCTTTTACTCCCATGTTTTTTCCAACAAAATTTCATTATGAATATAATCAAGATTTCCTTGAACACCCTGTATTGTTTTTTGGATCCATCGTTTCTGGCGATTCTTGTCGGCAAGGTTTGTATTCTTGACGTCTTCGAGAAGGTTCTTGTATCGATCCATCATCTGTTGATACTCTACTCGATGAGGCTCAAAGTGTGTATAAAAATGTTGCGGGTATATATTTGCATCGCACTCCCAACAATAAATCTGATGATCGCAAAACTTGAGATGATTCTTGAACTGTTCATTGGCTTCTTCTTCCGAGGAAAGATGAACAATCCACTTTAGACAATATCGACACTTTTTACCGAGATGTTGGGTCTCCAAGTGTTCGTTGATATAGTCTCTTGGAAAATACCCCTCACATTCAAAACATTTGGCGTATTGAGGACAAGTTATATAATGATTTTCCATCTGAGAAAGGATAATATGGGCTCCACAAATACACTCCTTGGTCCTATGTATACAATCAAGATCCAAGTGAGCGCACAGATCGAGGTGAGACCCCGTAAAATCACAGTGAGGACAATGGAGTGTCCTCGTATCCATTTTCATAAGTATAAAAAGAATATCATAGGCAGTAGGTTGATTCATCCCTATCGTTTCAGAACGTTGATCACAGGTCATACACTTTAGCAAGGGATTCCTCTGACAGGTTGGTTTGTTCAATTCCAAAAAACCATGAGCGCAGTGTCGACAAAGCACGGTAAAGCTAGAACAGTTTCTACCGGGTTCACGAGAACAAGGAAAACACTTTAATTGAATCGGTATGGTGGGAATTTCCATACAAACGGGGCAAAGAATGGATTCCATAATGTATAAGCTGGTTGTAACAATTAGATCCAGGCAACAATTTTTGAATTCTTTTACCGCACTTACTGGAGTCGTCGCGCCTTCTCTTATAGTTTCTTTAAGTAAAAGCGTTTAGAATTTATACCTACAAATTTTAAACTCGCTTAAAAATAATCCTGTTTGAGTTCAAAGGTCTTCATTTTGGGAATCGGAAACACAAATTCTTGTTCCTCCAATTGAATTTTTTCCTTTTCAGAAATGACTCGATTTAATTTTTCCACAAATTTTTTTTTAAAGACCGCTCTCATAATATCCAAAATCATGTCTGGGTTCATGTCAAGTCTTTTGATTAATACCAGCGCACAAATCTGATCCGTATTGAGTAAAAACGCTTCATTTTCAGGTGTTTTGGTGAGATTCGAAATAGCGATACGAATCCACTTTCTCCAAATCACACATAATGGATAAAAAAGCGTAAAAAGGGCCAATTTGCGTACGGTGGTAGAATCCAACCGTCTTGGAAGGGTCTCTATGAGGGATTGAAAAGTTGCTTCATTTAGTTTTCGATCTTTGGGGGTCCATAGTCGACGATATTGTTGATAAAAATATTTGGATCGACGACGGCCAAATAATACACCAAACTGGATAGGAAGACTCGAGGGGTTCAGGGTAAAAACCAAACTTGGTGACCGTTTACTCGAGCTGCTACGAGTGCTTTCCAACACTTGTCGTTGATTATAAAATTCTATATCGATGAGGGCGAGACCTTTTTTAAAAGAAAAAACCATATTTTCGGGTTTTATATCACTCATAAAAAGGTTTTTTTCCATTATCAAACGTGTCCCGAGTTCCAAGATTTCCACCATGGAGACCCAGCCTCTCCATAAAAGATTCTCGTCCCAAGGAAATGAAGGCGACGCCAAGAGGTTAAAAAAATCATATCCACCATATTCTTGTATTTCTAGCCACTGACCCGTCGGCATGCGAGCAATTTTCAATGGATAAATAATTCTGGTGACGGGTAAAGGGTACTCTTTAAGGATTTTGGACAATTTTTGATCATAGGGTGGTGTTTTGCCGTCACGATACACTTTGAGGACAAATTTTTTTCGAGTACGGGAGGGAATCCCAAGTTGTTGACCCGACACCAACGATTCAAAGATTTCTCCTACCTTTTGTCTAGAATAGGGTCCATAAACGATTCCAAAAGAACCACTCCCTAGAATTTCTTCCGCGGGCAACGGTGGCCTCGATGATCGCTCGGATTTTTTTTTCCAAAAAGAAAACATTTTTTTTTATTATAGATAGATTGAAAAAAAAAATGTTTGGCGAACAAAACTATAATTTTGCCATCACCAACGCCTTCCAGAATATCCAAAACTCCCTCACCGCGCTCTCCAATCGGATCTCCACCATTAGCAACAGTCTGATACCCAAGAATAACCTGCCTATTTATCTACAGAATTATACCTTTTCCTCACAAGGAGGTGTTTTGACTCCCTATTTTAACATCGTTGGGGGTCTTTCTACCAATTTAACCTATCATCGTACCTGGAATGTAGTGATGGCGGGGAGCCTTTCCAACTCTCCCTCTCAGATTATTTTTACCTATGATTTCAGTGGTGTTGTTTCTACGTATAGTGTGACCATCGATGGAACCATCGCAGGGACATTTACGATCGATGGACAGGTGTACGACGCGAGCCAGTATTTTGGGGCGCCCGTGTATGTCAGAAAAATACTGACCCTGACGCTCGACTTGTCCGGAATACCCCAGAATACCAATGGAGGAGATTTTTACTTTAATCTTTTCATCGCGGACGATGCTTCAAACTCATGTTCTTGTGATAAGTGTAAGTGTGATAATCCAAATGCTGTTTGTAATGATTGTGTAAATTATTTCGTAAACACAAAATGTGGTGGTAATATTTCAAATTGTGAATTATCTTATAATGATTTATATCAGTATGCATATTGTAGTAAAGGTACATGCATAGCTGATGTGAATATGGCCGAGTAGTATTTTTGTTGAATCCTGCTTTTTCAAAAACCAGACTAGTTTGTTGAATCCGAGATGATTCCTTCAAAAATTTCAAATTCAGAATCATGGAGGCCCCCGTCTCGAGCGCGTCGACCGAAATTTCTTATAATCTTTTTTATCGCGGATATGGATCTTGTGATAGTAATGGATGTATGGTTTTTTGCGGTCAACAAAAGTTAATAGGGTTCGGGTGATAACTGTTTCTGTTTGGTCATTTAAAGAGTTGCACCTCCCTATTTAAATGACCCCCTTACTCGAAGAATACTTTCATCTGCTTGAAAAACATCAAAAGGAATTTCCCAAAGAACAGGTCTTGTTGCTCATGCAGGTTGGATCTTTTTATGAAGGCTACGAGATTGACGAGCCCAAGCGTGGATGTGCCAAGGTATTATCCGATGTCCTGCGTATGCACCTGACGCGTAAAAACGGCAACAAGGGAGCCGCCGAGAACAATCCCTGGATGGTAGGGTTTCCCACCTATGTATTAGGAAAACACCTGGGGAAACTCAACGACGAGGGATTTACCGTAGCCGTTTATGATCAAAAGGAAGAAAACAAGCAAGAACGCGGACTCAAAGGGATCTATAACTTTATTATGCGTCACGAGAGCGAGGATGAGATCTTGTCTACGGTGGATCGAAGGATTTTTGGAATTACCCTCGACAAGTACAGGGAAGGGACCTCGAGGGTCAAAAAGGTACGTTTTTTGCTCTCCAGTGTGTGTGTCGACATGAGCTCGGGCGCGGTACAGGTTCAAGAGTTGGATACCGAAGACGTCCACAGGGATTTACAAACCTTTTTGCTCCACTTTTCTCCTCCTGAACTACTTCTCCGCTTTGAAGGAGATTTTTCCGAAGAGGAACAATCAACCATCGAGTCCAACATTCGGACGGGATCCGCGACCAAACTGATTGTTTGCGACGAGGGCGTACCCCGAACACAGCAGCTGGGTCTTTTACAGGAACTCTATGAGACACGGGAGGACCCCGTTGCCTTTTTGGACCTTCAAAGACACTCGAGTCTGATCCCTGTCTTGACGCTCGTTCTTCACTACATCAAGAAACACGACCCGATCTTGGCGACCAAACTCAAAAAGCCCGAGTTTATCATGACCGGGCATCGTTTCATCGAGTACAACAGGGACGCGTTTTTAGAGCTCAATATTGCGTCGGTGTGTGAGCGTCGCAAGAGCTATGTCGCGACCAAAAAACAAAAGAGCCTGTTGGATATTTTAGGGGAAGGGATGGGCGGACTCGGGAAGCGAGTCCTCGATCAGATCTTGCGACGGCCTATTACGGATCTCCACGAGATTCAAAAGCGCCACGCGTGGATCCACTATTTTCAAAAAGGTGGCTCCCATGACCAAGAACCCGTTCGTGTCCCTGATCTCGAGTGGTTGCTCCTCAAGTGGAAGAGGGAAAAGATTACCTTTCGATGGGCGGGGCAGTTTTTGTCTTCTCTGCGACAGACCTATCTGGACGCACGGGAAAAATATCCCGAGTTTTGGAAGGACTGTGTTCAGGACGCCCTGTTGGGGGAAATCGATCACTGGTTCAACCTTGATAAAATGGCCACTGGTGAGATTGATTTTATACGTGTCTCTAGTTTTGAACTTGAGGATTTTGAGAAGAAAACCGCCGAGTATCTGGACGCGATCCATCGTATCGAGGATCAATACAAGGAATATTTCAAGCTTACCGAAAATAGCGATGGGACCTATTTATTATCGACGTCGGTAAAAAAGTGGGAGACGTTTCAGTTTAAAACCCCAAAACATGCGCTCTATGAAATTCAAAAAAACAAATCCATGGTCAAGGTGAGTTGTGAGACCCTGGATAAAATGTCGACACTATTGAGCTCCCTACGTCAACAAAAGGAAGGATACGTGCTGGCCACGTTTCAATCCATTTCGAGGACTTTATTGACAACGCACGAAAAGGATTTTCATGATACGATTCAAAAAATCTCCGAGATGGATTGCTATTCGAGCCTGGGTAGGTTTTTTGTAAAAAATTTGTATGTGTGTCCCGAGATTTTGGCCGAAAAAAATAAACTCGAGGTCCAAGATCTTCGACATCCCATTTATGAATATATCGAAAAAGACAAGCTGTTTGTCCCCTATTCTTTCCAGTTGGGCGACTCTTCCACCACCCCAATAGGAACGCTCTTATATGGAATGAACAGTTCGGGGAAGAGTACACTGCTCAAGAGTACGGGGATTGCGGTATGGCTGGCACAGTGTGGACTCTTTGTCCCTGCCAAGACGTTCCAGTGGTCAGGTTTCCATCATTTATTTACCAAGATTGGAACGTATGATAATCTGTTTTGTGGACACTCGACGTTTGTGGCCGAAATGAGCGAATTGAATTATATACTGCGAAAAAGCACGCCGAAATCCCTCATCTTGTGTGATGAATTGACCTCAGGGACGGAATCACGGTCGGCAACAGGGATTGTGGCGTCCACCCTTGATTTTTTGCTTGATCGAAAGATTTTATTTATTTTTACGACCCATCTCCACACGATTTCTAAAATCCCCGAGATTCGTCACAACAAGCATCTAAGCGTCAAACACTTTCGGGTCATGGCGGATTCGTTTCAGTCGTTCCTGGTGGACGATATACGGATCCGCTATGATCGATCGCTTCATGATGGATCGGGAGATGATTTGTACGGGATTGAGATTGCCAAAACACTAGGACTCCCCGATACTTTTATTACCAAGGCGTTTGAATACCGAGAGCGGGTAGAAATCTTTGTCAAGGATCCCAACGAGAGCTACCAGGTGTCTAGATATAATAAAAACCTGATTATGAACGAGTGTCAAAAGTGCGGTTCGAAAAATAATCTCCATACACATCATATTACGCCACAAAAAGAGTTTTCTAAAAACCCCTCGATCCATCACAAAAATGGTCTGTATAATCTCGCGGTGCTTTGCGAGTTGTGTCACCAAGAGACGCATCATCCGACGGCGACAGACCCCGTCTCGCCCGGCAAGGCCAGCAAGCCCGTAAAGCCTTCAAAAACTGTTGAATCTTTATAAATTTTTATTTTTGGTCAAAATAAAAAATGAACATGTACTCTGATATTTTTGAATTCATAATGTCTTTTTTGATTTTTGAAAGAAAAGAGAATCAAGAACCCGACCTCGAACCGCCACAAGAGGAGGAAGAAGAACACTGGATATTTACGTCTTATGTATAATGTCCTAATCCAATGTATAATAAAAATGATTTCTTTTTTATACTTTTTCAATAGATTCAAAGTTATGGAAAAAACGGAATCTGAAAACACTAAAGCACTAGTACATAGTCAAGAATTAAGACATGTCTCTCATTATGCGTCTAATTTACATTCGCCAACTCTAAACAGGAGAATTTCAGAATTGGATCCCCAAAATCCCAGCTATTTATTACTCATTATTGATTATATTTCTTTTTACCTGCCTAAAATATGGTTTGAAAAATTTGGTTTTATTCATAAAATCTTGAACGACAAGAATCATTTTTCTCAAGAATTACAAGAAATTAATGGGTATTTTGTCCTAAATCTGACCAATGACTTTTTTACTACCGCGGATCTTGCTAATATCAATTACGATTACTTGGGGAGGGATATAATGACACTATGCCAAAAAAATGTACTTTCAAGTGGACGATATGACAAATTGGAATTTAACAAGATTCACAATATTGAACCGCTACGGCCTTTTCTATAATTTTTGTGTTATACATGGAAAAAAGAAGTGGCAGATTCTAATCCATAAACTATTCTAATGTTTTTTATTTGCCAAAGGCAAATAAAATGATTTATAGATGAAAAATAAGAAAAAAAAAAATGAATGGATTCTGTACGATCCTTGTGGCCAAAACTCTTACTTATCGAGTGTTGGCCACAATTGAAACAACCTTGATTGGTTATATATTAACTGGTGATATAAAAAAGGGGATTCAGATTGGTCTTTTAGACACAATCGTAAAACTTTTTACCTACTATGCGCATGAAATTTGTTGGTTGCCTTGTATGAAAAAAATACACGCCACTCCATTGGAAACAAAAATATCCAAAGAAATCTTGGATACCACTCCCTAAATATCTGCTTGCGTCTCTACACTATCGTCACTATCCCCGCTCCAGTTACGAAGGCCTCCCCTACCTCCTCCAGGCCATCCTCCCAAATCACGAGACATTCTTGGTAACGGTACACCAACCCCCATGGAAGAGTTTCTTTCCAGGGTTGTATATTGGATCCCCCTGGTTTCTCCCGATCTCATCCTCCCCACCGCACGGGTAGTAGAACGGATCGCGTCCAAAATATTTTCATCATTATAATCGAGCGTATTTCCGGCTTCGAGGCCCATCGCACCTCCCTGGAGGATCGCGTCCTGGTTGCTGCCCATGTAGACAATCTCTACGGTTTCCTTGAGGTCTTGAATGAGCCTTGAGACATCTCTCGAGGTATAACGAACGCTACTATTTTCCTCGCCATCCGTAAGAACAATCACTACGTGCTTTACCCCCGGGGCGCCTTCTTCCTTAATATTGGTCAGTGTAGCGCCCATAGCGTCGTAGAGAGCCGTGGATCCATTAGGCTGGTATTGTCCTGGTTCAAGGGGCGCCACGTCTTGCAGTGGTTTTTTTTCTACAATCGATTCCACTCGGTGACTAAAAAACACCGTATTGACAGAAACAGGGGTTTCGGGTGTCTGAATTTCCTTTTGGTGCTGTAAAAACTCGAGGTATCCTGTCTCTACCTGCCGAACCCTATCTTGCATACTCCCGCTCTTGTCCAAAAGAAAGTGGAGCTGAAGGGATTGCGGAGGAGAGGATGGCTCCGTTGGTGTCTCTCCCGTAGCTTCCTCTTGAATAACGGATTCCGATGGAATCATTTCTGGCTCGGAACGAATCGTTACGAATCTGGGTTCGATTTCCATGTTTCTGGTTTTAAAAATATACTAGGGTAATTAAAAAAGAGTCAGTTTTTAATTTTTGTTTTATAAGATGTTCATTATTTCAGGGAAAAATAGTAATAACCATCATTTTTACAAAAATATTTTTTTTTAATTACTAATCTTAAATGAGCTTTATCAACGAATATATCAATGGGTATCCGTCTTTTGACAGCTTCTACTCCTTAAACACGAGCGCTCCAAAAGGTAAATGTAAAGAAAAGCAAATTACAGTATTAAAGAACTCTGCGCCGAATCTTGACCCATTTATACCCCAAAAAGGTGGGATCTTCTTGGGAGATTTTTTTAAAGCTATTTTAGGTCCTAATACCAAACTACAAACTAGTGATAGACCCTGGGTCGATCAAGAAAATAATACAATAATCATTTCCAAGATACCGTATGTGAATGGCTCCGTAGATGCAAAATACTATAATAAAGCAGGTAGTATCTTTTCAATAACTAGTGATGAAAAATATCGTTATTTTAGGGGTAATGGGTTGCCTTCCACACCTATGGGCATATTTCCCGTCCAAAAAGGAACTAGAGCTTACCCATGGTATGCTGTTGCCCCTGGTGGACGTGACCCAAAGACAGGTATTCCAGGTTCGGACTATAGTAGTGCTGCTGCCATTGGTGTCAGTCCATATATCCTTGATCTAAGAATACCTAAAATTCCAAAATATAACGAAAAACCACAACCAATTAATTATTTGATCACGGGAGTCACGTTAACTGGTACCGTTTGGCACGCGGAAATAGCCAATGCGTCCCAAACGGCTTGGTATAATCCCATCTCCATCCTACCACTAGACGAATGTTTTGGACATCCTTACAGTGAGCAGTATCATTTACATGCGTATTCATGGAAATGTCTTGATTGTAAAAGTGGAAAAGGCCCTTCTCCATTACTTGGTTATGCATTAGATGGTTTCGGTATATATGGACCTCTAGACAAAGATGGTAATATTATTACCAATGAACAACTCGATGAATGCCATGGTTTGACTTCAGAGGTTATGTGGGAAGGAAAACTCACAAATATTTATCATTACGTCTTGAACAATGAATATCCTTATAGTGTTGGGGCTTTTAGGGGAGATGTGGACTATGATCTAACTTTAGGTAATACTACTAGGCATCATATGGGAGACCATACAATTATGAATTTAGCTTGATATTATTTGTGATTCAATTTTTATAAAAAAATTCAATCCAATACAAATTTTTTTCAAACAGAAAATGTGTTACCTTTATATTTTTATAAAAGACGTATCCACACATTCGCAATCCATTTCTGCCCCTTGGATACCAAACATCCTCTGTGAAGTGAAAGAGGGTGGATCGCTTTCTTGGACTCGTCCAGTGTATGAAAAACTAGAGCATCTCCTTTTTTACCCTTGAACGAAAGGTCAAGTCTTGGAAAGGATGTTTCTCCACCTTCATATCCATCATTCAAATAGATCAATACGGTACACCAACGGGGTCCTCCATAATGAGCGAGTTCTTGTTGACACTCCTCACTCTTGTTCTGATTTGGTATACATTGATCGAAATGGTCGTCAAAATATCCTCCCTCATCATAATGAGCCACCTGAATGGATTCCAAATTTTGGAGTGTTGTGGTAGGAAAAATCTCTAGTATTTTTTGATAAATCTCAAAAATAATGGGATCCTCTCCCAATTTTAGCCAACAAGTCTTACTCTTCCGATCCTTATTCCTTCTACCTAATATAGTCGAATCAAAAAATCCCTTTTTACTCGCGACATTCATTAGTAAATCACAATCCCGATTCGATAGAAAAGAATCCAAAACTCGGGGAGGAGTATAGGGAGCATCGAAAGAAGCCAAACTAGAAGACAAACTAGATGAAAAAACAGTAGAAAAACTTATTGACATTTATAAAATATTTCCAAATTTTTAGACCACTACATTCGTTTTTGTGCGCATAGTAAAACGCTCTGGACACCGTATTCAATGTTTCCCGAATTTTTCATGTAATTCTTGTATGAATTGTAAATATCAAGAGCCTTGTGTGTTTTGGATCGTTTCTGACTCAGATAACCTTTGAGTACATTTTCAAAGTCATCTAATAACTCTTTATTTTGTTTAATCTTGTTTTTGGATTTCATCATGACAACCGCCAGATTATACAAATCTTCCCAACACTCTTTGGAAGTGGTTTGTCTTTCGTACTCTCTTTTTTGTCTGCGTGAATTAAACATTTTTTATATAATGTGTGAAGTCTTTAAGCGCGTTTGAAAATCATCAACAACAGTATGGCGACATTGAAAACCATCATCAAAATGACAACCACAAGAATCGTAATTATAATGGGTTTGGCTTTTTTTAGACTCGGTTGGACCATATATTGGCTAATAATGGGAAGGGTTTTTGGATTGGCACAAATCGGTTCCAAGAGGGTATCAATTATAGCAGGCGCGATTGCAGGATTCGACATTATGGTTTTCAGATTTTTAATCAGTTTATCTTGAGCGGCTTTATCAGCAGCAAGACCTCCAAGAGCACCTTCCACAATATTTTGACCAATATAATTTTCTTGAGAATACATTTTTTTATTTTTAAAAATTAAAAATAAAAAATGGTCAAATATTCCGTTTCTCAATTTTACATTACGGATGAAAATCTCGCTAAATTCGGCCGATGGGTGAAAAAACCTATGGATTGCGTCATCAACGCACTCGAAATTATTGGTATTCTTGAAAAAAACAGCGCGGATCTGATGAGGATCGCGGTCGGTGATGTAGGTCTCCAGATCTACCAGATTGAGGAAATTTTCAAATACATGTATCCTCAATACAACTGGCAATTCTATAGATATACCAACATACAAACCCTGGAAAATTTTTGTATCCAGGAATTACAACCCTCCAGGGTCATTTTTTGTGGATATAACATGAAAGGTTTCAAGCATGTTTTTTTAATCGGAAAGACTAACAATAACCAAATTATATATATTGATCCCCAACCCAACACTTTATGCGACCTTCAACAAGCAAGTTGTTTTTCCTATATCCAAAACGCCGAGGAGTATTATATACTTCAGGGAACTACTACCGCTCAACAAAACCTTCAAATTCAGGCACAAATGCAATTATAACAACAGGGTAAGGCCATAAAAAAGTGCCAGAGCACCCATCACAAACCCCGTCGAATAAAGTATGGGTTGATACACCTCACCAAAAATACTAGGTTTGATGTTAATCTGTTCAAACAACCATGTAAATGTTGGATTTTCATGTTGAATGGACAATATATTCGCATTCGTCTGAATATAAATAATGGAAAAGTATTGAAGAATAGAAGTAAAACGATTCTTGATCTGGATAATATATCCAATATTAAATAGAAACGAAAACGTGTTGTATAAAATCAAGGATCCCAAGGTAATAGGATAACTTTTCGTCAAGGAAAGAATAAACATGAAAATCATGGAAAGGGTCATTTGAAATAAAATATTGGCCGTAAAGATCCAAAACGGTCCTGGTTTATAAAAAAGGGGTGGCATCCATACCAAAAAAGAATAAAGAAGACTCATGAGAATGATTTGAAAAAGCTCCAAAATAATCTTGACATGGTAAATATCCTTGTAGGGATACCATCCCTGATGTACCTCATTATGTATGGTTTGTAGATATTGAAAAAAAGGAGTTACAAAAAGAACGGGAAACGTAGAAGATGTAAAATAAATGATAATGAGATGCATGAAAAAATTAATCTGATCAATGAGATTCGTGGACGTCAGCGCGTTTTCCACAAATTTGGAATGAAATCCAATGATAAAAGACTCCAATAGCGCCACCAGAGTAATAATGACAAACCTTCCTATAAACTCTCCAGGATGATGTCGTGTCATGAGCAGCTCTCGGCGCAAGAGTTTACAAAAATTTCCCTGTAGAGGTTGCCCGAGTGTGGCCTCCGAGTCCAACGAGGACGAACGTGGTGTATCGAGTTCAATATCGACAAAGTCAGGTGTGGAAGGTAGATTTTTGCGTGGGTGTCGAACGAGCAGTCCATTTTCCAATACCCAGACATTTTCCATAAGGGATTCCATATGGGGTGTTGGATTATGGACACTTAACAGGCATATATTATGATTTTCCTCGACGTGTTTTTGGAGAATTTCAAACACCAAATCACACATGGTTTCATTCAGACCCGTCAGAGGCTCGTCCAGCAACAAGACGGGGAGATTTCTCAAAAGATGACAGGCAAGAACCAGTCTCTTTTTTTCCCCGCCTGAAATACCTCCATGGATCGGATTACCTACCCTTGTATTCAAACAGGAATCCAAACCAAAGGTTGTCAAATAGTCGATAAAAAAATCATCCGGGCGGAATTCGTCCGTACTCATCGAGTGATAAAATTGACACGTTTCCAATACGGTCAAACTCTCAAACAGACACAACTCTTGATTCATATATCCTATAGGGGGGCTAATTCCATCTACACGTATTTGGCCTGCGCTGGGACGTATTCTCCCCGCCATGGTCTTGAACAATGTAGTTTTCCCAGCGCCCGATGAACTCATGATAAAGTTGATTTTACCAGGGAAGAATGTTGCGCTACAGTCTTGTAATATTTTTTTTTTGTGAATGGTAATGGAAAGATTATCTAAAATAAGCATTGTTTTTGTTTTATTACAAAAAACAAAAAAACGAGTCACTTTTCACAACATAGTCCACAAAAAAAAAGGTTAAAGACTTGACCTTTCTTCATGAAAAAAACAATATGGACGGTGTAAAAGAAACCATTAAACAATATTTTCGGAAACGGTTTGAGAACGATCTCCCAGAACTCTGTCGAATCAAAAAAACAAATCCCTATACTTTGGCGGCCCATATTGAGGATCTTTTTAGGAGACGTTTTGATCCCTATCAGATTGAAACCACCAAACGGGAGATTATTCAAAAAATCGATCAAGACCCCTTTTTTAATCTAGTCGACAAACAAAAATACCGGGATTTTATAAATTTTGAATTTCAGAATCCTAATAATTTAAAACATCGATATGATTTAGAAATTCGACTCTATTTGGAAAAAAATTGTTGAGATAAACAAAAAAAACAAAAAAAATGTTCTTGTATTGGGAGATTGTAAAAAAATTATATCGGATAATGGATCTATGGATCTATTACAAGTTTTTTTCTTGGGATGAAGCCGCTCTCCGACATAAAATTCAGAAATTAGGCGTCGTGTTTATCAAACTTGCCCAGTGGTGCGCAAGTTTTTCCTCCATTATAGATCCTCATCATACGCTTTTTAAAACCCTGGTGTCGTTTCAATCGCAGTGCGAGTGGGAATCCGATTTTTCCCTCTACGATGAATTTATTGATAATAATATTAAATCCATTACCCCTTATGCTTCTGGATCGATAGGGATGATTTTCTTGGGAAAATGGAAAAAAGAGGACGAGAAGCCCGTCATTATCAAAACTCGTCACCCTTGGGTGGGCCAAGAGTTTGAGATTTGGAAGCACTTGATTGGTTTTTTAGTTTGTTGGATTCGTCTGTTTTCGGGGATTCGTTTTGACATCCAAGGCGTCTATCAAACCCTCTACGAACAACTGGATTTTGAAAAAGAGGCAGAGAATATGATGGAATTTAGGTTAATGTACAAGGAGGACCTGGACGTTCTCAAGATTCCCAAAGTATATTACGCGCGAGAAAACATTATTGTCATGGAATATATTCCGAGCGTCTCTAGAGAAGAAGAATCCGAATGGAGCTACCCGGAACGAAGTGAGATTTATTGTTTGATGAAGTGCTGGGTGCTCGATCAGATTATTATCAAAAATTGTCTTCATGGAGATCTTCATAATGGAAACTGGGGAATCACCCCAGATCGACAGGGAATCGTCTTGTATGATTTTGGTCATGTGTTTAAAAATATGGCCTTGACGAGCGATTTTTATATCGCCATGCTCCGTAAACAACACTCGGATGTTGCGGATAAGATGATGGCTCTTTTTGGCCTCGAGCAAACACCCGAACTCAAGACCCGTGTGGGGGAAATCTTGGAACGCTATCGGAATAGGGACCAAAATAGTGTTTCGAGTGATTTTATTATGGACATTCTAAAAACGCTCCATCAACAAAAAAAAATTGTCTTGAATCGCAAGGTTGCGTTTATTTTAAATCTCATCATGTGTTTTAATCATCTTCATCAGATAGACATGCTCAAAGACCCCAAAGACTATATGGAATACAGCTATCTGATTTTGAAACGAAAAGGGGTTCTGGATGAATACTGTGAAACGATTGTCTATAAAAAATTTATCCTACAAGCCTAAAGACTTGGAGCGCCTCCATAAAATTATGGAATCATTTGTGATCCCTTACAATAATTCGAGTCTTTTTTTTCATAGCCTGATTGCGGTATTTCCATTATTTTTGGAAAATTCATTATATACGAGTGCTTGTGGGCAAAACACGTCGTCTTTAGTCGACACGGATTCGGTACAGAGATCCTTGTATATAAAAACGGATAAAATAATGACCCATGTACCACGTTTTCTTATTCAATGGATCCCTGAGCGTTTTCTTTCCCAGGCCTATGAGATTGTCGAACATTCTGTTTTTTATTACGAAAACAAGACTGTCGATTGGACGGTCGAATCCTGGAATCCGCCTCGATTTTATCAAACAGTTGGACGGACTATGGTGACGGAGGACCCCAATAACAGGTCTCAGATACTCGTCCACGTGTCGATGAATCTCAGTATTTTTTCAAAAGAGGTGGCAAAATATTGGAAAGCGCCGGGATGGATCCGGAATCCTCTCCTGGGTATGTTTGAAAAACGTGTTCCCCCACTGGTTTGTCATCATATGGAAATCTTGTATCACGAGTTTGTAAAATTTTTAATTTCTATGGAACCTAAATCGATCGAATCGTCATTCAAATAGATACGCGATACGGGAACCATCGTTATTAAATTCAATGACTAGAAAACCATTCTTGAAAGATTTAAAAATTCCAGACGTTGACAATACTGGAAAAATGACGGTTGAACTTGTAGTCTTTGAAATATCGGATGGATTCAATGTTTGTCGATATAAATTTTGAGCGGATACAATACCAATCGAATTTTTCTCTTGGTCAGTAACATAAAATGTATAGGTTTCATCAAAAATCTGTTTGTCCGCATTAAAGATTCCATCAATTCTCAATATACATTCTATAGGTTTGTTGAAAATGTTGCTTTTAACTTGATAATAAGCTACTCCACTAATATCCTTGGTATTATTTTTTAATTCGTATAAGATTGTCTTAAAACTATCCACGGGTCGATTCCATGTAAATGTAATGTTCATATTCTATAATATAAAATAATATTTTTTTTATATTTTTTCCAAAGTACACTAAAATGAATCAATGGCAATTTTGGATGGTGATCCTGGCGGGCGCGATCGTTTCCGCAGCAGGGGCAGTTCTTGTCGAACACTATCTCGCGCAACCCAAAGAGTGGTGGTTATTATTGATTTCGGCCGTGACACTGGTATTTATAGTCTACCTCTACTTGCTGGCCTTTTCTTACAAGAATGGAGCGATTGGATATACCCTGATGAAAATAATCTCGGTGCTCTTGGTGTTTTTCTATTATCTTTTGGTTTTTAAAATCAAGATTTCTACCATGAACATTATTGGTATTGTATTTGCTTGCGTAGCGATTGGGCTCTTGTCGAGTTGAGTTGGATAAAAAATTAAATAAACACCAAGAAATAACTCAAGGAATTACATTAACAAGCATCATCTTTTCCAATAAAAAGTGTCACCAATTCAGCATTATTATCAAATGTAAACTTTCCTATTGAATCCTTAGCTGATGTTATTCTTAAAATATAGTATGGATTTAAGGTATCTTGGTTTAAGGTGTATTTAGCATCATTTAAAGGATTACCTAGAGCTACACCATCTGATAATTGAGTAGTATAAACTTTTTGATTTGTATCGTTAAAATTATAATTTATAGTATATAATTGTAGATTCGTTCTAGGATAAGCTAAACAAAATCGCTGTTTCATATTT
>Ga0209651_1000308_pt1 | contig 18040 bp, 15 predicted proteins | sample LauGreFBDMM110SN_2_FD_188216 | JGI IMG/M metagenome (GOLD analysis project Ga0209651, IMG submission 188216) | Freshwater lake microbial communities from Lake Michigan, USA - Fa13.BD.MM110.SN (SPAdes) (version 2) | ecosystem: Environmental > Aquatic > Freshwater > Lake | place: Lake Michigan... | reverse complement strand
AAGAAATTTTCTAAAAAAATGTATTATCAGCCGAGCCATATTTTTTTATAGGTATTATTGGGGTCGTATTCGAGGTTCTGCTTTTTTGTGTTGAATTTTCTTCCACCTCTTGGGTCTGTTCCAAGTCCAGCAATATATAGCCAATTCCCTTGATTGCTATATACATCATAATCAATTAATTGAGATTCGAACCATAAGGCTCCCTTTCTCCAGTCACAACCAAGATCATAAATTAAGTAACTTGCTACGATTTGTCTCATTCTGTTGGAAAGATATCCAGTAAATCTTAATTCTTTCATGCCTGCATCTATTAAATCATTTCCTGTTTCACCTTGTACCCATTTATTAAAATTTTCATCATTATGATTTACCAAATTGCTATTATTACTCAGGCCATTTTTAGAGTAGAGCTTTTTTCCAAATTTAAAATGAATAAATCTAAAATAATCACGCCATAAGAGCTCAAACCATATCCAATATGAGCTTTCGTTTGCACCATGCTGATTTTCAAATTCTTTTATTCTGAATGAAATATATCGTGCTGAAATCGCGCCTAAAGATAACCAGGGTGAAAATTTTGTTGAGAAATTCACTCCATATAGTTGATTGCGTGTTTCCTTATAGGTGTGTGGCAGTTTTTGCAGTAAATAATTCTCAAGATGAGCTAATGCATTTTTTTCCCCACCATGGAATTGATTCTCAAAGTAAGGAAAAGAAGGATGTTTATATTTTATATCCTTAGAAAAATTAATATTAAGGGTAAAATCAATATTTTTATCCGGTAGAGGTGGAAGCTTTTCCGGAAGTGGTGTTGGTGCTTTAACTACTATTTTTTTCGATTCAATTAATTTTCTGAATTCTGTAAAAATATCTGGCATATTTTTTAAGTCAAATGGAAGTTCATTTAGTTCTATCATTGATGACTGCCAAAACGTTTCAACAGGAATACCTAAGCTTCTAATTGATATTTCTTCATCTTGCTCTTCCGGGCTTATAATTTTCTCAAAGATGATTTTAGTTGCACCAATTACCTCTGATATTTTCTTAATCTGTTCACAAATATTGCCATGCACTTCAAGAAGATCTGAGTTTTGAGATTTAAGATTTTCTTTTAATTGATTTAATGCTTGCCGTAAAAAAGTTTGCCTATGAATACCAACTCTTTGGATATCCTTATAAATTAACTGATTATCTGGATGACAGAATAATGGTAGTAGAACATCACTTTCAAGAGAGGCTTTTAGAAAGGCTGTGTTATCTAATAAGCGTAAGTCATTCCTAAAACAGTAAATAGTAATATTTTTCACTTATTTTCTATCTTTTTAGTGGATTAATGCAAAAGAACGCATCAGAGTTAATATTATTAATATTACTAGATTTATAGGATTTTTAGATAGTTTAAGAAGATCAAAAGTAGCTGGGTTAAAAAACGGGGGTGGTAAAACCTTATCAATTCTATAAAATTAAGATTATGAAAAAAATTATAAGTATTTTTTTATTGAGCATCCTCTTTGCGTGCCAAACAATACCTTCTGCAAATTCGCCCCCTTTGAGCTTGGGCAAAGACCCTCAGTTACCTGAACCAAGCTCATCAATTATCCCTACAGTAAATATTGCTAAAGCATCGCAATGGCCAGAAGGTATTACGCCTAAAGTTAAAGAGAGCTTTCGGATAAATCTTTATTCGAAAGAATTATCACATCCTCGCTGGCTGTATGTTTTACCTAACGGGGATGTTCTGGTTGCGCAAAGTAATAAGCAACCCCCAAAAAAAACACAGGGTTTAAAAGATCTTATAGCTAGATACATTATGAAACGTGCTGGAGCAGGCAATGACAGCCCAGACAAAATTACAATACTTCGAGATGAAAATGACGATGGAGTTGCTGAATTAGCCAATGATTTTTTAACTAATTTACATTCACCCTTTGGTATGACTTTAATAGGTAATGATTTATATGTAGCTAATACTAATGCAGTTATACGCTTTCATTATGAGCTGGGCGCTAAAAAAATCGACACTAAAAAACACCCCCCAGAAAAAATTGTAGATTTACCAGAGGGGGAGATTAATGCACATTGGACCAAAAATATTATTGCATCTTTGGATGGAACAAAGCTTTACGTAACTGTTGGCTCAAATAGTAATATTGGTGAGCATGGGTTAGATCAAGAAAAAGATAGGGCAGTAATTATAGAAATTGATCTCAAAACAAAACAAAAAAGAATTTATGCGTCAGGTTTGAGAAATCCAAATGGCCTCGCGTGGCAACCATCTTCAGATAAATTATGGACAGTAGTTAATGAAAGAGATGAATTAGGTAATGATTTAGTGCCTGACTATTTAACTTCCGTCAATGATGGCGATTTTTTTGGGTGGCCATATGTCTATTTCAAAGACTATAAAGACCCTCGCGTTAAAGGGTCTATGCCAGATAACTTAAAACCTCGTTCACCCGATTATGCATTAGGGGCTCATGTTGCAGCTTTAGGTTTAGTTTTTTCTAATACTTCACAATTTAAAGCACCCTATGACAGTGGTGTTTTTATAAGTGAACATGGCTCATGGAATAGAAAGCCACGAAGTGGCTACAAAGTTGTTTTTATATCTTTTAAGAATAATGAACCTCAAGGATTGCCGGTCGATATCGTCACTGATTTTGTAGTCGAGGACGAAGCTTATGGCAGGCCAGTAGGTTTAGTTATTGATAAAAAAGGAAATCTTCTTATTGCAGATGATGTGGGCAATTGCGTGTGGAGAATTTCTTCAAAATAACAGGTAATTTAAGTATAAAAATTTTGACATTACTTGTAGTTTGAATTAAATTCATAAATGATTTGTTGCTTGGCAATAGATAGTTAAAAAATACATGCTAGTATCATATTTTTGAATTAAATGAAGATGGTTTTATGAGTTTTAGAAAAAGTATCGCACGCGTTACATTTTTACTAGCATTAATTTCACTAGCATGGTTAATTTTAGGGATTTTAGAACTAGCTCCCTTTTTACTCCATATACCTGGCGAAACAAATCTAAGAGCCCATGCCTCAGTAACTCTTTTATTTTTGCTTTTAGCATCATGGGCTTTTTGGAATGAAAAATAGTAATAGTTTATTAATGATAAGGAGAAGTTATGCTTAAAATGTCTGATATATGTATTTTATTGTCTGTCTTAGTAGCTTTTATTACCACAGCTTATTTATGGTTTACTGGCCAACAGCAAGAAGGTTTATTTACTTCTACATGGATTCCTTCTATTTTAACTTTTGCAATATATTTTAAAGTTATTACCAGAAAGGGATAAATATGGACAATCCAATATTGTTTGGTACTGGTTTATTCTGTTTTTTTCTTGCAATTGTTGGTGTTGTTTTAACAGTTCAAGAATTCAAAAATATGGAATTGCAAGAAAAATTAAAAGCCAAGAAAAAATAACTCGATATATTGTGGCGTTGTATATTTAAAAAAGCTTTTATCGTTTAATTAATTTTATTTTTATAAACCATTGCATTAAGAATACTTTCAGAAGCTTCTTTAATATTTGTAGGTTCATATCCACCTTCTAATACAAATAATATGCGATTAGAAGCATATTTACTTGCAATTGTAGATAAAATATCTGTAGCTTTTTTGTAGCCATTATTTGAATATTCTAATTGCCCTAGCAAATCGTTTTCATGCGCATCAAACCCTGCTGACACCAATATAAATTCTGGCTTGAACTTTTCCATAGCAGGAATTAATTGGCTTTTTAAACCACGAATAAATTCTTTATCGCCAGCACCTCTTGGTAAGTCAATATTTAATGTGTACCCATAACCTTCACCACTGCCTTTTTCACTCGGGCGACCTGTGCCAGGATAGAAGGGGTGTTGATGGATACTGAAATAGAAAACCGTATTATCGCTATAAAAAATATCCTGCGTTCCGTTACCGTGATGGACATCAAAATCAACGATCAATATTCGGTTGATACCATATTTCTTCTGTAAATATTTTGCTGCAATTGCGACATTATTAAAAATACAGAATCCCATACCTTTATCTTTAGTTGCATGATGGCCAGGAGGCCTTGAGAATATAAAGCCACTTGAGGCCTTACCCTTCATGATTTGATCAACCCCTTCAGTCACTGCTCCGACAGACTTTATGGCAACTTGATATGAGTGTTTTGATATCACGGTATCACCTGTGCTTAGTTTTGCAGTTGATTTAGTAATTTTTTCAGATTCTTGTTTAACAAGATGAATATATTCTTTTGAATGTACAAGGTTTATGACATCCATAGATGCATATTCAAATGTAGGCCAAATTAAATTAGGTTTTAATTTAGAGTCATTTTTGAGAAAGTCGATTGTATTTGAGATTCGATTAGAATTTTCTGGGTGATTAGGACCGGTATCATGAAGAAGAAATTGATCATCATAAAAAATTGCAATTTTTAGCCCACTGTTTTCTGATTCAGCAATAAGATTTATCGGCTGAGAAAGCATTATAAGAAGCAAGCATTTAAAAAAATATTTCATTGAAATGAATTGTAATAAAGGTAGCTCTTGAATTTTTTAGAAAGTATACGTTAGTGTCGCTCTTGCAGTAAGAGGGTAACCATACATAATATTATTATTGTTATGAGCCGATTGATAGTATGTTTTATCAAGCAAATTTTCTATATTCAATTGAAGTTTAGTTTGCTTGTTAATATTTGCATATATAGCAGCATCTAATCGAGCGTATCCTGGAAGTTTTACTGCGGTTGATGCCGTTGGGGTAGCAGCAAACATATCACTTCGGCTTACAACACCGAGAGCCGCACTCCATGTTTCATTCAATTCATATTTATTCCATAAAGAAAATGTATGTTTTGGTACATGACCTAATGGTGTGCCTGATGCTATTTGATTGTCTCCAGTACCTTGAGTTTTTGTTATTTCTGCATCTTGGTAAGTGTAGCCGCCATACATACTGTATGCATTAGATAATTTGCCTGCAACACCCAATTCAAAACCTTTTGTAACTTGACCATCAACAATAATAGTATTTGTAGGGCTTGAAGGATCTGTAATTGCAATTTTAGACCTTTCTAATCGGTAAATAGAAGAGCTAATTGAAAAGCTTTGTAATAAGTCATACTTTATTCCAGCTTCAATATTTGTAAATTTTTCTGGATCAAATGATTTAATACTAGACGTTAGCGATGTTAATTGTTCTCCAGTTCTTGGGAGATAACTTAAGCTATAGTTTGTGTATACAGATACGGGCTCAATAGGCTTATATACTAAACCAAATCTTGGCGATAGAAATTCATCATTAACGTTAGCGCTGAAAGTGTTTTTAATGTCATTAAATTTAGTTTGAAATTTATCGTAACGAAGACCCGCAATAATCTGATATTGCTCATTCAAATATATTTGATCCTGAAAATATATGGCTTGATTAGAAATGCCAGTAGTCGTATTTCTATCGTTTTCTGGCTTTGGATTCAAAGTGACTATATTGTAAGGATTAGAAGCTGAGTGATTAATGTCCTGATACGCTCTTCTAAAATTTTTATTTTCTTGAAATCCAATTTCTAAGCCCGCTAAAAGATTGTGTGAGACTGATCCTGTTTTCAAGTTATAGGTGAGGTCAGTTTGGTTGAAGAAATTTTGTCTTTGGGTGTTGTCGTAATATGCGCCAATTTTTAAATTTTCTCCGATAACCGGCCCATTGGCATATACATTTTGGTAATACTTATCATAGTCAGAAAATCGTGTATGGTTTTTGAGGCTAAGACCATTATCAAAAGTATGATCAATAATTGCATAGCCATTTTTAATTACGGCCTCAGTTGGACTTTGTGAAGCGTTTCCAAAAAAAGTTGATCGGCTTGTTGAGAAGGGGTGGCTCTGAAGTCCATTACTAACAGAGGGAATACCTCTATCATTCGTTCTTTTATCATTAAAATATTCCATGCCTACAACAATTTTTGTTTTGTCTGATGGTTTAAATGTGAAAGTAGGATTAATAGCCTTTTTTTCACTTTCAACTCCCTGCCTAAAGCTACCTGAGTCTTCAATCATAGCGTTGATTCTTACAGCGAGTGTTTCATTAATGCCACTGTTAAGATCTATCGATGAGCGTTTATGTTCATAAGTGCCACCTTGCATTCTTAATTCATTCTTATTTTCCCAATGAGCCTCTTTGGTGACGCGATTAATTACTCCACCAACTCCGCCGCGACCGAAAATCATGCCATTAGGCCCCATTAATACTTCAACACGATCTATATTGTAGAGATCTCGGTAATATTGAACATCATCTCTTACGCCATCTACAAATAAGTCTGATGTGCTTTGGTTACCTCTAAACCAAACACTATCTCGATTGCCTTCGCCTTGTCCTGCCATGACACCTGGGGAGTATTTAATTGCATCCGTTAAACCTAAAAGAGACTGATCTTTTATTTGTTCTTCAGTAATGACTGAAATAGATTGAGGTATATCTCGAATGCGCGTATCTGTTTTTGTTGCACTGCTTATTCTTTTTTTAAGATATGTCCGAGCCACATTATCTATAACTTCAATTTCCTTCAATTCAATTTTCTTATCATCTAAACTATTTTTTTCGGACGTATTAGCAGTCGAAATACTAGGTAGTAAGCTCCCTAGTAATATATAAGTAATTGTTTTAATGATATATTTTGACTTATTGCATATTTCCATACCTAAATGATAATCATTCTCATTTAAAATTGCAAGGTAAACTATTTTTGAGTAGCTTTAAGAGTGATGATTTTGTATCGCTTGGGATAGGGGATGTTACAAGCGTTAAACAGTATTGAACTTTGAAGGAATGAGTAGCATCAAAGAAATAATTATTAAATTCATAGGTAAAGCGAAGAATGGCTAATGAGACGGTATATTTAGCAGGTGGATGCTACTGGGGCTTTGAAGATCTCTTAAGCAAAATACCAGGTGTCATTGAGACGGCTGTGGGTTTCTCTGGCGGACATGTTAAAAATGTCAGTTATCGAGAGGTTTCTACAGGCACTACAGGGCATGCTGAAACGGTAAAAGTTATTTTTAATTCTGATATTTTAAGCTTTACCGATTTACTTACATTTTTTTTCAAAATGCATAATCCAACGACACTGAATCAGCAGGGCAATGATATTGGAACTCAATATCGATCGGCAATTTTTGCGACAACGGACGAGCAAATTTTATTAGCCGAGGAATTAATTAAAAAGATTGATACATTGGGAGTTTTAACAAAAAAAATTACGACCGAAGTGAATACATTTAATACATTTTTTCTTGCCGAAGACAATCATCAGAAATATTTAGAGAAGTATCCAGATGGCTATTCTTGTCATTTCATCAGAGATATTAATTTATCTTTCTAATTGCTAATACTCTTCTTCCAACTCATTCTATTTAATAAGTAGATGAAGCATTAAGCCAAAGTATAGAAAAGCAAAAATAGCTACAATCCAAAAAACTTTAAGCATATTAGAATTAATGTCTGCGAGTTTTTGATGAATTTTTTCTAGCAGTACTTCTTGTTTATTTTTTTTAGTCATATATATCCTTTAAATCGTTAGATATCTTCAATATTTTTGATTATTTTTTTTGCTTGAGATTGAATGTCTTTAATTAGATTAGGATCCATATCTCTGATCTGCTTATTCACAATAGCTAATCTTGGATTTTTACTTAATTGCCCAGCTTTCGTAATAAAAAAATTCCAATATAAGCTATTGAATGGGCATGCTTTGTCACCAAGCCTCTCACTTTTTGAATAATGGCATCCCTCACAATAATTACTCATTTTATTAATATAATTTGCCGTTGAAACATAAGGCTTACTTGCTAGCTTCCCTCCATCAGCAAATTGACTCATACCAAGTGTATTTGGCATCTCAACCCATTCAAACGCATCAATATAGATACCTAAATACCACTCATGAAGACTTTTAGGATTAATGCCCACAAGTAGAGAAAAATTACCAACGACCATAAGCCTTTGGATATGGTGAGCATAAGCTTCGTCTAGCGATTGGTTGATTGTATATTTAAGGCAATTCATTTTGGTTTTGCCATTCCAGAACCAATTGGGCACTGGTAACTGATGGCTAAAATAATTTTGTTCTCCAAAGGCTGGCATATGTGCCCAGTAATACCCTCTAATGTATTCTCTCCAGCCAATGATTTGTCTGATAAAGCCTTCAGCAGTATTAATAGAGATTTGATTCGAAAGGTAGGATTTTTCGACGGCTGATACAACTTCTTTAGGAGAAAGCATTTTAGTATTCAATGCAAAAGAGATTAAAGAATGAAACATTCTTGTTTCGTCTTTATGCATAGCATCTTGAAAATCACCGAAGTAAATTAAAATATGCTGAATAAAAAAATCTAAATGCTTTAATGCTTCTTTTCTATTTAACGGCCACCGAAATTTAGATGCATTGTGATTTCCAAAGCTCTTAATTTTCGCTTCTGTAATTTCATTCCATAATTCACTATGATCATGAGCCAGTCTATGATCTTCAAAGACTTTTGGCTCACCCTTCCAGGATTTTCTATTCTCGTGATCAAAATTCCATTTTGAACCAACAGGCTTACCATCTTCAGACATCAGAACATTGTGTCTTTTTCTCATATAGCGATAAAAAGACTCCATAAGCCACTGCTTCTTATCAGTAAACATTTCATTTACTTCTGTGCGATGGGTATAAAAGTGTTCTGATGAAAAACACTCAGATGGAATAGAGATTTCAGCACAAAATTCTTTTAAGTCATGATCAAGTCTGTATTCGTCCGGTTCTAGATACTCAAATTTCTGAATCTTGTGTTGAGTAAATAAAGTATTTAAATTTAACTTAAAAGACTGTTGATTAGACTTCTCATTTATCTTGAAATAAATGACTTGATGATTTTCTTTAGCGAGCGCACTTTTAAAGTCTCTCATCGCTGCAAAAATAGCTAAAATCTTTTGTGCATGATGAAGCACATAATTTGTTTCTTGTTTTACCTCCATTAAAACATAGAGGATTTCATCATCAGTATTTTTAAACCATGAATGATTAGAATTGAGTTGATCACCCAGAATCAGTCTAAGAATTTTCATTGTCGAGGTCTAATAATAGAATTGGTACGTTAAGATTAAATAGCACTTAGATCCCAGATTAACTAATACGTAGAAGAAGATATTTTAATTGAAAACATATCGCTCGAGCAGCTTCAGGCAGCTGCCAAAATTTTTCCGCTATCAATGATATACAGATATTTGTAAAAAGTTATTGTAGAATTTTACCTTATTATAAATCTCCTAAATAACCTTCATATAATTATTTTATAACCCTTTCAATAGGGCTAGGTTCTATCTAATCATTGCAAATGAAACCACTCAAAACACTTCAGAGATTTATCTCTGACTATCTTCCATTAAAAATCTCAAATGAAAATATCAGATTTATTCTTGTTTTTTTAATTTTCTTGTTTGCAGCCTTGCTTTTAGTAACTTTTATAGAATATAAGCGTCAAAACTTTTAACGTTTGGTGTATTTACTTGCCAAACTTCTTGTCTTGAAGTCCAATAGGAAAGAGTTTCATAATTTACCCACTCTTTCAGTGGGGTATTAAGAATCCACTGCTATTCCATCTGAGCCAATTTCTCTCAAGTAGATATTTTTTTAGTGCTTGTCGTTATTTTAAAAGATCTAGGTTGGATATTACGTATGAGACAGAATAAGGGTATGAGACAAAAAAAGCTTATTCATACTAAAAGTTGGTATTAAAAAAATAAATTTTCAATATAATTAAAGTCTTCCTTTTAATGTCTTAAGAATGGCGAGGTCTACTACATGAAAGCATTAGTCAAAAAATACGCTGAAGAGGGTTTATGGCTAGATGATATGCCAGAACCTGAAATGGGTAATAACGATGTATTAGTTAAAATAAAAAAGACGGCTATTTGCGGCACAGACATTCATATCTACAATTGGGATGAGTGGGCCCAAAAAACAATCCCTGTTCCTATGATTACTGGACATGAGTATGCAGGAGAAATTGTAGATGTCGGCTCTAATGTAACGGATTTAAAAGTAGGCGATATCGTCTCAGGAGAGGGTCATTTAACATGTGGTCGATGCAGAAACTGCCTAGGTGGTAGAACACACTTATGCCCTAATACAATAGGCGTAGGCGTAAATCGCACGGGATGTTTTGCCGAACTCTTGGCAGTGCCAGCGAAGAACATTTTTAAACCAAGTCGTGAAATTTCAACTGACTTGCTTGCTATTTTTGATCCTTATGGAAATGCAGTACATACAGCACTCTCTTTTAATATGGTGGGCGAAGATGTGCTTATTACAGGAGCAGGTCCAATTGGTATGATGGCCGCTCTGGTTTCAGACCATGCTGGCGCAAGAAATATTGTGATCACAGATGTAAATCAATACCGTTTAGATTTCATCAAAAAAATTCTTCCACGTGTTATTGCAATTAATGTTGAAAAAGAAATAATTAGTCGTGACATGATGAAGTCCGTTGGTATTTTTGAAGGATTTGATGTGGGACTCGAAATGTCAGGCTCCCCTAAAGCTTTTAGTGACATGTTAAGTCTCATGATTAATGGTGGCCATATTGCTATGCTAGCAATTATGCCTGCCGGTTCTGGCATAGATTGGGACATGGTGGTATTCAAAGGTCTCACAATTAAAGGGGTCTATGGACGTGAAATTTTTGAGACTTGGTATAAAGGTACGATGATGGTTCAAAGTGGACTGCCTTTAGAAAAGATAATTACACATCGATTTCCTTATACTGAGTTTAAAGAAGGTTTTGACATTATGCGATCAGGTAAGTCTGGCAAAATTATCTTAAATTGGGAAAATTAATATTAAGGATTTTTAAATGAGCTTTAACAAAGTTAAAGAAAGTTTTTCCTCTGATTTAGAAGAAATTAAAAAAGCAGGACTTTGGAAAACTGAACGTGTTATTAATTCTGATCAGAAAAGTAAGATTAAACTTTCTGATAATCAAGAAGTTATTAACATGTGTGCGAATAACTATCTGGGTTTGGCTAATAATCCTGAAGTCATTAAGGCAGCCAAAGATGGTCTCGATCGATGGGGCTTTGGTCTTGCCTCTGTTCGATTTATATGCGGAACACAAACATTACATAAAACGCTAGAAGAAAAAGTGAGTGAGTATTTAGGCATGGAAGATACGATTCTTTATGCTGCTTGCTTCGATGCTAATGGCGGTTTGTTTGAAACCATCCTAACAGCGGATGATGCTGTTATCTCTGATGAACTAAATCATGCGTCAATTATTGATGGTATTCGTTTATGTAAAGCACAACGCTATCGCTATAAAAATAATGACATGAATGATTTACGTGCAAAGTTAGAAGAAGCCAAGAATAATAAAGCGAGACGTATTCTCATTACCACCGATGGCGTATTTTCTATGGATGGTACGATTGCACAATTAGATAAGATTTGTGATCTTGCAGATGAATTTGATGCCATGGTGCATCATGATGATTGCCATGCAACAGGATTCATGGGAAAAACAGGCCGTGGTATTCATGAATATTGTAATGTAATAGATCGCGTTGATATTATTACTAGTACATTTGGTAAAGCTTTAGGTGGTGCAACTGGTGGCTTTACATCCGGTCGTAAAGAAATTATTGATATGTTAAGACAAAGATCCCGACCTTATCTATTTTCAAATACACTCGCCCCTAATATTTGCACTGCTTCACTAAAAGTTTTTGAGATGCTAGAAAAATCAACTGCACTTCGCGATACATTAGAGAAAAATGTTCATTACTTTAGAGCTGGCATGCAAAAAGCTGGTTTTGATGTAAGCGATGGTGATCATCCTATTGTTCCTATTATGTTAGGTGATGCTAATCTTGCTCAATCAATGAGTAAAAAATTATTAGAAAAAGGTATTTTTGCGATTGGATTTTTTTACCCAGTGGTACCGCAAGGAAAAGCTAGAATTAGAACCCAAATTTCAGCTGCTCATACATTCGAAGATCTAGATAAAGCTATAGATGCTTTTACTGCAACTAAAAATCAATTAATCTAACATCAAAAATTTTGTCTTGAATTGATATAAGTCAGAAAATTATTCAAAGCGTTTGATAAACGTTTCTATTTCATTATTCAGTTCATCATGGGCGATTAAGCCATCAATCCAGTGCTTAGGAATAGATTCAAATCCCAAACTTGATCCAAGTATCGCGCCTAAGACAGCACCACGGTGGCAGTTGTCGCCGCCAACATTAGTATTAGCGATCAGTGCCGCTTCGAAATTATTAGAGTAGCGTGAGGCGAGGTAAAGGACGGAGGGGAAAGACTGGTCTATGTAACACGCAGAACTGAGTAAGCCGCCAATGACATCACAATCAGAACTTTGCTTACTGCGCACAGAAGCAACTACCTTCGCTGCAGGAAATCCAAGGCGACTTGCTGCAGCGCAGGCGAGTTCTTCGGTATTTGGATTTGTGTCATGAAAAATATGAAACAACAATGCGGTAAGTTCGCTGGAGTAGATTTCCAGTGAGGGTGAGCGGTGAGTTAGGCGTTGATGGTTTAAGGCTTGAGCATTAGTAGTTGATAAGTTACCCTCGCTTAAGCTTGCTATGATGAGCATTGGGAGACTAACCAAGCCGCCAATAGATGCTGTATCATGACCTTCGGCCCCAGCACACTTTTCAGGATGGATACCTTTCGCGTAGTTAGCAAAAAAATCTCGATGGTAAGATTCCGCGTAAGTATCGTTATGTCGGTCAGGCTCTGTCATAAATTCAATATATTCACGTAAAAAATCAGCGGTATCATAATCACCTGTTGCATTAAGCGAGCGCATCAAAACCCTAGCGCACAGTAAATTAAGTGTATTTTCGCCTGCTTGCATTCCTTGATGGTAATGACGATTAGCTGGACCCCAATGGTGCTTTTTGCCTTTGAGTATGACGCTTCCAACAATATCGCCTTCTTGCGTTCCACGTCCTGCTTTGCTGGTGTTGGCGAGAGACATGATCGAGTTAGGATGATGCGCTTTAGGCGCTTGGTAATCTTTTATCTGACCAAAATCTTGCCAAAGGGTGGCAATACTGTAGTACCAATGCACTGGCATCGCCAGCGCATCACCAACAAACATGCCCCACAGCGCGCCACGCATGCGGTCAGTTTTATTAAGCGGCATAGTATTCATGAGGGCATCCTTAACCTAATTGAAAAAGTATTATTTATAAACTAATCTTTAGTGACACTTTTTACAGTATAAGTTTCAATGTTATGTGAATAAAAAATCAAGATTTTGATGTAGCGTATTGAGAACTAATTTTTTTAAATCACATCTGACAAGTACAATTTATTAACTCATAACCCTAAAGGTATTTTAATGCTGACTTGGCAAGATATTGAAAATCGCGTACTTCATGGTAATCCGCCCGCGAATCAACGCGTAGAAAAAACAGATGATCAATGGCGCAAAATATTGCCTAGCGATGTCCATGACGTCACACGCAAGGCAGGTACAGAACGTCCCTTTAGTTCGCCTATGTGCGCTCACTTTGAACCAGGCTTTTATGCTTGCGCCTGCTGCGACACCATGCTATTTGATGCAACACAAAAGTTTGATTCCGGCACAGGCTGGCCTTCTTTTACACAACCCCTAGAGCCCAATGCGGTAGCTTATTTTAGCGATGGCAGTTTAAGTAGTGTTCGGATTGAAATCACATGCAGCACTTGCGATGCGCACTTAGGTCACATATTTCCAGACGGTCCAGCGCCCAGCAAGCTTCGCTATTGCGTGAATGCACTCTCATTAAAACGCATTACCTGACCTAGCTTGTTCAATACAAGACATTAATCACAGGGCTTATGATTGGATCTGGCTTTGCTGTACACGCCACATTTCGGCATAGCGCTGACCATCCTTTAGAAGTGATTCATGGGTGCCGCGTTCAATAATACTGCCTGCTTCCATAACTAAAATCTGATGGGCATGTGTGATGGTTGAAAGGCGATGCGCGATGATTAATGTCGTGCGATTTTTAGCTAACTCGTTTAATTCCTTTTGAATGCTGCGTTCCGTTTCAGAATCCAACGCCGAGGTGGCTTCGTCAAAGACAAGTAATGAAGGATTTTTTAGCAGTGTTCTTGCAATAGCTACGCGCTGCTTTTCGCCACCAGAAAGCTTAAGGCCCCGCTCACCTACATTGGTGTTGTAACCATTTGGTAGGCTACAAATAAAATCATGGATTTGGGCAGACTGAGCTGCTGCCTCTATGGCAGATTGACTCGCACCAGGCTTACCGTAGGCAATATTAAATGCTATGGTGTCGTTAAACAGCACCGTATCTTGCGGCACTATACCTATAGCCTGCCTAAGACCTGCTTGTTTAACCGTTTTAATGTCTTGGTCGTCCAAATAAATGGCGCCCGATTGCACGTCATAAAAACGGAATATCAGTCGACCTAAGGTACTTTTTCCGGCACCGCTGTGACCAACAACGGCAGTTGTTTGGCCTGGTAAAATTTCAAACGATACTTGATTTAATATGCCGCGGTTTTTTTCGTAATAAAAACTAACGTCTTTAAAACAAACATGCGGTCCTATCTTTGGGGATTTTATTTGCAATGCTGTTGCGTTTGGTAGATCAGAAATTTCTTGATCCGTTTCTAGTAAACTAAACATTCGGTCTATATCAGTTAACGATTGCTTCATTTCACGGTAGAGCACACCGAGAAAGTTAAGTGGTATGTAGAGTTGTATCATTAGCACATTCACTAATACTAAATCACCAATGGTCATTTCTTGCTTTGCAACTCCTTGACTAGCCAAACCTAAAATACATACCAATCCAAAAACGATAATAATTTGCTGACCAAAGTTTAAAAAAGCTAATGACTTTTGCGATTTAATAACAGCGTGTGCATATTTTTTTAGGCTGATATCATAACGTGCAGATTCAAACTGTTCGTTGCCAAAATACTTTACTGTTTCAAAATTAATTAAAGTATCTACAGCACTTTGGTTGGCCTGTGAGTCAAGACTATTCATTTCTCGTCGAAAGTTTGTTCGCCACTCTGTAACAACCACTGTAAATACCACATAACAAATAAGTGCAATAAACGTCACCAATACAAACCTAACATCGTAAGCAAATAAAAGGTACCCTAACACCATAGCAAGTTCGATTAAGGTTGGAATAATACTGTAAAGAGAATACGAGATGAGGGATTGAATGCCGCGCGTGCCACGTTCAATATCTCGTGTCATACCCCCTGTTTGACGAGACAAGTGGAAACGTAAAGATAAGGCATGGAGATGATTAAACACTTGTAAACCTACTTGCCTTACAGCTTGCTCAGTGACTTTAGAAAAAATTAACTCTCGCAACTCTGCAAATAGTGAGGCTGAAAGGCGCAACAAACCATAAGCCACAATTAAGCTCACGGGCACTACCAGTAATGCTTTTGGTGTTGAAGTAATGCTCATCGCATCTACTATATTCTTGAGCATAATAGGTACACCCAAGTTAGCCATCTTCGCTAACACTAAGCATATAAGCGTAAAAATAATACGTGCTTTGTAAGCTTTTATGTAAGGCAATAAGTTCTTGATAACTTTCCAGTCTTGATGACGCTGCTTTTTTTCTTTAAAGTCATTTTCTATTTTAGAGAAGTCCATAGGCGCGGCTTAGAGGGTGCAAGTAAAAGTTAATAAAGAAGTTAAAAAAAAGTCTTTGTGTCAATAAGATAGGTTAGAGATAAAAGGGTGAAACAGCCTTGGCTTTGAGAGTGGATAGTAAAAGCATCAAATCACGACAAGGCAGATTTCAAACGATCAAGCGCATTCATGACATTGACTCTGGGAGTGCCTATGTTCATGCGCATAAAACCCTTACCACCGCATCCAAACATTGCACCACTGGATAAACCTAACTGCGCTTCTTGCACAAAAAATAGCGCTAATGCTTTGTCATCTAGGTTTAATTTTCTACAATCTAGCCAAAGTAGATAGGTACCTTCTGGGCACACCGCATTTATTTTTGGTATATGCGCACGAATAAACGCAACAGCCTCATCACGCGTCGCTTGAAGGTAAGCCATTAATTCACTTAACCAGTCAGCCCCGCCACGGTAGGCGGCTTCAAACGCAATCATACTAAATGGGTTAGTCACTGAAACAGCGATCTTAGTCAGATGTGATTGGATGGTTTGACGGTAATTGGCATCGGGTATGATTAATGCAGAAAGTCCCAAGCCTGGGATATTAAAGGTTTTGCTGGGCGAAACGGCTGTGATGATAGCGTGAGGCGCATCTATGCTTGATGGTGCTGGAGCATTCTCAAAAGCAATGCGACTTAGTGTGTGATGTTGCGTATTGGCATACACCAAATCTGCATGAATTTCATCGGCTAGAATAATTAAATTGTGCTTTTTGGCGACAGCCAATAGGGCTAGTAACTCCTCTTTTAACCAAACCCGTCCGACTGGATTGTGAGGTGAGCAAAACATTAGTAAGCTCGCTTCTCTAGCGCAGGTATCTAGCTGTGAAAGATCCATTTGATAATGCAAATTACCCAAATCATCTTCTTCTAAAATCAAGGGGTTTTCTATCAAACGACGATGCTGATCTTTTACCGCAGATAGAAAAGGGAAATATACTGGGGGCTGGACTATCACGCCTGCATTTTCTGCTGTTAATGCTGCCACAACCAAGTTTAAGGAAGGTACCACGCCAGGGGTCAGTACTATCCACTCGCGTTTTACTGGCCATTGATGCTTTGCAAGTAACCAATCGATTAGAGCTTGATAGAGACTCTCTGGTGCAATTGAATATCCGTATATGGGATGGCTGGCTCTTGCTTGTAATGCTTCTGTAACAGCATCGGGCACCGCAAAATCCATGTCAGCGACCCACATTGGCAAGATATCATTCGTGCCAAATGTTTCAAGCCTGCCATCATATTTTAGCGATGCACTAGCCTTCCGTGGAATGGTTTTGTCAAAGCGTTGCATCAGCGCATGCGTTCCCACAAGGTCACTTCGGACAAGCTGTGTTGGAATTTATGGCGTGTTTCACGAATTACAAAAGGAATTTCAATGGGTGATTGCATAAGCTTAAAGTGCTCACCGAGCACTGCTTTGAGACCATCTATAGTGCTGACATTTTCGCCGTCTTGCTTGTAGCCGCCTATCCATTGGTCACGGGGCGTGTGTTCTTCTAGCCAGGTGTAGGGTGAGGTGATCATTAAGACGCCGCCTATATTTAACCTATGGTGAATATTGCTTAAAAAATCACGCGGGTTGTAAAGACGATCAATTAAATTGGCAGCCAGTATAAAATCGTAGCCAGTAAATTGTGGCTTAAGATTGCAGGCATCACCTTGCCAAAAGTCGACTTTGTGCGCCACATCCGTTAATTTAAGTTCAGCTAGACTGCGTTCCTGGTAGCTCACTAAATCACCTTCGTTCACCATGGTGTAACGCAGTATGCCTTGTTGGACTAGTTTTAGCGCTAAACCAATAAACCGTGCGGAAAAATCGATACCAGTGACATGGTCAAAATGCTTTGCTAACTCAAACGAAGCGCGGCCAGTGGCGCATCCCAAATCTAAGGCCTTTTTTGCGGGTCGTGTGTGTAAATGTTGAACTGCAAAATCACTCAGCGCTTTAGGAAAATTTGGCACACCATAGTAAATATCACCATAATGAAACTCAGCATATTCTGAAAGTTGTTTATCAGTTTCGTAATGCGAAGCATGAATTTGTAGAGGAGTATCAGTCACAATATAGCGGAATCCTGCGTGTTGAAAAAAATGTCGGCGAAATGCGTAACGTGCATCTTTTAAAGCTTCGTTGCCAGAGGCTATCCACGAACCGCCTTTAATAATGTTATGACGACCATCGAATGTGGGTGTGGAGAAATCATCATATAAGGGGTGCACCTTAAACCCATCAAACGGAAAAATAGGAGTTTCTGTCCATTGCCAAACATTACCAACCACATCATACAAATCACC
>Ga0209651_1000305_pt1 | contig 18140 bp, 16 predicted proteins | sample LauGreFBDMM110SN_2_FD_188216 | JGI IMG/M metagenome (GOLD analysis project Ga0209651, IMG submission 188216) | Freshwater lake microbial communities from Lake Michigan, USA - Fa13.BD.MM110.SN (SPAdes) (version 2) | ecosystem: Environmental > Aquatic > Freshwater > Lake | place: Lake Michigan... | reverse complement strand
ACCGTGGTATACAAAAATGGGAACATTTGTTGGCGTATTTCCTGGCGTGTTTTCGACAAGATACGACAGCAGCGGTTCGGTATTGAGGGAGTCGACAGTGAGGTATGTCTTCACATCGGTGCCGCGTGCTTTCGTAATGACGTCGGTGCATGTGCTTTCTGCAAGGGCAACCATGTCGAGACCTTTTTGGGTCATCACTTGTGAAAGGTCGATGTCGGGGTATGCAGCGTGAAAGCCTGCGGCCACCATGAACATGAAACCAAATGAGTCGGTGGTGGTAAAGACCCCACTTAATTTGTCGAGTTCAACAACGGGGGCACCGCCAATTGCGCCAACAACTTGCGCATCGGGTGCATACTTCGGTGCAACTTCACTTGCTATTAATGCAGCACCACCACCTTGTGAGTGACCCCACACAACCGACTTGCCACTCGATTCCGTGAGTAGACGTGCTGCGCGAATGATGTCGAGCATGCTGCGCGCTTCGCTGACGCCCACAACATACGGGTGCACACCTGCGGTGCCGAGGCCCTCGTAGTCGGTTGCAGCAAAGATGTACCCGTTCGAAACCAAAATATTGGCAATCACGCCGGTCTCTCCTGAGCCATTGCTCTTGCTGGGTGCACATTCATCGGCAATGCCGGTGGTGCCATGTGCGTAGGAAACCAACGGGTTGCCTGCTGTGGGGGCGTTAGGAACCCACACCATGCCACTGACTGCAATTGGCTCATCGGAAACTGAACGTGAGGCGTAGAGAACAGTAAATGCAGTGAAATCGTTCGTGGTGGAAACAATTGATGAGCGAATGAGGTCGCCGGGCTGCAAGGTGCTGAGGTCGGTTGGCGCTTCATAAAAATTGGAGGAGAGGGCGGTAGTGGTTGTGGCTGCGGTAGGCGCTGGAGCAGTGGTGGTTGCAGTGCTCACTGTGGTTGGTGGCGCATCGGAGGTACTTGAACCACATGCAGAAAGCACAACAACGGCAGCGATGTAAATACGGATAGATGGCGAGAAACGGCGCATGTCATGAGGTTATGCGAAATTGGCTGCGAAATGGGTGGGCGTCGTGGCAACATCTATATATGCATCCGTTTCTCGCCACTGCTCAGTCGATGCTGCCCCAGGTGCTCAGCGATATTGAAGCAATTGTCAACATTGAATCGCCGTCGCGCAACGCAGGTCAAGTGGCGAAAAGTGCCGCAATGTTGGAGAGCATTATTCAACGTGTTGCACAGCGCTCTTGCGTACTTGTCGACTCAGATGTTGGCCCGCACGTGTTGGTGCCAGCACGTGGTGCCGCGCGCATTTTGTTATTAGGTCACCATGACACCGTGCACCCCATGGGTACTCTCGCTGCAAGACCTTATAGCAACGACGGCAAAGTATTGCATGGGCCAGGTGTATTCGATATGGCTGCAGGAATAGCGCAGGCAATATACGCAATGGCAGTTCTTGAAAGTTCTGGTGTCAATACTTCAGGAATTGAAATGTTGTGGACATCAGATGAGGAAATTGGCTCTTCCACAAGTCGTGCACTCATTGAAGAACGCGCTCAAGCACTTGGTAAAAATGGTGCTGTACTTGTGCTTGAACCAAGTGCCAATGATGGCGCACTGAAAATTGCACGAAAAGGAACAGGCACATTTGACGTGCGCATTACAGGTCGTGCATCGCATGCTGGGCTAGAGCCAGAAAAAGGAATTAACGCCCTTCTTGAACTAGCGCACCAAGTGCAACGCATTTCAACGTTTGGCAATGCCGAACTTGGAACCACGGTTACGCCAACGGTGGCTAGTGCAGGAACAACCGATAACACGGTTCCTGCTGAGGCACATGTGTTGGTCGATGCTCGCGTTGTGGTGCCCGAAGAAAAAATACGTGTAGAGAAATTGATGTCTTCGCTTGTTCCTGTTGTGCCTGGGGCAAGTATTTCGGTCAGTGGTTCTTTGCATCGTCCACCCATGCATTCTTCAATGTCGGAAGAATTGTTTGCGCTCGCTGTGGAATCTCAACGCGCAGTGAATGGCGAAAGCATTAATGGTGTTTCGGTAGGCGGTGGCTCCGATGGCAACTTCACTGCAGCGCTTGGTATTCGCACGCTCGACGGCTTAGGCGCAGTGGGCGGTGGTGCTCATGGTGAAACAGAACATGTTGTAGTTGAAAGTATTGCGCCACGAATAGCGCTTCTTGCAGAAATTATGCAGCGCGTACTTGCGCAGTAGTTATTCCTTGCCTGGGTCAAGACCCAGTAAACCACCAGCATCAAGCGTTCCGGTTTTGCGGTAGACCTCGAGCTTCTCGCGACTGTCGTCGATATCGAGATTACGCATAGTGAGTTGACCGATGCGGTCGAGCGGGCCAAATGGTGCATCGTCAACGCGCTCCATGCTGAGGCGCTCGGGTGCATAGGTGAGATGTGGGCCAGCAGTATTGACCAAGGTGTAGTCGTCGCCACGGCGTAAGCGCACGGTCACGGTTCCGGTGACTGCACTTCCTACCCAGCGCATGAGCGGTTCGCGCAACATGAGGGCTTGCGGGTCGAACCAGCGGCCTTCATAGAGCAAGCGGCCCAAACGGCGACCCATCGTGCGGTAGTTCTCGAGTGTGTTTTCGTTATGAATTCCGCTGACGAGGCGTTCGTAGCCAATGTGCAAGAGCGCAAGCCCTGGTGATTCGTAAATACCGCGGCTTTTCGCCTCAATGATGCGGTTCTCAATTTGGTCGCTCATGCCAAGTCCGTGGCGACCACCAATGGCGTTTGCTTCATGAACTAAATCGATTTGCGTTTCAAACTTTTTGCCGTTGAGCGAAACTGGCCAACCTTCAACGAATTCCATGGTGACAGTTTCTTCAATAATAGAAACATCGCTCTTCCAATGTGCAACACCCATGATGGGTTCTACAAGATCCATGCCGTTGTCGAGTTCTTCAAGCAATTTTGCTTCATGCGTTGCGCCCCAAATATTGGCGTCGGTGGAGTACGCCTTTTCTTTGCTGGCGCGGTAGGGCAACTTGCGAGTAGTGAGGAATTCGCTCATTTCGCTTCTGCCGCCTAATTCGTCGACAAAAGTTGGGTCAAGCCATGGCTTGTAAATGCGCAAGGACGGGTTCACCATGAGTCCGTAGCGATAGAAACGCTCGATGTCGTTGCCTTTGTATGTGGAACCATCGCCCCAAATGTCGACATTGTCACTTTGCATTGCGCGCACAAGAAGAGTGCCTGTTACTGCACGACCAAGGGGGGTGGTATTGAAATATGTTTTACCCGCAGTAGCGATGTGGAACGCACCACATTGCAATGCAATGAGACCTTCACGAACAAGTTCTTCACGGCAATCGATGAGGCGAGCAAGTTCTGCCCCGTACTCTTTGGCGCGGTCAGGTATTTGGTCGAGCTCTGGTTCATCGGGCTGGCCAAGGTCTGCTGTGTAGCAATATGGCAACGCGCCTTTTTCTCGCATCCATGCAACTGCCGCTGAAGTATCGAGTCCGCCAGAAAAAGCGATACCTACACGTTCCCCTACAGGGAGTTGCGTGAGTACTTTCGAGCGAGAGCCAGCGGAATCTTTACCAGACATGGCTCTTACCGTACCGAGTGGAAGCACCTGCGGAGATGTTATTAACGATTTGAGGGCCGCAGGGCTGTTCCTTGCTAGCTAGGGCTTTGCGATCCATTCAGATAGCCGTGTATGAAAGTGGCGAATTTTGGTTTCCTGATAGTTGGCCAAGGTAACCCCAGGTTTTTTCATGCTCTTCAAGCCCTTTTGAACCTTTGGCAAGTTGAACGTGTCTTGGTTGAAGACGCGTGCAAGGAGCCCAAGCTCAGGAGCTTCTGCCCAGTCGTCATCAACGCCGAGCCAATGGATGGGCACTGCTGGTGGTTTCGGTTGAGACTCGTCGTATGGCTCGAGGTACATGCATTCCATCACCGACATGTCGTGGCGATCTTCGTATGGGCGAAAGCGGTAGCAAATGCGGTTGTATGCGCCCCACGGGTGAAAGTTGGGGAACAGCGTGTAATAAATGCTGTCACTTAATTCCGCATCGCTCACTTCATCGGCCTTGTCGCCAAGAACCTCTTTCAATGTTGCGCGTCCCCCGTCGCCGGCGGTTGACCGAGCAGTAGCTCCATCTGCGAGAGTGAGAATTGGCGGCTCATCAAGTCTGCGGTCAGACATTGCATCAAACATCTCTTGTTCAGTCGGAGTCCACTTGATATGCGGGCTCGGCGTTCCATTCGGGGTGATTGCGCGTGAATAATTATCTTTCCAGTCGTACTGGGAATTTGCATCGCCGATGGCGGCTAACAATTGCGGGTGAGTTGCTACGACGTGGAATGCCTCGCTGAATGCATCTTGCACTATTTTCCAGTTGCACGGGAAAATGCGGGCGACGTGGACGCTCTTGTAGCGCTTCTCTAATGGCCACTTTTCAAAGTGCCAACCAAAGTCACCAAGAAATGATGAAAAGGACTCACAGTCTGGGTCGAGGTTGACGAATACGAATCCGCCCCACGTTGCTACTTTTACTTCGGGAAGACCCCATTGATCTTTTTCTATATGAGGAAAGTCCCACTCGCAGGGAACTTGCTTCAATGACCCATCGAGATTCCAGCAAAAGCCGTGAAATGGGCAGCGCAGTTCTTGCGCATTGCCGTCGTACTCACGCAGTTGCCGACCACGATGCAGACAAGCGTTGTGGTAGGTCTTAATTTCATTTTCTGAGGTGCGGACAACGAGCAGAGAGATCTCACAGATTTCGTATACCAGCGTGTCGCCAACTTCGGGAATGTCTTCTTCGCGGCAAGCCATTTGCCAAACGCGCTTCCACATTTTTTCTTTTTCAAGTTCGTGAAATTCACGGCTTGTATAACGCGACACGGGAATGTCTTCATCGCCAAGCCAGCCGCCGCTTTGCCAACGTAAAACTTCAGGAACAGGACGAGAGTCGCGCTCGTGAAGATCTTGATAGTTCACACCCGGTGAGCGAGCAGAAGTTTTGTCGTTCGATGTAATGCTCATTTGCTTCCTTTGTCGTCGATAAGTGATTGTGTGCCTGCGCGGGGATTCGAGGGAACTTGGCGACCGGCGATCCATACGCAAATATGCGGGTCACATTGTTTGATGGCACCTGTGACGTATCGACCTTCACTGGTGAACTCGCCTGTTGCCCCATCTTTTTGAACAAGGACGGTGCCATTGTCAGTGAGGTCGTAAAGAGCCCCAGATAATGGATGTTTGATCGTGCGCATGTGTAGCCCCCACCACTCTCAATTTCTCTCCACGCTAGTGCTGAAGAATGATGCGAGGCTTTACTGGACTGTTGTGCTGCGGGGGCGTTGCCCGACGCCGGCTGTACAAGCAATGCTGGCGGCGAGAGTAGAAATGGCCAATACGAATGCGGGGATGGCCGACCCTGTGGTGCCCGACAGGTCGAAGCTGGCGCTCACAATGTGGGCAATGCCTACAAGAACTGCCACAAGCAGGGCGAAACGTGACTGTTTAATAGCGAGGGCCATGACCACAATGGCACTGCAGTAAACGAGGGCAATGGTGAAAAAGAGGTGCAGCCCGTGGGCGTCGACCCACCACAAGCGCTTCCCAGTGCGTTGGCTAGTTACTGCGAGAAAACCCATCGCCACTGCGAAAAGTGCCCACGTGAGAAAGAGAACACGATTCCACACGCGAGTGAGTGGTGTGCCGAAGTACCGCACTAAATCGCCTTTTGCCATATGAATACGCTACTGCCACGAGGTGAATGATCGGTGTCGCGCATTGGGTCTACGCCACTAGCCTAAACACCGCTATGAACACTGCGCATTTCAAGAAACTTTCCATATTTTTCCCAATGTGGAACGAAGAGGAATACCTCGAGCGTGCTCTCTGTGCTGGTCGCGAACTCTGCGACGTGCTCATTGCCGACGGTGAAATTGAAACTTATGAGCTCATCATTATTGACGATGCCTCAACCGATAAAACTCCTCAAATTGCCGACGCCGCTGCCGAGGCCGACCCTCGTGTCAAAGTGGTGCATCACCCTGTTAATCGCAAACTGGGTGGTTCCATGAAAACCGGTTTTGCCACCGCAACCGGTGACCTCGTGCTGTACACCGATGCCGATCTTCCTTTCGACATGCTTGAAGTGCGTCGCGCCGTGCGTCTGATGCATTACTACGAAGCCGACGTTGTGAGCGCTTTTCGTTTTGATCGAACTGGTGAAGGTTATATTCGGTCTATCTACTCAGGTTTTTACAATGGGCTTGTGCGAGTCTTTTTTGGCGTGAAAATGCGCGACATCAACTTTGCATTTAAACTTTGTCGAGGTTCTATTTTTGAAAAAATTAAATTGAAAAGCGAAGGCTCATTCATAGATGCTGAGCTTGTGATTCGAGCAAAGAAGTCAGGCTTGAACGTCATTCAGTTTGGTGTCGATTACTTTCCGCGTACACGTGGTGTTTCTACGCTGAGTTCAATGTCGGTCATTCGCAAAATTCTCAAGGAAATGTTCACTTTGCGTAAAGAGCTTCGAGCCATTGAAGCCGACTGACAATTTCCCTCAAGAGTTTGATGCCGCGCCAAGTCACGTGCGTCAATGGTGGCCTGCTGCGGTGGCCGCAGCTTTGCTTGTCGGGGTCATCGCATTTGGTGTCGCTGCCAGCAGTAGTTCAAATGGCCCCAGCACAACAACGACGGTTGCAAGTGGCCCAACAACAACAGTTCCTTCATTGACTCGCACCTTGAAGGCAGGCGTGAAAGGCCCAGACGTTCGTCAACTGCAACAAAGGTTGAAAGACCTTGCCTTTGACCCGAATCTCATTGACGGCGATTTTGGCTACAACACCACGCAGTCGGTGTGGGCCTTTGAAAAACTCGTCTTGAAAACGCCGCGGAAAAAAGTGACGGGCTCTATCACCGCGGAATCGTGGCAGTTGTTGCAACAAGACAACCTCATTGCGCCACGTCGTGCGCAGGCACCTACAGAATCGCATGTTGAGATCTACCTTCCCGAGCAAGTGCTGGTGGTGTTCAAAAAAGGCCAGCCAATTTTGGTCACGCACATTTCTACGGGCACCGGTGAAGACTGGTGTGAAGAAGTGACCATCGACCCAGGTGAACAAGGCAACCCTGGTACCGAGCCACTTAAAAAAGGTATCTGCGGAAATGCAGTAACGCCTGGTGGGTTTTATTACTTTTACAACCGCAAGTCGGGAACGCGGCAAAGCAAACTTGGCACAATGTGGAACCCGGTGTATTTCAACGGTGGCATTGCAGTGCATGGTGCAGCGCAGGTACCAAATGCGCCTGCCTCTCACGGGTGTGTACGTATTCCCATGCATGTGTCGGAATATTTTCAAACACTTGTTGCCTATGGCGACCGCGTCTATGTTTTCGACGGTGTGAAAGAGCCAGAACAATACGGTGCACCTATTCCTCCAGCCGACAAACCAGATCCGGACTACACCACGACAACAAGTTCAACAACGACAACTTCAACTGTTGTGCAAACAACGACCACCATAAAGCAGAAACCAACAACAACGCTTCCGGCTCCAGTGCCTACGACAACAACGTCTAGCGTTGCTCCGATGCCTGCAAGCACACTGCCGTGAAATGTGAGGAACAATGCAACGAGTGCCCTACGAAGAATTCTCATTGTTTCATGAGAACATTGCCGAGTATTCCTTAACGGCCTCTGCGCAACCACAGGTAGAGCGCATCGCGCATCAACTTGCCGATGGTCGCACTGTTAGTGCGCTGAAGTGGGGAACTGCAGAACCACAAATGGTTTTTGTTCATGGTGGGTCGCAAAATGCGCACACATGGGACACCGTGCTTCTCGATCTCGGTGTGCCTGCACTTGCCATCGACTTGCCTGGTCATGGGCATTCGTCGTGGCGAGACGATGCCATGTACTCGCCGCATTCCATGGCGGTCGATATTGCCGAGGTCATTGCACTTCATGCTCCTTCGGCGAAAGTAGTGGTGGGCATGTCGCTGGGGGGTCTCACCTCGTTGGCCCTTGCCGGCCACGCGTCGCATTTGGTGCAAGAACTCGTGCTTGTCGATATCACGCCGGGCGTGAATGGCGATAAGGCAAAAGCAATTCTTGACTTTGTGAATGGGCCGCAAACTTTTGCCTCCTTTGATGACTTGTTGATGCGCACCATTGAGCACAACCCCACCCGCACTGTTGAGTCGTTGCGCCGTGGCATTTTGCATAACGCCAAACAACTCGACGACGGGTCATGGCAATGGCGTTACGACCGCCGTAGCCATATACGCAGTGAAAACTCAGAGCCCATCTCGGGCGATGCGCTGGGCAAACTATGGGACCTCATTGGTTCATTGGAATGCCCCCTCACTTTGTTGCGCGGAGGCACTTCTCCTGTGGTTGACGATGCCGATGTTGCCGAGTTGTTACGGCGCCAAGGCCGTGCCGAGGTACTTGTCGTCGACGGGGCTGGTCACAGCATTCAGGGCGACAAACCCCGTGAGCTGGCTGCCTTCCTTGCCACAAAAGGTACGTAGCGAGGCAAGTTTTGATGCCGAGGCATCATTTTCATTCAGCTCGCCGTTCGACCACCTTGGTGAGACCCTTTTTCTGATAGGAAAGCAGGGCAATATTTTTTTTGAAGTTTATTGAGATACCCACATCCCGTTTTCGGATTTGTAAAGGCAAACGAGACCCTATGGCAACAACTAATCGTCCCGATTCACCTGATCGTGAAACCCTCGTACAGATGTACGAGATCCAAAACAAGATCAAAACCACCGACGAGCGTTTTCGCTCAATGTTGACAAGTGGTCAAATTCAATTGATCTATTACTCGCCTCGCGGACAAGAGTGCATTAGCGCTGGTTATGCCGTGCACCTTCGCCCCGACGACTATGTGGTCACCATTTATCGCGGACTCCACGACCACCTCGCAAAGGGTGTTCCCATGCGCGAACTTTGGGCAGAGTTCCTTGGTCGCTCCACAGGAACATGCAAGGGCAAGGGTGGCCCAATGCACATCACGCACCCTGAATCGGGCTTGGTAGTTACTACCGGCATCGTGGGTTCTGGTATTCCCATTGCGAACGGTTTCGGACTCGCAGCGCAGCTTGCAGGAACCGATCAGGTCACAGTGGTGAACTTTGGTGATGGTGCATCAAACATCGGCGCCTTTCACGAAGGCATGAACATGGCCGCTGTATGGAAACTGCCTGTCATTTTCCTTTGCCAGAACAATCTTTACGGCGAGCACACACCAATGTCAATGTCAACTGGTGTTGAGTACATCTCAGAGCGCGCCGCAGCATACGGAATGCCTGGAGTAACAGTGAACGGTAACGATCCTGTTGCAATGTGGCACGCCGCTGGCGAAGCAATTGCGCGTGCTCGTGCAGGTGAGGGTCCAACTCTCATTGAAGCTCGTACATATCGTTTCTACGGTCACCTCATGGGTGATGCCATGGAGTACATGCCAAAAGAAGAGCGCAAAGCCGCAATGGCTGCCGACCCAGTACCAGCATTTCGTGCTTGGTTGCTAGAGAACGGTCATGCAACTGAAGCACAGCTTGCTGAAATTGAAGACAAGATCGTTGCAATGGTGGATGATGCAGTGGAGTTCGCAATGAACAGCCCTGAACCGTCACTCGACGAGTTGTACACAGACGTCTACGAAGAAATCACTAAGTGAGAGACAACCATGACTACTACTGAACCCCGCATTATCCCAATGGGCATCGCGCTCAACGAAGCTATGGACATCGCAATGGGTCTCGACGAGAAAGTTTTCTTGTTGGGCGAAGACATTGCCGAGCCATCTGGTGGCGTGTACAAAATCACCAAGGGCCTCTCAACGAAATACGGAACACACCGTGTGCGTAAGACTCCTATTTCTGAAGCTGCCATCATTGGTGCAGCAGTAGGCGCAGCCATTGCTGGTTATAAGCCTGTTGCTGAAATCATGATCATGGACTTCATTGCCGTGTGTCTCGACCAAATCACCAACCACGCAGCGAAAATTCGCTACATGTCAGGTGGTCAGACCACAGTACCTATGGTCATTCGTACCAGCGCTGGTGCTGGTCGTCAGTTCGGCGCGCAGCACTCAGAAATGCTTGAAGCATGGGCAGTGCATACACCTGGGCTCAAGGTAGTTGTTCCTTCGAACCCTGCCGATGCTAAAGGTTTGCTCATCAGCTCAATCTTTGATCCAGACCCAGTGCTCTTTGTTGAGCCAATGCTCATGTATTGGGATCCGCAATATGCATGTGACGTTCCAGTGGGCGACAATCGCATTCCACTTGGCAAGGCAAACATTGTGCGCGAAGGAAAAGACGTCACTGTCATTTCTTACGGCAAGCAAGTACACGACGCTGTGAAAGCAGCCGACATTCTTGCTGCTGAGGGCGTTTCTGTTGAAGTCATCGACTTGCGTACCCTTGTTCCACTTGACGAGGCAACTGTTCTTGCATCGGTATCAAAAACAAAGCGCGCAGTTGTTGTTCACGAAGCAGTCACTCGCTGTGGTTTTGGAGCTGAATTGTCGAGCCGTATTCACGAAGAACTGTTCGGTACACTTGCTGCGCCAGTAGCTCGTGTTGGTGGGCAAAACACTCCGGTGCCATATGCAAAGAACTTGGAAACAGCATTTGTTCCCCAGGTTGCCGACATCGTTGCAGCAATCAAATCACTCAACAAATAAAAGGAATTAGCTCTTAGCCAATGAGGCGGGTGAGTTCTTTTACTTCAAATTTTTGAGCTGAGGCCATGACCTTGGCAAGAGCAGTGACTTCACTGTTTTTGCCATGCATGCCCGCATGTTCTGCCATGTGAATTCCACCGTTGTGATGAGCAATCATGAGCTGTCCAAAAAGAGTGTCTACTTCTTTGCCGCGAGTATTACGTAGTTGTTGTAACTGCGCGTCGGTGGCGTAGCCCGGCATTTGGTTGAGGGGGAGTGGTTCATTCATCCACCCCATTACTTGGTCTGTTTCGTTTGTTTCAGATGCTTTGAATTGGCGCAGCATCTGCACCATGCGGCCCGACTCGGCAGATTGAGCCACAATAATTTCGCGCGCAATGAGCCGTAGCACGCTGCGCGATGCAAGACCCTCAGGGGTGCCTGCACTCGATGCATCGATATAGACGAGGCTCATCACCACTGCCTGTTCATGGTGAAGGCGCATGTCTTGGAGAAAACCAATGTCGGATCCGTTATGTGCTCCGCGGCCCCGAGACTCGCCAACGGTGAAGGCGATGGCCCCAGAGAGCACGATGCCAGCCACAACCAGAAGGATGATATTGAATGGGTTCATCCACCACGGGAGGGGCTGGGGGTCAGAATTTTGGGCTTCTGGGGCTGGCGGAGAATCCATAATTCGTAGTGTGCCATGAAAATCCGATAGAACAAGAGCCATGTCTACCCCCATCAGCATTCCTAAGCTCGGCGTTTCCATGACCGAAGGCACACTCGTTGAATGGCTCGTCGCCGATGGCGACGCCGTGACCCCTGGCGATGTGTTGTACCGCATTGAAACCGACAAAGTCGAAAACGAAATTGAAGCTCCAGTAGCCGGCACTGTTCACATCACTGGTGAAGAGGGTGAAACCTACGAAGTAGGCACCCAAATTGGCAGCATCGACTAAATCGCACATATAGAAAAGAGTCATCTCATGGAGATCTCAGGCAAGCACGCTCTCGTTACTGGCGCCGGCGCCGGCATTGGTCGCGCAACAGTCATTGCACTCGCGCAAAAAGGCGCCAAAGTGGTTGCAGCCGATATCAACGAAGACGGTGTGAAAGAAACTGCTGCGCTCGCTCAAAAGGCAGTGCCTGGCGCCAACGTGGTCACGGTGAAAGCAGATGTTTCAACAGCTGCTGGTGTACGTGCCATGTTTGCTGCGGCAACTGCAGCCTTTGGTGGTCTCGATATTGTGCACAACAATGCTGGCCTCATTTGTGGCGAACCACTGTGGCCCGATGCTGCACTCGAGAAAATCTCTGCAGTTATTGCAGTGAACCTTGGCGGCGTTGCAATGGGCACTCAAGAGGCCATTAAGGCTCTGCGTGCACGTGGTGGAGGCGCCATTGTAAATACGGCTTCCGTGGCCGCATTGCAGGCCATGCCTACCGACCCTGTGTATTCAGCAACAAAAGCTGGCGTGGTGCGCATCGTGGAAAGTTGTGCTGGGTTCGCATCTGAAGGAATTCGTGTGAATGCCGTACTTCCGGGCATGGTCGACACCGACATGACAATGAAGCAAACAGGCGACGGTACTCGCCCGGCAGCATGGCTTGCACCAGTTCTTGCGTCAACGGTCATGCTGACTCCAGAAGATATAGCTGTCGCAGTAATTGCGCTCATTGAAGATGACACCGCCGCTGGCCAAGCAAAAATTGTTGGCAACGTGGGGCGCGACTACAAGTAAATAATTACTTGCGAGCGAGGCGTTGTGCCTCGCTGAATGCAACGTCTTTGTCAACACGAGGTTCTGGTGGAAGGCCTAGTACGCGCTCACCAACAATGTTGCGTTGCACTTCGTCGCTACCACCAGCAATGCGGTAACCAGGTGCGCCCAAAATGTGTTCGTTCCAGGCGTACGTACCCCATTCGCCATTGTCGGCAACTAAATGCGCGCCAAGAATTTGCGAGATGACATTGCTGATGCGCGTCATGTTGGCGGTCCACATCAACTTGCCAAGGGAACCTTCAGGGCCAGGTGTTTGCCCGGCACGCATGCCAGCAGCAGCACGACGGTTGGTGAGTTGGGCAACTTTGTGCTGAATGTAAAGATCGGCAAGTGACTGACGAATGATGGGGTCTTTTGCAACACCAGCCCATTCGGCTGCAGCAATTACTTGCTTGTAGGTGCCGCCAGTGTGGCTACTTGTTGAGCCACTCGAGTGATCGCGTTCAAAGCCCAGACAGGTGAGCGCAACCTTCCAGCCATCGCCTACGGGTCCGAGTCGAAGCGAGTCGGGAATGCGCACGTCGGTGAGGAATACTTCGTTGAAGTTAGCGCCGCCGCTCATTTGCTTGATGGCGCGCACTTCAACGCCAGGGGCATTGAGAGGCACCATAAATGCGGTCATGCCTTTGTGCTTTGGCACATCGAAGTCGTGGCGAGTAATGGCCAGACCCCACTCGGCAAAACGAGCACCAGAGGTCCATACCTTTTGACCATTCAAAATCCATTCATCGCCATCGCGTACTGCGCGAGTAGTGAGTGAAGCAAGGTCGGAACCAGCACTTGGTTCGCTGAACAGTTGGCAGCCACAAATTTCCATGCTCATGAGTGGCTTTACAAACATTTCTTTTTGCCCTGGTGTTCCAAACGCGCCAACGGTGGTGGCAATAAGCCCCATTGAGGTAGGGGGAAGTTCACCAGCACTCGGAATGCGAAACTTTGATTCTTCGGTTGTGTAGGCGCGCACGTATGTAGCGGAAAGGCCACGGCCGCCCACATCTTCTGGCCAGTTGATCATGGCGTAGCCGGCATCGAACTTTTTGCGCTGCCATGCCTTCACTGCATTCAGACGTTCAAGCTCGTGCTCATCGGTGAAGTTATGGAAGATGGCAACATTGTCGGAACCTTGGCCCCATTGCACTTCTTGCTCTTCGTCGTCAGATGTGCCTGCTTCAGGCAGGGCCTCGGCGTTTTGCTCGAGCCAAACGCGGGCTTCTTTACGGAACTGGTCGATATCGGGAAGGTCTGTCACGATCTAGACGCTAGTAGCGCACGGTTTCCTGTGCGACATCGAAGCCCAAACTTCGCGCCGGACCGAGAAACTCGTTGAGAAAAGGGTCACCTCGGTACACTTTGACGACGGTCCGCCGTGCAGTAATGCCCTACAAACAATTGAGTGAGGTTTTTTGTGTCTACCCCAACCCTGACCGCTGGCGTAAAGGCCACAGTTCTTGTTGATCTTTTGCCAAAGTCCAGCGTCCGCTCCCGTGCCATTACACGTGACGTCGTTTTGGTACTTGGTTTCGCGCTGCTCACTGCAGCTGCAGCTCAGGTGCAGTTCTCACTTGGCTTCACGCCAGTGCCGCTCACCGGCCAAACATTTGCCGTCTTGTTGTCGGGTGCAGCGCTTGGTATGCGCCGCGGCATTGCCAGCCAGGCCCTGTACTGGGGTCTTGGCTTAACTGGCCTTCCTTTCTATGCCGGCGGTGACGGTGGTTGGCAAAACGGAACCGGTTCAACACTGGGCTACTTCGTTGGCTTCGTTGTTGCTGCGGGCGTCATTGGAAAACTTGCCGAGCGTCGTCACGATCGTGAAGTGATGTCGTCACTTGCCGCAATGGCATTTGGCACCGTCATCATCTACGCCTTTGGCGCTTTGTGGTTGGCGCACGACCTCAACATCCCAGTAGCAAATGGTGAAGCAAACGCCATTGCCTACGGCGTCACTCCATTCTTGGTGGGCGACTTGTTGAAGTTGGCTCTTGCTGGTCTCCTCACGCCACTCGCTTGGGCAACTGTTTCTTCAAAGGGCAAGTAACCATGGCAGTTGTGCTGCGTGAGTTCGCGGCGTCACACCCAACAGACGTAGGTGTTCGCGATGGGCGCACAGTGCTCACCTGGCCACAACTCAATACGTTGGTCAACAAAATTATTAACGCAATCAATGCAAGTGATCTCGGCCCCAGCCGCCGTGTTGCAGTCTTTGCGGAAAACAGCGTTGAAACTGCTCTCGCTCATTTGTGCACTTTGCATGCAGGTGGTTCCAGTGTTCCCGTGAACTTTCACTTGAACGCCGATGAAGTTGCATACATCTTGAAAGACTCCGATACGCGATTATTCTTCACTGGTCCTGAAAACCTTGAGCGTGCAATTAATGCTGTTGCATTGTTGGAAAAGCCAATTCCCATTGTGGTCTGGCGTCCGCAGGCAGCAGTTGGTGCAGGGGTTGTCACACTCGAGCAGTTCATTGCCAACGCATCTGAAGACGAGCCATCAAGCAATGTGCCACCGCGGCCGAACCTCATGTACACCAGCGGCACCACTGGTGTACCTAAGGGTGTAGAACTTCCGCCCACCATGTTTGCTGGCGGCAAAAATATTGATGAACACATTGCGGCATTGCAGTTGAACCGTTTTGCAATGTTGGGTGCACACATTGTTGTGGGCCCGATGTATCACACGGGCCCGCTGTCGGGCGTGCGCGTGCTTGCTGCAGGAACACCTGTTGTCATTCTAGAAAAGTTCGACCCAGAGCGTGTTTTGCAACTCATTGAAACCCACAAAGTTGCCAGCAGCGTCATGGTGCCAACGCACTTCAAGCGTTTGCTCGACCTTCCTGTAGATGTTCGCAAAAAATACGACGTGTCGAGCGTAAAAATTATGTCGCACACTGGTTCGGCTTGCCCTATCGATGTGAAGCAGCAGATGATCGAATGGTTTGGCCCTGTTTTTGTCGATGCCTATGGCGCAACCGAAGTAGGAACCGTTTGTTCCATTGCAAGTGAAGACTGGCTAACGCATCAAGGTTCGGTGGGTCGTGTTATTCCACCATTTGCACGTTGCGTTGTTGTTGACGACGATGGCAACGAGCTGCCCGCAGGTACCGAAGGGCGTCTCTTTTTCGAAGACTCCACTGGGCGCGGCGTGGTGTACCCGAATGATCCAGAAAAATCTGCCAAGGCCCACTTGCGCCCAGGCGTTTTCACTCTCGGAGAAATTGGTTATGTCACCACCGATGGTTTTGTTTACATCACCGACCGTTTCAGCGACATGATTGTTTCGGGTGGCGTCAATATCTACCCAGCCGAAGCTGAAAAAGTTCTCATTGAGCACCCACAAGTTGCCGACGTTGCCGTTATTGGCGTGCCCGACACAGACATGGGTGAAGCCGTGAAAGCACTTGTTGTTCCACAAGACATCAACAATGCTCCGACTCCAGAAGAACTCATTGCTTTGTGCCGTGAACATCTCGCCGGGTACAAGTGCCCACGTACCGTAGAAATTGTTTCTACTGTGGGTCGCAATGCCATGGGTAAAATTAATAAGCGCACACTGCGTGCCCCTTATTGGGAAAGTGGCCGCACAATTGGCTGATGCGGGGGCATCACAATGGGGGAACAATGACAACTCAAAGCGGTGAAGCAGAGAAACTGGTACTCAGTGAAACTCCTGCGCCTAACGTGCGGCGATTAACGCTCAATAGGCCAAGCAAACGCAATGCGTTGTCGCATGCGTTACGCACACAATTGTTTGAACTGTTGCGTGAAGCCGATGCAGACCCAGCAATTAACGTCATCATCATTCGTGGTGCGGGTCCAAGCTTTTCTGCCGGTTACGACCTTGCGCAAGACAAATCGGAAACTCCACCATGGCCCATCAGCACGGCCGATGGTGCATGGGCGCGTCATGTGCTCACCGGCTGGTTCGAAATGATGGATATGGCAACTCCCATCATCGCCCAGGTGCACGGTTTTTGTTTGGCAGGGGGCACCGAGCTCGCCACCGCATGTGATCTTGTTTATGTTGCTCACGATGCGCAAGTGGGGTACCCACCAGTGCGTTCTATGTCGTCACCCGACATGGCTTGGCATGCCTGGATGCTGGGTATGCGCCGCGCCATGGAAGCAATGCTCACGGGCGATTCCATGACAGGCGACGAAGCAGTTGCCGCAGGTTTTGCTAACCGGGCATTCGCTGCCGAGAAACTTGATGCTGAAGTGTTAGCAATTGCCGAGCGGGTGGCAAAAGTACCTGCCGACCTGCAGGCGCTTAATAAGCGTGTAGTGCACCGTGCCATGGAGGCCATGGGAATGCGCGATGGCATGCGCGCCACTGCCGACATCAACGCACTTGGTTTCCATCAACGAGCAAGTAAAGAATATTTTGCAAAATTTGCAGGGGGAGTCACGCAGGCTCTTGATGCACGAGACAGTTCATTTGGTGATTATCGAACAGGGGAGAAATAGCAATGAGTAATTCCATCGATTCAACAGACATTACAAAAGTAAATATGGTGTCGCCCGAAGTTCTTGAGTGCCCATATCCGTATTACGAGCGCGTACGCGAAGAAGCTCCGGTTCACCAAACTCCACTTGGGTTCTGGGCGGTGTCGCGCTACGAAGACGTGTTGTCGGTGGTGCGTAACCCCGAAATGTTCTCGTCGCTTGCTCAAAGCAACTCTTTCGTCACTACGCCGCCACCTGAAGTGATTGAAATTGCCAAGCAGGGGTATCCGCGAGTCAATACGTTGCTTTCTAATGACCCGCCTTCACATACACAATTTCGCAACTTGGTGAACAAGGCGTTCTTGCCAAAACGCGTGGCTCAGTTAGAAGACTCCATTAGAAAAATTACCAATGACCTCATTGATGCTTTCATTAACGATGGCAAGGTCGACCTGGTCGAGCAGTTCGCCGTTGGTGTTCCTCTCACCGTTATTGCCGATGCGCTTGGTGTAGACCGTGCCGACATGCCGAAGTTTAAAAAATGGAGTGACGACTCCGTTGCACCTCTTTCAGGAATGCTCACCCCAGAGCGCCAAATTGAGTGTGCCCATAGCCGCATTGAATTTCAGAATTACATGGTCGACCGTGTGCATGAGCGTGAAGCAAACTTGCGCGACGATTTGTTGTCCGACCTCGTGCAAGCACGATTCGACTCGGGCGAGCGTGCTGGCGAAGGAATGACAATGGCTGAAATGCTCGACGTCATTGCACAGCTGTTGGTCGCAGGAAACGAAACCACCACAAAACTCATTGCCGCCGCGACCCTCATGCTTATTGAAAACCCCGAGCAAATGGCCAAGGTGCGCGCCGACCACTCACTTATTCCTAACCTCGTTGAAGAAGCATTGCGCATGGAAGCCCCCGTGCAAATGTTGCCGCGCTTCACCAAAGAAGATGTTGAAGTGGGTGGCGTTGCCATTCCTAAGGGCTCTGTAGTCATGGTCATGTACGGCTGCGCAAACCGTGATGGCGCAAAGTACCCCAACCCCGACATGTTCGACATTGAACGCGATAACGCCCGTACGCAAATGGCTTTTGGCCAAGGACCACACTTCTGCGTAGGTGCAGCACTGGCTCGTAGCGAAGCACGCATTGCTTTTGAACTACTGCTCAGCAGGCTTAACAACATCGCACTTGCAAGCGTTGACACTCCAACACATCGCGAGTTGTCAATGACGC
>Ga0209651_1000303_pt1 | contig 18260 bp, 29 predicted proteins | sample LauGreFBDMM110SN_2_FD_188216 | JGI IMG/M metagenome (GOLD analysis project Ga0209651, IMG submission 188216) | Freshwater lake microbial communities from Lake Michigan, USA - Fa13.BD.MM110.SN (SPAdes) (version 2) | ecosystem: Environmental > Aquatic > Freshwater > Lake | place: Lake Michigan... | reverse complement strand
GGCCGGGGCGGCCCGGAAGGACCCCCCAGCGTGGGGGCAGCCCCCCTTAGGTAGTATTTCGATAGCCAACCCGTAAATCCCCCCGATGGTGGGGAAGCGAGTATTTCGATAGGCGGCCCCGGGGGCAGGTCGGCCGACCGCAAGTATTTCGATAGACGGAGCTGGTCGGCCGATGGCCGACCAGCCGACCGGGCAGGCGGTCGGCCGATGGCCGACCGCCACCATCCGACCGCCACCATCCGACCGACCGACCGCCGACCGGGCGGCCCACCTGCCCACCTGCCCACCTGCCGACCATCGGCCGACGACGGCCGACGATGGCCGACCGCGGCCACCATCCATAGAGCGGCCAAGGCGGCCGCCCCGGTTCCGTTTTTCTCATCGTGCTAAGTGTCCATTGGAAAAATTCGCCTACGCACCGCGGAAAAAAATTTTTTTTGTGGACCGCTTGACGGCTTGTTGCCGATAGGCTACAATACCGACATGAACACGAACGCACACAAAGCAACCGCCGCGGAAAAGGGCCTCGAATGGTCGGCCGTCTTGGCCGTCTATCGTGAATCCCGTGAGCTGGAAGCCGCTGAAATCGCTCGTGTTGCCGGCATCCGCAAAGCCGCGGCCGCTTTCATGGGCTATGACCACGCCGGCCAATTCAAGCTTGCGAAGCGGTCGGCTATGACGGTAGGCGACAATTCGCAGCTTCGCGGCTTCGACGTGTGCGCGGCCCATATGGCCGCCACCATCGCCCCGGAACTTGGCGACGATCCATCGTCCGCCCTATATGACCTACTCGCCGCCCCGGCCCCGGTCATGAGCGATGCCGACGACGCCATGGCCGCGGCCATCGACCGCGCCGCCGAACTGGCCGCCCCGGCCCCGGCCGCTGGCGATTTCATCCGCCTTGTGGAAGCCGCGGCCATTGCCGACGTCACGGAGCAATGGCTTCGCCTGATGGTGAAGGCCGGCAAGGTCCGCGGCGTGAAGGCCGGCCGAAACTGGACCGTCAGCCGGTCGGACGTCGAATGGTTTCAGCGGCATCCCACGATGGGACGCCCCCGCCGGGAGGCTGCCCCATTCTAGCCTATTGTTGCCGACCGGCAACCAACACAAAACAACCCGAACCCGCCCCGGGCAATGGGCGGACAACACGGCCAACACGGCCACAACCAAGAGGATCGAAACCATGAACGCCACCACCACCCGCCGCGTCTACGCCGCCTGCCTTTCCGCCTACAACAACGGCCGCCTTCACGGCCGATGGATCGACGCCACCCAAGGGGCCGACCATATCCGCGACGAAATCGCGGCCATGCTGGCCGCATCGCCCGAACCCGGCGCGGAAGAATTTGCCTTCCACGATAGCGAAGGGCTTGGCGGGCTTGGCGAGTTTGAAAGCATCGACCGCGTTGCCGCTCTTGGCGAAGCACTGGACAACGCAGACGAACCCGCCGCGCTGCTGGCTTGGCTGGACAACGACGCCGGCAACGACCCGGCCGACTTCGCGGACTATTTCCTTGGAACGTGGGACACGCTGGCCGACTACGTGGAGGAATCGTTTTCCGAATACACCGCGGAGGCGGAAAAGAACTGCCGCCGCGACGGCTGGTTTCACCCGTCCCGCTACGTGGATTGGGACGCCATGGCCCGCGACTTGTTCTTGAACGGCGAAGTGTGGACGGCCAACGCGGACGGCGGACGCATCTACGTGTTCTCCAACCACTAAGCCGCGGCCCCCCGTTGCCCCCTCCCGCCACGGCGGGAGGGGCACACGGGCGGCCGGGCACTTCGCCCGCCCCCACAACCCGCGGCCACCAGCCGCACAACTAAGGAGCCCCAACCATGCCCGCCTATGCCATCGTCAGCAACTACGCCGGAAAGGTCATCGACCACGCCGCCTACGCGGCCAAGGTCAAGACCATGAGCGAAGCCGAATTGCTCTACACGATCCACGACTGCCAAGCCTCCCTACTTGCTTGGCCCGATTGCCCGTCCGCCGGCTACTACACGGACGAAATCCACTACGCGGCCGGTGAACTGTACCGCCGCCGGAAGGGCGGACAGCGCGACACGCGGCCCGTGTCCGACTGCGGCGGCTTCCGCTTGGCCGACGACCACGACCCGGACGCCATCGTTCTGGAAGCCATCGACAACGTGCTCGACCTTGCTTGAACCATCCCCACCCACAACCCCAACCCACAACCAAGGAGCCCAACCCATGAACGCCCGACCCATCGCCCCCGTTACCTACCGCATCGTCAAGATTGCCGACCCACGCAGCCGCGGCGCGTGCTACTGGTTTGAGATTGAATCCATGACGGCCGATGGCGGCCGCCACCACGTCGCCACCTGCGATACCCGCGAAGAGGCCGGCGAGATGCTCGAGCAGCTCGAAGCCGCCACCGCCAAGGCCAACCAGTAGCCGCGGCCTCCCCACAACCGGCCGCCACCCGGCGGCCGGCCATGGGGCGGCCGGGCACTTCGCCCGACCAGCTCACAACCTAAGGAGCCGAGATCATGACGAAGTTCGACGTATGGATGGATTCTGGCGTATGCGTGAGCGTGCCCCGTGGCACCGACCACAACTCACCCGAAGGAGTTGAAATCATCAAGGCGGCCGCCCTTGCACAACTTAGGGACATGATCGACGCCGGACAAATCGACGTGACAATCGAGCAATTTTACTGCGACCACGCGTAACCCAATCCGCCCCACAACCCAACCCCAACCACACAACCCAACCCCAGCCATGAAAAAGCGAACCGTGTTCGGCCTGCCCTTGAACCCCGTCCGCCATCTCGCGGAGATCGACGGGGCATCCTTTTGCGTGAGCTTCGCCACCCGCGACAAGCTAGGCGGCCAGCTTGACGACGCCATCGCGGCCGTAGGCACCGACGAGATGCTCCTGGTGGACAACGGAGCGTTTTCCGCTTGGCGATCCGGCCAGCCGCTCGACATTGAGGGCTTCGCCCGATGGGCCGCCGACATTCTCGCCCGCTGCCCGCAGGCCGTGGCCGTTGTGCCCGACGTGATCGACGGCACGGCCGAGGACAACGACGCCATGCTCGTGGACTTCCCGGGCGTCTGCTGGGAACTTGGCATCGACGTGCCGATGGACCGCACGATGGCCGTCTGGCACATGCACGAGCCGCTCCACCGCCTAACCGGCATCATCGAGGGCGGGTATATGTACATCGCCATCGGTAGCAGTGGCGAGTATGCACAACCCGGTACGGACGCATGGCACAACCGTATCGCGGAGGCCTTTGCCGCCATCGACCAGCTCGTGGCGGAATCCAACGGAGCCTACCGCCGGCCGTGGCTTCACATGATGCGAGCGCAGGCCGAGGCCCACCGATACGATTTCGATTCTGCCGATAGCTGCAATCTCGCCGTCAACCACGGCCGCTACCGTGCCGAAGGCGCCGGCCACGTCGCCCGCCTGGCCGCCCGCATTACCGGCAAGATTGCCGAGAGCTGCGACGGCATCGAGCGGCCGATGATCGACCCGCCCGCCGAGGCGACGATGGCCGACGCCGCCTTCCGCGAGTACCTGCGAACCGAGTACGGCCGCGGCCAGCACAACGCACAACCCGCCCCCGCACAACCCGCCGGCCAGCTCGAGTTGTTTGACCGCGGCCCGGCGGCCCCGCCCGCCGGCAAATGGACCGGCCACCGAGGCCCATGGGGCCGCAATCTGACCTGGACCCGGGGCGATATGCCGGGGCTGACCGTCCGCCACTGCGGCCACCCGACCGCCAATTACCCGTACTACATCACGCTAGGAGACAACCCGGCCGTCGCCAGCCCTGGCACCTTCCGCAACCTAGCCCCGTGCATGGCCGCGGCCGTCGAATTGTGGGCGGCCATCGGACCCAAGGAAGGAGCCCCAACCCATGCCGCTTGACAACCCGAGCCGACCGGCAACAATGGTTGTCATGGCACCCAAAATCGACCCCGACAAATACGTCACCATCGGAACCGCGGCCAAGCTTGCCAACGTGTCCCGCTATTGGATGCGTCAACAGGTTCAAGGCGGCCACGTCGCCGGCATCGTCATCGACGGCCAATGGTTTGCCCTGCAGTCAGCCGTCGAAGCCTACGCCCAATCGGCCGCCGGCCGCGGCCGCCCGCGGGGCGGGAAGCACGTCAACTAGACAACCCGACTCGAGTTTTTTCTTTACCCCTTGCATCGTACTTGCCGATAGGATAGTATTCACCAACCGGGCCACGAGGCCCACAACCACTAGGAGACTAAGACGATGGAAACCGAAACCAACAACGCCGGCAAGATGGCCCACACGGCCGCACCATGGTCGATTCACTGGGGCACCGCTCAAGGCGGCGATGGTCACTGGATCATGGACTCCCAAGACATGTGCGAACTGTCTCGCATCGCCATGGTTGCATTTCACGACGACACTAGCGGCGACGAGACGCGGGCGAACGCGAAGTTGATCGCGGCGGCCCCGGAACTGCTGGCCGCCTTGATTGCCTGTAGCGACCAGCTTGCCGGATGGGTCGATGCCGGCTCGCTGGACAACGCCGACCACGCCGCGGTCCGCATGGCCCGGAAGGCCATTGCCAAGGCCACGCTGTGACAACCTATCGCCCCCGGCGGCATCCGCCGCCGGGGGACAACCCAACCACCAACAACCACCACCCCAACCCGGAGACAACCCATGACCCCCGACCGTGCCCACGCCATCCTGCTTGCCCACGAGGCCATTCTGTTTGCCGACTGCGACCCGCTCGTGCGGCCTATCGTCCGTGCTATCGCATACCGCACCGACCTGCCCGACGAGTTTTTGATCCTCGACACATATGCCGACATTGGCGATCCGCCATCGGTCTGGCATTGCGAGACAATCCGCCGACAGGTCCGCGAGAAATGCGACACGCTCGGCATCACCATGCACATCACGCACACCTGCCTCGACTCCGTTCGCGAACTGACTGCTTGACCCACAACCCAACCACCACCACCAGAGGGACAACCCGATGACAACCAAGAAAGCCACGCCGGCCGCCGATCCCCAATACTATTACGAAACGACCCCCTACATGGTCACGCAGCAGGGCACAAAGTTTGCCGTCTATCAATCTTGGTGGTGCAAAACCATCTCGATCCATAAGACCCGCGAACTGGCAGACGAGGCTTGCATTGCAGAGGCCCGCAGCCGTGGATGCCTGCGACAAATCAAGATCAAGCCGGCGAGGAACCACGCCCCCCAGCTCGCCGGCAAACCGGCCGGGGTGACGTACCACAAAGTGTGGGACGGCAACGAGACTGAAACCGAGGGCCGAAACGGACGTTTCTATTCCGGCGTCGTCGGCTGGATTTACATTGTCGAAATCGACGGCAAACCCGTCGAGGAAACTTTCACCAAGCTGAAAGACGTCAAGCGAGCCTACCCCGACGCCGTTCGCAGCACCGACAACCGGGAGGCCGGCCTATGAACAACCTAGCCCCCCTCGCCGCGGCCGGATGCCGCTTCGTCCGCCTGGCCCGCCGCGAGAAGCGACCGCTCGGCACCGGATGGCAACACCGCTCCACGGACAACCTGCAGGACGTGGCCGCATGGCTGAAGGCCGGGTCGAATGTCGGCCTCCTGCTTGGCCCAACCAGCGGCGTCGTTGACGTTGAATACGACACGCCCGAGGGCCGCGAGCAGCTCGCGGCCTTCGGCATACTTGACGTGCCGACGCCAACATGGCGGTCCGCTCGAGGCGAGCACCGCCTATTCCGATGGGAGCCGTGGATGCCCGAGGCGGCCGCCATCAAGGCCGACGCTATCGAAATCCGCCTAGGCGGCCGGGCGGCCCAATCGGTCCTCCCGCCGTCCCGCCACCCGGACGGCATCACCTACGAATGGATAACCCCGCCGGGGGCCGTGGCTATCGCCCCGTTCCCCGCCCAGCTCATGCTACGAAAGGGCCAACCGTGTCACGCATACGCATAGCATGGGGCCGGGCAGTCGAGGCCCTGGTGCTTGTCAAGTTTGGGCAAGAGCTAGGGACCGACAGCCGCATCGCTCGTGCCATCCACGACGCTATCGAAATACTCTTGACGATCACGAGATAGAAAGGCCGGGCCGGCGATTAACCCACGCGCCGGCCCGGCCGCAGACCCTCGTTGTGGGCACGGGGCCGCTTGATCGTCCCGTTATTCTACCGCCCGCCGGCTCATCTCTTTTAGCCCGGCCCGCCACCGCTCGTCTGACCACCACAGGCCGAGGATAACCTGGCAGGTTCCCGACACGGTGCCGGCCAGCACGAGGCCCCACAGCGGCCCGATCCCGTGCCGGGCTTCCCACTGCTCGCGGACTTGAGCGCGAACCAATGCCATGGCATGGTCAACGTCCTTGTGGTTGGGGCCGGCGGCCGCCACGGCCTCGAGGTGACTGTGCGGCCAGTGCCGCACAACCAGCTTGGTCAGCTCGTTGACACGCCACGGCCGGGCGTAGTCCACCCGAGTGCCGAGGCGGTATCGGACGTGCGCCGCGAGCTGCTCGAAGGCGTCGTCGGTCATTGCTGTTGGCTGTACCAATTCCATGCGGCCAACGTCGCCACCGCCCCGACGATTGCGAACACGAACCCGGCCGGGTTGTAGGGGCTATGGCCGGCGGCCAGCACATAGGAAGCTAGGCCCCCTACGAACGATCCCACAACGCCAACACCGAGGGTAGCGAGCATCCCGTGCTTGTCGTCAACAGGGTAGAACCACTTCGCCACCGAGCCGACGATCACGCCGAACACAACCCACGTCACGAATTGAATCACTGCGGTTTTCCTTTCGGGCAGTTGCCGGTAGGGCAGGGGGCCGCCCCCCGGCCCGGGGCCGGGGGAGCGGGCGGTGCCGGGGGCGCCGGCAGATCGGAAGCAAGGGCCGCATAGGCCACGGCCACGGCGGCCGCGGCCCGAGGCCGCTCAGCCTGCAACGCCTGGGGATCGGCCGACAGGCTGGTCAGCAGTGCGAGTAGCCACTCCATGTCACCAGCCCTCTTGATGGTTGAGAACCCGCTCGCCGTTGTCGTTGACCTGGTGGACGTGCCCGTGAGCTGCGAACACTCGCGGAGAAGGAGGGGACTGTGCCACGAGCACCCATAGGCCCAGCTTGGCAACCCGCGCGAGGAACTTGAGCACCGGCCGCTCCGGCTTCGCTCGCGGGGCCGGCAGCGTTTGCAGAGCCAGCCCGCCGATGACGACGGCGGCCACGATCACGAGCACGTTCTTATCGACCTTCATCTCGTCCCCTCCGGCTGTAGCCAATTCCCATTGTGGAGATCACGGTAGGCAAACCCATCGACGCCGCCGATGGCCCAGCAGTCGCCTTGATTCAACGCGGCTTCGATGTTCTCGCGCGAGGCCCAGAAGGAGCCGGCCGGCTGGTCGGCCGGCCACGTCGCACCGGAGCACCACCGATCGCTCCACGAATTTTGTATGAGGCCACCATCCCGCGGGCTCCCGTTCTTCTTGTGCCGCGTGGCCCAAACCAGCATGGCATGGGACCAAGGCGTACCCCGCTCGAGGAATCCGTCTGCGTCACGCACGGGCTGGCGGCCATCGGCCCGGCCGTAGCCCACGTTGCTGCAGAGCACAACCGGGCTTCCCCGCTCGACCGCCGCACACAACTCGTCCCATGTATTGACCTGGGCAACCGCGAGGGCCTTGTGCTTGTTGGCCTCGCGGGCCAGCTCGTCAGGGACGCCGGTCGCACCCCACTGCCGGCTAAGAGGGATCGAATATTCAGAGAGATTCCACTGGCCGTATGTCTGACGGTAGAGGATGCCGCCGACCCCGGGCTGACGACACCGTCCGCTAACCCACCGGGCTGCGCCGGAGCCTGTTGCGCCGTCGCCTCCGGGCTGGCTGGCTCTGCCCATGCCCGCGGTGCGGGCTCCCCCGTACAGTGGCTCAGAGGCGACGGTAGGGGGCGGCATAGGCAACCGGCCCACCACCCAATCTGTGGCCTGCCCCGTCCGGGCACCCAAGGAGAACGCGAAGGAAACGCATGTCCCGGCCGAACCCTGGTCAAGGCATTTCCACGGGACGCCGTAGACGGCCCTGTGCGCCTTATCGACGTAGCGATACAGAAACGTATCGACCTGCTTGGCCTGGCGGACGGCATCGGCACCGGCATCCCCAAACGTCGGATGCTCGAGCTGCCCAAGGAACTCGCGCGTGGCTTCCGGGTCCGGCTGGTAGCCGTAGTTGGCTTCGAGGTGATTGACCACTCGATGCGTGAGGATTTGCACGAGCGACCCCAGCAGGGCCGCAAACGCAATAAACGCAATAGCCCCGACACTATACCTACTTCGCGGCATCGGCGGCGGCCCTCCCCAACGCACGGAACGCCGCGACCCACTCGCCCCGCTTCTCAGGCGTCAGCGGCCCGCCGCCCGTGCCGGCGGTCAAATCCAGATAATTCTGAATGGCATCGCGGGCCTTCGGCTGGCGGGCGCCGATCGACTCGCCCCGCATCCGGGCCTCCCGGGCAGCGATCCGCAAATCCTCAATCTGTGCCCCGGTTCTGATCCGCTGCTCGGCCGCGGGCTTTTCGCCGTCGAAGGCCAGACACTCGGCCAGCTCGTCGCAGAGCCCGGCTAGGCAAGCCGCGTCCGCCGCGGCCGTCTCCCCCTGGAACTTGCCGCGGAGGCTAAACTCCCCCGGCCCCAGCGGGGCCGGGCCGGGCCGGGCACCGTCGCCGCTTGTGACGAGGAACAACAGAGCAACGGCGGCCAGCACGGCCGCGATGATGTACCGGTTTCTTTGACTCACGGCAGCTCACTCCCGTTGACCAGCGACAGGGTGATGGTTTCGATGGCGGCCTTGGCCTTGTCGTCAAGGGTTTCGGTGGCCTGCAGTCGCTCGCGGATTTCGACAACCAGCTCCAGGGCCTCGCGGCAAGTCGCGTGAGCCGGGGCCTTCGGCCCGGGGGCCGGCAGAGAGAACGCCGGGCGGTCGGCCGCCATCGGCCAGAAAGCGACGGCAACAGCAGCGGCCAGCAGGAAACAAACGGCAATCATTTCGCGGACCTCACGAGGGGAAGCAACTGGTCGATAGCACCGGACGCCAATGCGAGCACGAGAGCGCGGAGCGGAGAGCGACAGAGGGCAAACAACGGCAGGCCGGCGAACGGCACCGCCCGCACGGCCACGAGATCGAACAAGGCGGCCACGGCCCCGAGGGCCACGTCCTTCTTCTCAGGGCCGGATAGCTTCGGCATCGTGTCGAGTGCCCCCGTAACCAGCCGGAGCAACGCCACGAGCAGCGACCCAAACTCCTTCCAAGTGATGCCCCCAACGGCGGCCAGCTTGGCCGATTGGAGGAACGCCCCGACCTTCGCGGCGAGATCGTCGTGCGGGGTGGCGGCGGCCACGGAGGCGGCCGTAATGTCGGCCGTCATTTGATCAGCCCCTTTTGCCATAGTTCCTTGGCCGTTTCGACGTTGCACCCAAGTTCGTAGGCGAGCTGCTCCCAAAACGTGACGGTCGGCCGCGGCCTGGACGTGATGCACCCGAGTCCCGTCTGCTTGGAAGGTTGGTAATGAACATGGTCCCCGCCTGCCCCGGGGGGCGCGATGGGCTCCCTGCCATGCTTGCCGCGGCGGAATGATGTTTCATCCGTGCGGCGGCTTTCGGAACGTCGGAACAAAGGCGTGTCTCCTAGCCGCTATTGTACCTTTGTGCACCATCATCCCGGGCGCATAACACGACCTACGGAATCAAGGCCAAGGCCTCAAGAACCCGCGTCCTCAGAAAGTCGAGATTTCCGTAGTTTTGGATTTCGACTTCGTGCTCAAGCATCGCCACCCCGTACTCGCTTGAATGGCTTCCCGCCGGAGAAGGGCCTGCTCGGTGAACACGCCACAGTTCGCCGCCCGGCATCGAGCGGATGGCGGCCGCCTCGTTTTCAAACCGCACGTCCGCCACGGCCACAGTCTCGACTCCGGCCTCGCGCAACGCCGCAATGCGCCGCTCGAGCAAACGAATCCAGACGTTCCGGTCAACCATGTCGCGCCCCCACTCGGTGCCCAGCGTTTGCATCATCTGCCGCGGCGACTTGCCAAGCCCGAGAACCATCCGTTCCTTGTAGTACGGGCTGCGGAGCATCGACTCCGGCAGGCCAAGCATGGCGGCCAATGCGGCATAGAGCGGGTCGGCCAGTTGAATCACAACCGCCCCGGGGATCATCCCGGCCACGGTCGTCTTGCCGGAGCCGGCCCGCCCAGAAATGCCGATGACCCGAAACCCGCGGCCGCCTTCGCGGATACGCTGGTGCATCTGCTGGTGCCGGCCGCGAACTCCGGCCCACTCCGCTTCCATGTCGCAGGCGGCCTCCGCGGCCGGCGGCTGGTCTATCGAAATACTCTCGTCTGCCAGTGCGGCCGGCTGTTCTGCTATCTGCCGGAGCGTTGAGTTTTCCATCTTGATGGCGGCAATCATGCCCACGAGCGTTTCCCTTTCGCTTAGTAGCCGCGCTACGTCCGCGGCCAACGAGCCGGCGGTCCCCGTCCACTGCCCTTGAAACCGATACGCCCTGCGCCTGGCGTCCGCGAGATAGTCGGCCGCAAGCAGATCGCTCATTTCCTGCCTCCTATCCGCGGGCCGGCGACGTGCATTGCCTCAAGCCCGCCGCCGTGGTCGTAGATGAACAGCTCCATGGCCTGCCTGCTGTGAACCCAGCCATGGGTCGCGTGATAGTCGTCGGCCGGCCCGAGGGACGGGGCCACGCGCACGAGCACCCCGTCGATGGTTTCGATCGGCCGCGACCACTCGGCCGCCTGGTGATGAAGGTGGCCGGTATGAAACTCCCGGTATGGGCACGTCGCCCACTTGTCCGCCGACTCTAACGCCATGAGCTGCGGCAGCTTTTTCTTGGCATGGTTGCCGTGAGCAAACCCCAGCAGGTTGCGGCCGTGCGAGGCGTACTTGCGGCTGGTGTACGCTTCGTCAACGATCACCCGCCGGTCGGCCTTGTATCGCTCAAGCAGCATCCGGTGAAAGGCCCAACTTAAACTTTCGTCGTGATTGCCGGGCACAATCGTCACGTCGGCTGGGGCCGTGTCCGCGGCTTGCTCGACTAGGCCGATGAGCGACCCCCAGCCAACTTCGATCATCTTCTGCAGGCGACCGTCGCGCTCCAGCGGCGTCCCCTTGGTCGTCTCGCCGGAGGGGCGGTCGTAATGGAACAGGTCGCCGAGCATCCCGACCGTCAGCCGGCCGGGCTTGTATCGGGCTGCAACCTCAAGCAGCTCGGCGGACGCCTGGCCGACAAGCCGCTCGGCAATCGACAGGTCGTAGTCTTGGTCGCCGGTCGATCGGTGCCATGCGTACTTAGCAAAATGACAGTCCGCCACGATGAGCACGGCCCACCGGTCGCTCGACTTCGCGGGCTTGGCCTTCGGCCGGGGCGGCCGGCGGATTTCCTTCTTGGCGGCCGCGATCATCGCCGCCACGGCCTCGCGAACCCCGGGGCCGGGCCTGGGCTTGAGCCGGACGTACACCCGGAACAGCTCAGTCACAATCGGCTGGCCAGTGGCCCGGTCAACCGATGCACACTCCCACTTGGTGGCTTCACTCGCGGCCAATTCAAACGCTTGAAGGTCCGCGTCGATATGCCGGAGAAGATCATCAACGGTGCGGATCGTGCGCGACGTGGAACGGGCCTCGAGCACGTCGCCCTTCTGCGTCTGCGTAACCTGCTCGGCGTCCGCCGGCAGGGCCGGGGCCGGGAGTTTGGCGGCCAGCTCTGCGGCCAGCGACGGGTTTAGTCTTTTAGCCATCGGCATAACGTGCTTGGGTGAACTTGGACGCCCCGTGCCGCCAGAGTTTCTGCCAATAGCTCAGACAGTCCGGTCGTCGTGACGCCGCCCATCTGCCCGCCGCGAAACTGTTCCTTGATCGGACACAGCTCGCCGCGAAGTTCTTCCGAAACTGTGTCAATCCACCGTCTCCGGCGACGTTGCTGCAGCCGGCCGAGAACTTCATCCAGCAGCTCAACCCTTTTAGCCATGCCTGGCCCTCCGTGGTGGCGGTTCACCACCCGAGCCTGCCACGCCCGGAATAGGCGTCAACCCATTTTGTGCCGGAGTGGCGTTCCGGGGCTTATCTGCTGAAGTGCGGAAATTCGTAAAGGTGTTTCACGGCGACCGCCAGACTAGGTAGCAGAGGCATAGCGTTTGCATGATTGCGCAGAGGAGAAAAATGGTCGCCTCGTCGGTCGAGTGCTCTATAAGGTGGTTCATTGGCTCACTCGGCCCAGACGGTCACGCCGCCATTCAGAGAGTGATTACCAGAGCTATTGCAAGATTTTCTCCACCTCACCTTTTGCCCCGCAGAAATGCTGGCAGTGACATTAAAACTGCCCCGTCCATTGAATAGTGTGGAAACGACAGAACTGAGTGCGCTGTTCCAGATTTGGATTTGCATACTGTCATCCCCGTCGCCCGAGTCGTCGGTGGTGCTTCCAGACGCCCGGAATGTACTGTTTGCTAGTGCCTCAAAAACGAATGGGAAGACTTCACTGCAGCCAGAGCGGGATATTGCTGACGCGCGAGTAAACTTCGATGCGGAGGTTCCCGTACCAGTCCAATTCCCGGCATCGCTGCCGCTGATCGCAAGCAGATTTCCGACAGGCGTCACACTACCGCTCGCCGCCGTGTAATCACCAGTGCCATTGGCATTGATGCCCGCTACGCGGAAGACATACGCCGTGCCGTTCGTCAATCCGCTCACCACCTGACTCGCCGTGGTAGACGCGGTGCGGCTGACCGTCGTCCAAGTTGCCCCGCTGTTGCTAGAGAACTGCACTGAGTAATCGGTGATCGCACTGCCGCCGTTGTAGGACGGGGCAGTCCATGTCAGCGACACCTGCGCGTTGCCGCCGGTTGCGGTGAGCGAAGTAGGTGCGGACATTGGGCCGTCAGGGAACGCCGCTGTCGGGACGGGGATGGTCGCGCCTGTGTAGTTCCTGTCTAAGCCAACGGTAATTCGGAGATCGTCTATGTAGCCTTCGTAGGCGCGGCCACCGCCGCCAAACGTCAAGTCGTTTCCAACCGTAATGTCTTTGACGGCTGAACTCCAAGACGATGACGATGTGGCAGAAGCGTCAACGACACCGTCCAGAAATAGCTTGTGAGACGAACCGCTCCGCACCCACGCAAAATGGTGCCAATTGCCATCGCGGCATGGTGTAGACCCAACCAAGAGCGGCGCGCCTGAACTGTAAGCTGTAGAATAAATGCGAATCACGTTGCTAGATGTAAATTGCACAGTCCAAGCGTTTGCCCACGGGCTTTCTACCCATTCACGGGCTATCATTGTCACGCCATCAGTGGTTTGCGAAGTCCTAAACCAAGCCTCAATAACAAAATTGTCGCCGCCAAAGTCCAGCGACGTTGCTGATGGAATCGTCAGATAGTCGCCGCTGCCGTCGAAGTAGAGCGACCCCGCTCCCCACTTCTTTTGTGCCGTGCTGAACGCGGCACCGCCGACCGCCGTCACGCTGCGGTTGTATGCCGAGGCATCGTTGACGTTGCCGTCACCCCTTAGCAGCAGCGCCACGCTGCTGAACAACGCATCGTATGCCGATGGCGTCACCGCACTGCTAGCCGCAGTGTAAGCCCCAACGCCAACCGCATTCACCGCAGCAACGCGGAACACATATGCAGTGCCGTTGGTCAGCCCCGTCACGGTGGCAGTCGTCGCCGTCGATGCCGCCGCCGTGAACGTGGTCCATGTGGTGCCGCCGTCAGTGCTGTATTGCTCCCGGTAGTCTGAGACTGGTGCCTGCGATATAACGCCGGTCGGTGCCGTCCACGAGAGCGTTGCCTGTGCGTTGCCAGCCGTTGCCGTGAGTCCAGTGGGTGCGGGCGGAACGAACAGCGCACGAAGCACGGAGTCCTCTGTCGAGGCACCGCCGCCGCCAAGCGTGACGCTCACGATCTGGCCTGCACTATTCTTAGTAAACAGCTTATTGTCAGCCCACGAAATGGCGATTTCGTTGGCTTCGAGATCGCTGGTGGTCGGCACCGCGCCTGCTGTATAGCTGCGCTTGGGTTTTATTTTTGACATGGGGTGACGCTACCGTTGCGCTGTGAATGTGAATGAGAAGGGATAGCCGTTGGGCACAATCGTCATCTCTTGCGTTGGCGAAAGGTTTGTCGATGCGACATGTGTGTCGTTCACAACGACGTTTAAACCGCTGTCACTGGTGACACGAACCGGGCCTCCGGTCACTGTCATGTACCAACTGACAGTATGGGTGCCGCTTGTGTTTGCGGTCTTGATCGTTACAGAAGCATTTTGCGAGGAGGTAGTGGTTCGCGTGACGACCAGCGGCGTTGACGAATCGCCAACGCCCGTAACGGTCGCGCCAACCGAGTTGGATGACACCGACAGGAGCGCGGGGCCGAACTTGATTGGGCTACCAAGCGTTGCGTACGCACTCTGGCCGATTGCATTCACAGCCGCAACTCGCAGGGAGTAAAACCCGCCGCTAGCATCAAGGCCGGTTAGGGTGGCGCTCGTGGCCGTTGACGTTCCGTCAGAGAAGGTTGTCCACGTAGACCCTGAGTTGTTTGAGTGCTGCACGACGTAATCCGTAATAGCAGACCCGCCGTTTGACGCTGGTGCCGTCCACGACAGGGTAATGCTGCTGTCACCGCGCACCGCAGACAGTCCTGTCGGCAATCCCGGCGCAGACGGGTTGACGCCTAGCAGAGATTCTCCGCTAGTCACACTGGCTGCGCTCTGCGCCGAAATCACGCAGCGGTAGCGGTCGCCGTTGTTTGAGGTAGTCAGTCCCGTAAGAGCAAGCGATGCGGAAGTGGCTCCGGTTACGTTGGCCCACGCGGAGCTTTGATACCGCTGCCACTGGTAGGTGAGCGTTCCGGCAGGGCTTGCTGTTGCTGTCACCGAAATGGTCGCGGCACCCGAGACGGCAGACTGATCGGTAGGTTGCTGCGTAATTGTGATGGTCCGGTCGTAGACGAGCGTGCCCGTATAGTCGCCGCCGTCAACGTCGCTGGAACCGCCGCCCGTTGAAGCAATCGTGATCGTTGAGCCGCTGGCAGTTAGCGTCACGCCCGTGCCAGCCGCCAGCGTCAAAGCACCGTTGAGGCCGTTGAGGCTGGTGACGTATGGGTGTGCGTGATTGGCTGCCGCAGCCCCGAGCGTCGAGAGCGACGGCAGCAAATGGACGTGATCGCTACGGCTGGCCGTCGAGCTGGTGCCAGCCGATGCCGTCCCGAGAGCGGAAGGCGTGGCGTCAGAGAGCGTTGCACCGCCGCCGGTCGTGACGGTTACGGCCCCGGTCTGGCCGTTGACGGACGTTACCGGGCCGTACTTCGCGGCTTGAGTGGCAAAGTCTGTGACCTGGCTGGCGGTGTGCGTATGGCTGGCCGGGGCGAAGGTCGAGGGCACCCCCGAAAGGGACGCATACGGAAACGTAGTCAGTGTCGGATGGGTGTGATCGGCCCGGCTGGCTAGGCTCGAGCTGCCCGCCGCGGCCGTGCCTAACGCCAAGGGGGTCGCATCAGACAAATTGACACTGCCGGGGTCGCCCTTTGGGCCGCGGTCCCCGGCCTGCGTCACCGTGACCGTAGCCACGGAACCGTTTGTCACAAGGGCAGAACCGCCGGACGAGCCGGCCACCGTCACGGAGATTTGCGACGGCGCGCCTACGCTGACTGAAACGTCGGCCATCGGCAGCTCACGGGTTGGAGGGCAGGACGTTTCCGGCGAGATAGGTCCGGGTCACGCCACCCGGCGAAACCCACCGCAAGTACCAGCGGTAGCGGCCGGCAATCGACAAGCCGATGGTCTGCGTCTCCACCAAGCTGATGCCAACGCTAGTGGTCGGCACTCCGGCCGCCGTCGCGAGGCTAACCGACAAGGCGGGCGTCGTGACTGTCGGCCCGGCAATATCGCTCGCGTCGTACACAACCGTCGAAATCGTCCCGGTCGTCAGGTTCATTCCGGGGAACTGGCACACAAAATTCAGCTCGTCCCCACGGACAAGCTGCAAATCCAAGACGGCCGGTAGCTGGCTGTAGGTACTCATGCTGAACGTCAGTATACCAGCCCGGGGCTACTTGCCGCTGGTTTTCCGGGCGTTCTGGATCGCCCTCTTCACGAGCAGCCGCCCCGCCAAGTCAAGGAACGGCAGGCCGCGAGCCTCGGCCTCGGCTCGCATCACGGCGACGACCTCGTCAATGCGTTCCGGCTTGCTTGCTTCGTCGCATCCCCAGGCGTCCATCTCTGCTGCCTTTGCGCGGCACTGGCACGTTGGCGTTGGCTCAATGCCAAAGCGTTTCAAGAGACGGGAAAGCTCGGTGCCGGGGCCGTTGGTGGGTGGGGCTGGTGCTGGCGACGAGGATTGCGGGAAGCAATTCCTGACAGCGTGCGGGTGCGGCATCCGCACGCCGCATGCAGAGCAGGCGGCAGTCAAGGCATCATAAACGCATGCAATTGTTGGGGTGTCAGTACGCATCTACTATCGTGACGCTTATTGTATTGAACGACTGCCCTCGCTGAATTATTGTGCCAGAGGTAACGCTGCACGGATCGTTGAGCCTTGAAAAATCAATAGACCCAGAATCGCAAAACGAGCTATCGGTAGAACCGCCGGCAAAGCAAAAGCCATTCCTTGACGTGTAGCCGCTTCCAAAGAAAGCCTGACCTGTGTATTGCACGGCAGCAGGGTCAGAAATCCCACCGCTTAGCGCGCCTGTTGATGTTCCTGTGAGTGTGCAGAATGTCGGGTTTCCAAATCGCCCCTGTCCGGATTGTGCAAATGAGCCAACGCACGGATCACGCTGGCACTCCGTGCTCTCGGCGCGCCTCAAAAAGCTAATAAGAAACGCGGTTTCTTTGGGACGCATCTCAATGTAAACAACAGAAGCATCAAGCGATTGGGCAGGAGTCCCTGACAATTGCAGCGTATACATGCCGCACACGGCAATATCCGACATAGAGGTGCGAGTCAGTGTTACGGTATTTGAAAAGGTGCGACTTGGTATCAGAGTCGGCGGCAAGCCAAACCCCACGCGGTCGCTGAATGTGGCGACGTAAGAAATCACAATGTATTGCGGAAGGCAGTCTGGCGATAAGCACGACACGCATCTGCTGCAACACGGGTTCTGCGTACACACCGTCCCCACGCCCTGGAACACCTTCCCCGTCCCTTGGCACAGGCACTGCGGCTTGACGCTGCACGTCGTGCCCTCGCAGCACGCGCCCATTTTTGCCAACGAATCCGCAGCAGGTGTGAAAACGCCAGAATGCGACTGCCCCCCTGCCTTTGTGCAATCTCTAGATGGCGTCACAGAGAATGTAGCCCCGTCGCCAAAATCAACATACAAACACTGTAGGCCCGCGCCTGCTAGGTAGTCCATCGAAAATTTGTCTTTTGTTACACGATGCTGTGGGAAAAAATATGGATATTCACATAGACGCTCTTGGTATGGCACGCCTCCACTCTCGTTTATTTCATACGAAACAGACGCACTACCCTTGCCTGTGGATATTGCAAACGTCAGTCTGGCCGACGTGCCGCATGGATAATATCGCAGCGACACGGTAGCACACTGATCGCTGCCACACGTTACCTGAAAATCGCCGCCCCACGTTACCGGTGAATCAGAAATCTTGGTTATGTAGTAATAACCATTTATCAAATCGGAACCGATGCCGCCAATAGTAATGGCTATGTTTGGCGTGATGCCCGTCGTGCAGGTGGGCTTACACCCGCACTCGCAGCACGAACTGCAACTCCCGCCAAGCATTAGGCGCACTCCGCAGCAATAAGAATCCACTCGGTGCCAACGTAGGCAATGGCACAAGCCTTGCTGCCGGTGCCACCCACTGCGGCGAAATAGTTCTTGACGTCCGAGTATGTCGTGCCGCTCGTCACGGCATCGGAGACGGTCGTGGTGGAACCCTTCGCCCACGGTGCCGAGAACGTGCCACGCACAATGCCGCCAGCAGCGCCACCACCTAGCCGCACAAGCGCCCACTTGTTGCTGCCCGTGCCGCTTTGCTTATAGAGAATCAGCCCTTCGCCCGTCGTGCCGGTCTTCAGTTCAGCCGTCGATGCTTTGCACGCGACGAACTTGTCGTCAGCCTTGTCTACCTCGACCTTGACCTGCACCACCCCGTCGATTGCCGCTCGCCCGAACTTGCCGGCCGCAATAGGCTCGACCGCCACAACGAACTTTCCGGCCGTCGTGGACGATGGCGTGCCGCCCTCGAGGATGG
>Ga0209651_1000297_pt1 | contig 18565 bp, 21 predicted proteins | sample LauGreFBDMM110SN_2_FD_188216 | JGI IMG/M metagenome (GOLD analysis project Ga0209651, IMG submission 188216) | Freshwater lake microbial communities from Lake Michigan, USA - Fa13.BD.MM110.SN (SPAdes) (version 2) | ecosystem: Environmental > Aquatic > Freshwater > Lake | place: Lake Michigan... | reverse complement strand
GTAATTATTTCAGTAAAATCGACGAATCTTTGCGAAACGAATTCATTTGTATCCGGTTCAATCAACTGCCTAAACCGGATATTTATCATTTTATTAAAACGATTTCTTTAAAAGAAAAAATCAAAATTTCGGACGACGCGATACAGACCATACAAACCATGTTTCATTCCGATATTCGTAGTATGATCAATTTCCTACAGCTGAACCAAAACTTGGAACTCGACGAATGGAATAAAAATATAATTAATCCATCATTACTGGAAAAAATATATTCGATTTTAACAAGTTCTGAAGCGGAATCAACGAAAGAAGTTACGCGGTTTATGGAATACATACAAAATATAAGTATTCAATATAATATTGATAAAAAACATATTATTTTATCGTTTTATAATTATGTGATTCGTAACCATAGCGATAAAATAACGCCCAAGTTTTTATCGATTGTGGAAAAGACGATACATTCGAGTGATGCGAAAATCGATTATATTATACGGTATTTTTTTGTACATGTGGGTGCGGAACTCAGGGAACCGTAGGTTCCCCGAACCCCTCCCTTTCAGGAAACCTACGGTTTCCCGAACCCTTCCCTTAATTGAAATTTTATCACCTCGCCGAACCTTAATTAAAGGTTTTTCACCTCGCCGAACCTTAATTAAAGGTTTTTCACCTCGCCGAACCTTAATTAAAGGTTTTTCACCTCGCCGAACCTTAATTAAATTTTTGTCACCTCACCGAAGGGAGGGGTTCGGGGAACCGTAGGTTCCCTGAGTAGGTTCCCTGAAATAGGCGTCCATTCTATTCTTCAACGTCTCTATAAAATAGCCATTGGGTGGTGTAGAAGAAATCATTCCATTTAAATCAGATGATACATCGAGCCGGTTGTTATAATCCACGTTTTTTGGATTATAAGATCTATCCGTTTTATTTATTTTTTTCGGTAGTTCGATTTTAATTGGCTCATATTCTGGAACGGTTGAATGAACAGACGCCATAATAACAATACATGGGATAATTATTTTTCCAAAATAGAAAATTGAAAGTATATAAAGCGAGCAGCGTGATCCATATAGACATGACGGCGACACAAAAATCGATGAATACGGTAGATGACGAATGGATGGCTTTTCTGAATAACGGTTCCACGTTTGAACCGGAAGCAGAGTTGGAAAAATCCGGGACATCGGATCCCAACAAAGAAATGCCTAAATGCGATGAGTTATATATTTCAACCAAGACCAAAGTTCTCTTCTTGAATCAAGCGATAGATATTCATCACGCATTTTGGAATATTCCAATCATAGAATATTGGAAACCTATTAGCGGGGTAGTGAAAAAGCAAATGAAAATTGTTTCGAAGACTCCAGAGGAGTATGAAGAATACGCGAAAAATCTGGAATCTATTCCTTATTATAGCGAGCATATTATTAAACAAATAAACAATCCAACTGCACGCAGAATCAAGTTCAAGGATGAACGCAAGCTGACTGTCGGACTATCGAAAAAGGATATTATGAATTGCAGAGGAAAGGTGAAGAATGCGTTTTATAATTGTTTCGCGATTATTTTGCGATTCCGGTATGACGGACTCTTTCGTGAGATTCATGTAAAGATATTCAATACTGGGAAGATGGAGATTCCCGGAATTTTGAATGCCGGACTTTTGGTGGAAGTGAAAAAAATGATCTTGGACCTCATGCAGACTTATGCCGGCTCCGAATCAGAGATTGATTTTGTAGAAAACGAGAAGGAGGATAGTGTATTGATCAATTCAAATTTCAATTGTGGATTTTATATCCACAGGGATCGGCTGTATTCGATTTTGAGAAGTGACAAGTATAAACTGGAAGCAGCGTTCGATCCATGTAGCTATCCTGGAGTCAAATGTAAGTTTTATTTTAATAACGAGATTGGATTCGACCCTTTACTACAAACGGGGGTTATTTCAAATAATGATCAAAAGATGAAATTGAGTGAACTGAACGACAATAAAAAATATACCGAGGTCTCTTTTATGATCTTTCGCACAGGAAGTTGCCTTATCGTTGGAAATTGTTCGGAGCCAATTTTATATTTCATTTTCGATTTTATTAAAAGTGTTTTAACTGCGGAATATGAAAATATATGCTCTTCTTCAGATGAACCTGTTGTAAAAATCAAAAAGAATAAACTGAGAAAGAAGACGATTTTGGTTACGAAATCGTCTTAATTACGGTTAGTCTACTTCTGCGTCTTCTAAAAAATATCCTTCTTCATCCTCGTCTGGATCAACTTCTATGTTATATCTTTTATTTCCTAGTTTTTCTTTTATTTCTCCAGTTTTTTCTTTACCGTCTGCTTCGAATGATATTTTATCACCCACCTCGCGTTCTTTTGTGGAAGTTGATTCGCCTTGAGAATCGCCTTGAGAGTCGCCGGACGAATTGCCGCCTTCATTCACCGGAGATCCTGCTGCACCAGCCGAATATGGAACAGGTCCATCTTCGCTCGGCGGTGCCTTTGGTGCCTTCGGTGCCTTTGGTGCCTTCGGTGCTTTTGGTGCCTTCGGTGCTTTTGGTGGACGTGCCTTTGGTGCTTTCGGCGGTTTCGGTCCACCACCTCTTTTTCTCCCTTTTGCTCCTTCTATTGAATTCTGTTTTTTGTATATAAATACATACAATATGCCTAAAACTAAAACAATAAAAAACAAAACAATATAATGTATCGGGTACATATTTTTGTAAAACTTTGAATAATTCATTATACGATATGCGTATATTTTTATAATATTTCAGTGTTCTACTGATGAAATATTATGTGCGTTTTTTTAATAAAGACACGTCAACAAGTCCTGTTGAGTTGTCAAGATACTTTACTTTATATGTATTAGGATTTTTATTACTAGTTGGTTTTGTTATAATTGTGGCGCGGTCATTTTCTACCATTACCTACCTTAACAAGATCCGCTAGAAAAAACATTCATAAAAAATTTGCGAAACTCCTTTTTATCCTCCGTCAAAAGAAGGCTTTTGTATTGATTCTCGCACGATTCGCTACATATCACCGCGTAAATATCAAATCGGTCTTTCGTCACCCCGTTTTTATTCAAAACATAATATAATTCCTTCAAATATATTTTAAATTTTGGTAAATCCAGAACGCCATATTTTTCTCGCAATAATTCCAAAGAAGATATTATAATACCCGCTTTATCCATATTTATAAATAACTCGATATATCCAGCTAAATAAGATTCGGCGATTTCATTTCGATCTTCCATCGTGTATTTTACATTGGTCCAATCAAATAGAATGCCGCATAAACGCGACATATTGGATATGAAAGATCTTATTCGATGCGAATCCATATCTGTGGTCGAATCCATTCTTATAGCGGTCGAATCCATTCTTGTAGCATCTTTTTTAATCAATTTATTACATATAAATATATTCGCATTCGTCGTCTCACCAAAGGTAAACTTATTCAAAGAAATAAGCTGGTCTATATATTCAAAATATATTAAAATGGCTTCGTTGCACGTTTTGTATATTAATTCAAAACCATTAGCATTTATGCTTTGACACTTGAATACATTAGTTATAATAGTAAACCCGGATTGTAAAATATACAATGCCTCATTTGATTTAGCAATATTCTCATAGTCGGCCGAATTTTTTAGGTATTCTTTAATTACAATTCCATATAATTCAGCAATCATTTTCACCCTTTTGTTGTCCATTCTTTAACTTATACGGTGAAATAAATTTAGGAAACTCGATTATGATTTTTTTTAATAAGCATTTAAAGTAAAATCTTTTTTATAATTTATATAATCCATATAAATGAGTAAACCTGCCGCTCAACCCGTTGTCGCTGCCGCCACGCAAAGTGGTCATCGTTTGCCTGAAAATTCTACACTGCAGCATGCTGCCAAATTAGCAATTGTCGAGGATAAGCCTGTTATGATGGACTATTGGACCTCGTCTCTGGACAAGAGCGTTCTCATTGGTGTCAAGGAGAACAACGAGAAGCTTCTCGTGAAGAGCGAGGAGGAGTACACCAGTCCTATTGCCAAGATCTACAAAGTGGGCAAGGAGTATATCATCATGACGGAGAATTCGATCTACCTGGTCGATGTGGAGATTCCTACCAAGCGCATTTCTTCTTAGAATGTGAAAAACATATAAACCGATTTCATGTAACTAAGTTATATGAAATTGATTTTTAAGAACCGATTGGATGAAGAAAAGGAAGACGATAATGATGTAGATAAGTCCAAGATAGAGAACGATATTTATCGAGATAATAATCATGTGTATTTTTACACTGATATTGATCGTAGTAGCGTTTTGAAATTGAACTCGCTTTTACACGAGGCCGAAGAATTCTGTATTATTACGGCGCTAAGATTAAATGTTGAAGAAATCCCCATCTATCTCCACATCTATTCCAATGGCGGATACTTATATTCCGCGTTTTCCGTGATCGATGTCATCAATAAGTCCAAGGCGCCGGTTTACTCGGTCATTGAAGGCGCCACGGCTTCCGCCGGAACACTCATCAGCGTTGTTTGCAAAAAGAGATTCATTCGACCCACTGCATATATGCTTATACATCAACTGAGTAGCGAATGCTGGGGTAAAATGGCGGAAATCAAAGACGAGTTTCAAAATCTGAGCGAGTTGATGACACGAATCACCGATCTTTACGTAAAACATTCGTCCCTTTCTCCGAAAAAGCTGCGAAAATTATTCAAACACGATCTCTGGCTCGACGCAGAAAAGTCCATTGAATATGGACTCGCGGATGAAGTATTTTAGGGGTTCCCCCTAATTTATCTAGCAATAGAATATATGTCGGCAGAAAAATCAAATCCTAAAAACAAGCGCGTTACGTTCAAATCCGCACCCTTAGTACGTCAAATTTCCAACGAATGGGCAAAATTCGATAATTTAGTGAATACACAAACGCCATCGGAATATAAACAAGCAAAAAAAGAAAACAACATTGAAACGCGAGACGTTCGGGATCGAAAACGCGGACAAATCCGATACGCAGAGAAACCGGATAAAGACTACCCTAGTTTTATTGTCACGCCTTATGTGAAAGAATCGAGTGTTATTGTGTTGAAAAAATCGGCGAATCCTAGTAGAAAAGACTTTACGGATTTCCAAGACGCCGCGGCGAAATACAACGCGCGATCGAAATCCTCTCCTTCTAAATCAAAAAAGGGCGGGCGCAAATATAAAAAACGCACTTTAAAGCAGAGATTCAAAAAATGATTATTCCCAATTTACTACAGGTGGTTCTGGCCATTCACTATAAGGAATGGCTTTTGTCGTTGGCCGTTCTAAAGCCAGCAATGCAGTTAAAGCCTGTTTCCTACGCTCCAGAGGATTCATTCGCGCAGGCAATTTACGCGATAATTGTTTCCAGCGCCATTCGAATTGTAGTGCTGCGGGCCAATCGGGAAATCCAGCCACGTGGCACACTCTGCGCCACGTTTGACCGGCTGCAACCTTGGCGCTCGTGGCATAAGCCCCTCCTTTGATCTCTTTATTGTGTTGCCTTAAACGATGGTCTAAATCCACAGTTGCTCCCACATAAGTAGATCCATCTGTAGATTCCAATAAATACACAAAAAAAGACATTTGTTGTGTATTGTATGGTTATATTTTATTTTGCAGGAAACCAATGGCTGCGACACTTAGTCCAAGAACAGTTCCTGCAATCAATTGCAAAATAGTATGCCGTCTATATTTCCATCTCTGATACAAAGTCAAAACGTATATTATTAAGGAAACAATGAAAAGAGGGTTGGTCCATTTCCCCAAAAACAAATAAAAATAGGCCAAGGAAAAGGCAACGAGAGTTGCATGAGCAGACGGCATACCATACGTTTCTTCATTGGAATATAAATGGGATTCGTTGACAAAATAGGCCAAGGGTCGATCGGGCCTTGGTTCTTTTATAAACTGTTTTGCAATCTTGGATAAAAAGAGACTGAGGCCTAAAAAAATGAAATATGTCAACAAAACCCCTACTTTTTTAAACATTAAAATGCAGGCTATCCCAGACAAAATCAAGGGACCATTGAATCCTATAAAATCGAGAATTGTAACGCGTTTTTCTAAGCAGAACATCTATGGCGAATTTCTTGGAATATATATATGACGGCCGAAAAATATTCCAGGAGGCTATATAAATACTCCGATCCTGTCAAAGCCCAGAAGATGGCCTATCGCTATTTAGGCCGAACGGCCAAGCTATATCCCGCGTCAAATAAACAAAAGAAATACAAGATATGGGACCCGAAAGAAGAAAAATGGACGAATTTTGGCCAACTCGGGTACGAAGATTACACAAAACACAGGAATAAGAGTCGTCGTAAGAATTATCTTACGAGAAGCGGTAAGATAAAGGGCGATTGGAAGAAAAACCCGTATTCGGCGAACAATCTGGCTCGGCGTGTTTTGTGGTAGCATGGAACCTACGGTCATCAGAATCCGCTACGCGGATTCCAGACCCCGCGCCCCCTCCCTTTATTATTGGCATTTCCAAGAAAAATTCTAGCAATCTACCATTTTATAGTGAATTCCGGAATAATAATATAAAAATTACTTCTTTTATATTATATAGAATGGATCAATATTGTCCACCGAAAACTCAGGAAAATTATAGCAATTTTCGATCAAGAAATCTTATGATGGAAAAAGGTAAGGAATTGCAATTCCCCGAAGGGCGGGGAGGGGGCAAGGGTCTGGAAATCCTTCGGATTTCTGAAGAACCGGGGGTTCCCCCTATGGACGATTACATCACCGTTCACGAATACGAAAAAAACGTCAATCCCGTTATGAATCAAATCCCCATTGAGACCAAGAACGTCGCAGACTGCAATTATGGCATTGAATATCTGAATAATTCCGAAGTATTCAATGTTTCATACGAATCGACATCACCGAATCTCTTGGCCGGGTTTATAAAAATCAAAGAATCGGAGATCCTTCCTTTAAAAAAGAATAATGCGGCGTCCAATCTTTTCTTCTTTATCCAAGGCGAATGCGACTTTTTCGCCGACGGTGATCTTATCTCGGCAAAGAGCGGCGATATTCTCGTCGCGCCCTATTTCGAATCCATTCAACTCATAAATACAGGGTCGGGAGATCTTTGCATTTACCACGTAAATGACGGTCCGCTTCTTCACTATCTTGGATCTTCCCCGTCCAAGAAAATATTCAAACCCGCCAAATATTCCAAAGAATTCTTGTTAGAAAACCTGGAACGTTTATCGAATCCAGAGAATAATAGAAAAGGCATCCTCCTGAGTAATAAGGACACCGAGATTCTTGGAACGAATACCATCACTCCCGTTCTTTGGGCGCTTTATAATGAATTGCCACCAAATACCGTGCAAAAACCACATCGCCATAATTCAGTCGCTCTAGATCTCTGTATTTCTTGCTCCGATAGCGAGAATGTTTATACATTGGTCGGCGAAAAACTCGACGAAAACGGAAACATCATAGATCCAAAAAAGGTCCATTGGCGACAAAACGAAATGTTCATCACGCCCCCCGGACTCTGGCATTCGCATAACAACACAGGCAATACTTTTGCTTATATCCTCCCGATCCAAGACGCGGGAATCCTATTATATCAGAGAATTCTGGGAATCGAATTACTGAAATAAATCCACTAAAATGTATCAAAAATCGATACATTTTAATGGCACAGGCTAGCAAATTTTCAAAATAAGAGTCCACAAAAAATAGAAAGACAGACAAGAATTCTTGTCCAAAATGAAAATAGTAGAGGGAAGTTTTCCAAAAAACGCGAAAAATCGTAGTCAAAGCATTTTGCAGCAAATTCTAAAATAATCACTCATCGACTCGCTGCATAACTTTTTAATAAAAATGCGCCGGCCTTTAGCGAGTTTTTTCTTGTTTCACTTTATGAAACAAAATGAAACAAAAAAAAACCCAAAAAAACTCGAGTTCGTTTGTGAGAAATGTGGCTTCATAACATGCAGTAAGAATGATTATGACCGACATCTCATGACTGCAAAACATAAAAATGAAACAAATGAAACAAAAAAAACTCAAAAAAACTCGGCTACATTAATGTGTCGAAAATGCGGTCAAAATTTCAACAGTCGTACCACGTTATGGAGGCACGGTAAAACATGCGTCCGGGAAACATCCTTGGATATACAGGATATCATGACAAGTGATACGATATGTAAATTATTGAAAGAATTAACGATTACACAACAACAAAATGCGGAATACAATAAACAGATGATTGAGATTATGAAGACCAAGAATGAGACAGTTTCTAATATCACCACGACCAATAATACTCAGATCAATATCAACATGTTTTTGAACGATTATTGTAAGGACGCGATTACGATTGGCGATTTTATCAAGTCGATTCAGCCAACCGTGGAGGACGTTTTATATATGACGAAATATGGAAATAAGGAGGGATTGTCCAAGATTTTAACTGCGGCTCTTGGACAGCTCGAAATTACAGAGCGACCACTTCATTGTACGGATTTGAAACGTCACACAACATACGTGAAAGAACCCGAAGGATGGACGAAGGACACAGACCAAAAGCATTTGAAACGGCTATGCACCAAGACACAACACGAATGCATGAAAACTGCGGTCTCAATCTTGGGTGAAAATCCGAATTATTCCAAGAATGGAACGGAAGAATATGAAAATTCGATAAAAATGATGGCGGAAACGTCGAAAGAGCCAGATCACGAATTCGTGGCCAAGGCGATAGAAGAACAAGCGCATCTTGGACTAAAAAAGGTTTTGCCACAGATTAATTGAGATATTTGAAAGAAAGAAATATACTTCTTTCAAATTATTGGGGGGAATTGGGAGCAGATTTTTGTAAGTCGATGTAGTTATTATCCAAGAGTAAAATATTATTGGCAATAATAACTTCTCGAACGATTTTTGCAGAAAGTCCCTTGGCTAGCACGTAATTTTCACTGCTGATGGGTACTTTTATAATTATTTTCGTTCCTGAATTAGAAATATCAGAGATGAACGTTTTTATGTTTTCTTTGTTTGTTATGTAAGTCATTTTGTTTTTAATCTCTTCTTTGATTTTGTTGAACAGATCGTCGTAATTGATCTGTTTTTCGTTATTAGAAATGGTTACATTAACTGTGATGAATATTTCGTCATTTTTATGATAATTTGTCAACACTCCCTTGGTAATAATATTATTTGGAAGTTTAATCAAAACTCCATCCATATTTTTTAATGACGTCGTGAAAAGATCGAACTTATCTACATGCCCCATTTTATCATCGATTTCTATCAAATCACCAATATCGTAATAATTCAAAAGCAATATCATAATTCCGGATGAAATATTACTGATAGTATCTTGTAATGCGAGAGCAACTGCTAAACCTACACTTCCCAGCACTACAAAAAGAGTGCTTAATTCTACACCCAAATTAACCAAAACTACGACAATTCCGAACCCAATGATGCTGAAAAATGAAATATCACCTAGAGTCTTGAATATGATTTTGCCATTTTCTACTTTTTCTTTATTAACATCTACCTTGGTAATGTGATTGAACGCCAATTGTGCTAAAATATAAGATATGAATATTACACCGAGAGACAAAAAAAATCGCGGCAGATAGGATATGAGTTTTACTTTTGCCGTCTTTAATCCCAATTGCATTGTTTTTTTTAGTGAAGACATGTATATATATTTAATACATATATTTCAGGGAACCTTCTCAGGGAACCTTTTGCTTCGCTAAGGTTCCCCGAACCCCTCCCTTTTGGAGATTTTTAAATTGTAAAATCTTTTATTTTTTACTCATAAAAGATTTTAATACGCCCAGAAACACGCCCAGAAAAGGGAGGGGTTCGGGTCTGGAATCCGCGAAGCGGATTCTGATGACCTTAGCGAAGCAAAAGGTTCCCCCTATTAGATCGAAATGATACTCTTCGTATCTTCCGCAACCGCACGAGTTGACGATTCCGCGATTTTATTTCCGTTGACTAACGCATTAATCAAATATTTTACCACAATGATATTACTATTGAATAATTCCTCCGCGGATAAAACGGCAAACCATTGGTATTTTATACGGCGTAATACCTCATCTCCTGGTATAAAAATCCCGTAAAGATTCATCGGGCACAAATTCAAAAAATTTTCTTCCATAAGCTCCTCGATCCCAACTGGTTTTCCATCCATCGTTTTTACTCCAATTGCTTCTCCGCTAATCAAATTCATTTTATTTGTTCGTATCATGGATAAACACCACTGCGAAGAGTATCCTAAAAATTCGGATTCCATGGAAAAATGAGGATTTTGGTTACGTATCTTCAGATAGTCAGCAAATTCGCGAATATAGGGATTTTTCTTTTCCGCGCCTATAATGATGTTCGAGTCGGGAGTAAAAATGCGATTATTTTTATCATTGACTAAATTTGTATAACGGTTAATATTCTCAACGACAAACGGTTTCCCGTTTTCCGTTACTGATTTGTATAGTGGCAATAAATTCTTAATACATATGAAGGAATTGGGAATCGTCATTCCTCCGTAAATATAAATAAGTTCAATCATTCCCAATTCGCGATAATGAGAACGCATAGGTTCTGCGACCGTCTCTATTTTAATATCCCAACCGGGTATTAAACGACTAAATGTCTCGTCGTCAATTAAACATACATCAAAATCGTCTCCGCAATGATCGATGATGGTTTTCACGGTGAGATGTATATATGGTTGGTTCAAATCGGTACTACTTCTAGAATAAAAACTTTTCCATTTACGCGCATTAATTTCATATTTTGAATGGATCCATAACTTGGGCCGATTGTGTCCGTGCAACGGAGAATCGTTCAATAAATATTTACGAATCATTTCATAGTCGTCATTTTTTTCAGAGAAAGCATTTTTTAGGTGGCTTCCGAAATAACTGGCTAAAATAATAACTCCTATGGTCAAAACGTATCTATACATATTCTTGGAATCAATCATGCGATATATAATAGCGCACGATTAAAAATAAATGAAATAATCGATGTTATACTTTGATTCATTGTATTTGATATTCGACGTAAACATGACGGCATTGCTTTTGCAGATTTGTCTTAATATATTTGTGAATGAATTATATGTGAATTCGCGTGTTAAATAAAATTGTTTAGAAACATGATAATATTCATATAAGGATGCCAAAAAAGGTTCGTGTAATTTATGAAAAACCAATTTTTTGAAAGCGTTCAAGTCAATGAGATAATATTTTTCGGTTTTCAAACAAACTTGATCAAGCAATAAAAATAATAGTTCAGTGGGTATATTTTTTTTGAATATTTGCTTTAACATTATATATTTGTAGTTTATTTTATTTTACTCACAATAAAGGTTTTCTTCGTCGAATTGATTGTACGTTTTAGGAGACGCCTTGGAACATAGCAAAGATCGTCCAATAATACGCCGCACTTGTTCTCGCTGAGAGAACGTTTGCGGAGACGATACTGCAATATAACACTTGCGTATATCGTGTAACAATTGGCATCGATGTAAAGATTCGTCCTCATTCAACCCATACATCAAATGAAGTATGAGACATACCATGACGCCGGTTCTTCCGTGACCACCCCAGCAATGTAAGTAGACAACCTCACCATTACGAATTGCGTCCACTAATTTCTTGGCTAAATCGAAGACAATTTCGTCGGCGACTGTACTGCAATCTTTAATGGGACAGTGGTCAAAGGCAACTTCTACAACATCCGTTTTAAGCGTAGGGTGATCGGCCTTGGTTTGAAGGATTCTCTGAACATCCGCAAAGTATGGGCGAAGTGCACGGTTTTTTCTATACATTGTACCTGTGCCTCTCCATTCTGATTCTTTCGCCAATGGATCATACTCTTCTTGCATACAAACGAAGCGGTTTACACCACAATTCAACAATTTTATCAACGAATCGGCGTTTTCCGAATCAAGAGTATAACCCGGAAATGCTCCCGCGATCAACTTTTGCGGTATAACCCAGTTACTTTCATCGAGAGGACCGAAAATGTCTTCGCGTTTGATTTCGCCAAACGGATTAGGAAGAGAAAACGTAACGGTTTTCTTTCCTCTGCATTTTTTTGTTTCTTCGTAGGGTGGAGGAGGCAATTCCTCTTCATCACTTTTTTGGAATCTGCTCATTTGGTATAGTTTTAATTTGCCTTTTATTAAACCCACAAAGAGTTTCAATTTTATACACGCATAATTTGCAAAATATCATTTGACATCAGGGCCAATTCGATGACATCTTCGTGTATGCTATGAAAATTCGTAATATATTTTGATAATATGGGTATGATATTGTATTTTTCGTCCTCGGTCAACTTATCCGTGATTTTAATAAAGGTGAAAAAATAATCGAGTATATCGATCACGGAATACCCATAATCGTGTATATTATATATAATATGTATGGATTTTACCAGATCTCCGTTCTTTATGCATTGAATATATTCTTCGAATACAAAAAAAGAAATATTAACACATATGGCTTTACACGCTTCCAATGAGATAGGTGTAGTTTTATTCAGAATATAAATTTTTTCCAGTTGATTAATGAGTTCGCGGATAGAATTTTTGGTAAAATAGAGTAAGTATTCTTTGGCCTCTTCGGAAATAAGAAGCGATTCTTTTTCCACGATTCGGTTCATAATTCCGCGAACTTGGTCGATGGACGGCGAATCGATGCGAATAATATGAATGCGCGATTGTATACTTTCGATGACCTTTTGCATATTTGAACACGCGCTAACAAAATTGACGTTATTTTTGTATTTATCGATGTAATTGCGGAAAACTTGCTGGCATTGTTCACTGATCATGTCAATATCGTCCACGACGATCATTTTCTTTTTTCCATAGATGGAACTATGGGATTGACAAAAGGTTTTCATTTCTGTGCGGTAATAATTAATACCTTGCTCTTTGAGGTTATTGATAAACAATATATTATTTTCGGGTATATTTTGAAATTTTGTGAGTCCGTAATATTCGCGTATAATGGCGTATAAAAGCGACGTCTTTCCTGAACTGGAATTGCCCGTTATTAATATGTTTAGATCATCAATATCATGGAGGGTTTTGAGAACCGACTTGAACTTAGGGTCTACACAGAAGTCGTCGATAAAATAGGGTTTATATTTTGTAATAAAAGTGGAGTTTTGCATTGATTTATTTCGCTGATAGTATTTATGTAGTTATCATTCGCTCAAATAAAATATAAAAACTCGTTTATAATTTTATATAATGTCGCATTATGAAATTTTAGGTGTTTCGCAAAAGGCTTCGGACGCCGAGATTAAAAAAGCATACCGATCCATGTCGATGAAGAATCACCCTGATCGTAATCCATCTGCCGACGCCGCTGAAAAAATGCGCGAACTAAATAGCGCATATGAAGTGTTGAGCGACACCGCGAAACGTAGACAATACGATATGGAATTATCTATTGGCAAAATGCCATTTGGGATGGGTCCTATGGGCGGAATGGGAATGGGAGGTATGCCTTTTGCACATATGTCGAGCATGGATGATGGTGACATAAACGGCATTTTCCAGATGTTATTTGGAGGGGGGATGCCGTCTATGGCCCATATGGGAGGACAGATGCCAGAGATACATATTTTCCATGGAGGAATGGGTGGGGCCATGGGAGGAATGGGCCAAATGGGAGGAATGGGTGGGGCCATGGGAGGAATGGGCCAAATGGGAGGAATGGGCCAAATGGCAGGTCAAAATAGACATCGTTCTCCTTTCAAACAAGCACAAAAACCGACTCCTATAACAAAACAGATTTCTATTACGATTGAGCAGGCTTATCATGGATGTAGAATGCCTATTGAAATTGAAAGATGGACCATGATTGGCGAACTAAAGATCCAAGAAGAAGAGACGGTATATATCACCATTCCTCCTGGAATCGACGACAATGAAATCATCTTGATTGAGCAAAAGGGGAATATTGAAAATGAATATTTGAAAGGCGACGTGAAGATCAGCGTACAAATTGAAAACACTACTGTATTTAAAAGACATGGGTTGGATTTAATATATAGAAAGGCGATTTCATTAAAAGAATCGCTATGTGGTTTTGGTTTCGAAATACATCATATTAATGGTAAGGTTTTGAATTTGAATAATACGAGTAATCCAACGGTGATAAAACCGAATTATAGAAAGGTGGTGCCGGGACTCGGGATGAATCGCGATGGGACCGCAGGTAATTTGATTATCGAATTTTTAGTAGAGTTTCCGGACTTTTTGAATAAAGAGCAAATTGCCGCAGTAGGAGCAGCGCTTGAATAGTTCTTGAAAAAATTGATTCTATTGTATATTTAATGATCAACAAAACAAATGAAGAAAACACGCGATGAGCTATTTCAAAAATCTTTCGATTTGGTCGTTCAAGACTATATCGAAATGCGCAATATAAATACGCGTGAATGGTCGTTAAAGAAGACAACACGAAAAAAGAATTCTTCACTTCACAAATATAGATTCGTAATTCCAAGATCGTATCTCCAATACGGTGTTTCGCGATATACGGACCCCGATGGTTTTATTCATCAAGTAGAAGAAGTATATACGTATCAGCATGTACCAGATGCAGATTTATTCATTTACGCGCTGACTGATCATTTTGAAGATTATTATGTAAAAATAGAAGACGACGTAGTGTCTTATGTTAAATTGGAGCATAAACCAAATCCCGACTCGGAAGATTTTGTGGCAACGATTGAAGTAAAATATATAAACGGTGTATTTCCGTATCCTGTTCCACCGACAGATCTGGAACTCGCAAACCAGAGGATCGTGAGATTGAGCACAGAAATAATCAATCTCAAGGTAAATGCGGAAATAGGTTTGGCCATTTATACCGAATGCGTCGAACTAAGCGCGCAAGTTATGACAAATGATATTCGTAATAAAGCTATGCAGATAGAATCGAAAAATAAGATGCTTTTACGGATGAAGGAGAAATTGAAGGAACAATATACAATACATGATCCATGCGAATGTCCCGTTTGTTACGCGCAAATTCCCGGCGAAAAACTCGTTATAACGGATTGTTGTCATTATCTTTGTTCCAACTGTTCGGAAAATTGCACAAGGTGTCCATTATGTCGAACTGAATTTTAGTGCGAACGTCTCTTTGTTTTACGATTCTTTTTATTTGTTTTGCGCGATTTATGTCTTCTTCTATTTGATTTTTTACCTCCTCCGCGTTCTCCTGGAATAAGACTAATATTCTCTTTAAAAAATATTATAAAATCCATGATGTTGACTACAGACCGTTGAGTAACTCGCGAGAAAAATTGTTCCCATTGTTTTCGGTTAATATTTCCATATTGATTTTCTTCATTCACAATAGCGCTTATCATACGAAATAAATATTTGGTTTCGCCATAAACATTGGTATACATATTTGCATTAATATAATTTTGCGTATCATTACATTTGTAATTTTTCTTATTTTGTGGATCTCTAGTATAATGTCCGCCGCATATACGATCATATATGCTCATCCATTCATCTAAAGTTACGGTAGGATATGATGTTACTATGTTATAGCCGTAGTGCCCAGTGGAATCAAAATAAAAATCATCCGCGTTTATATTACATTTCAAAACAGAACATTCTCTAACGTTTACGTCTTTCATTAAAATGTTTTGGAAAAAATGAATCAATTCAAGTTTTACGCTGTACATTTTTTCTCGAATCGCTTGTTCTTCGTGCGTTTCTGTAGGTTGAGAAACCGCGGGTTGTCTTGTTTGCCGTGGCACCGAAGGAGTGGGCGAATCATAGATTTGACCTTGACTTTCTTTACGAGAATATGATCTTGGATCAGCCCAGCCAAGCGTGTAATCATAATACCACCCATTACCAGACATTCTTTATATATGGACAGAAAAAATTTTAATTTATTGACTTTTGCGTGTTGATTCTCTAAATTACTTGTTGCACAAAATATATTATTACAATATATAATGAAGGGAACGCGTTCATTTAGAAAAAGTAGAAAATCGAATAGGTCGAGAAAAAATCGCAGCCGCGGAGGCAAACAACCAAACGCATCGAGACGGCGACTATTGAGCGCCGCGGTTATACACCATCATATTACGACGCGCGATAAAAGCGGCTCCTCTTTCATAGAAAATCTTGTTTTCATTTTTATAGCTCTTGCAGTTTTTGCAAACATGAATCAAATCGATAAACCATGGAAGGCTTTTTCACCAAGCGTTCATTTTTCAGAGAATCCTCTTACTCATACTGGATTAATTCATGTGCCAAAAAGTCTTCCTGGACCTTCAGCCTTGCAAAATATAAATCTGATGAAATCTCCTTCTTTTGCAAGAGTATCCGATCATTCGATCGGTCCAACACCATTGCAATTTGCACATAACTTGGGAATTCCTAGCAAATATACGTCCAGATCCGATTTTTTACCCAACGATATGTATTGGATGGAGGCGTTAAGACAACTTGACTTAGGTCCGAGATCTACCATAAAAAATTTGATTGAAAAAATCGTAGAAAAGGCGGAAGGCGATAAAAAAGAAGAAATTAAAAAGGCACTTCTTGGAGCCGATAAAATGGCGAACGAACACGATATATTATCGAGATCTAGATCTGGCGATGAAATGCAGCAAATACGAGATAAAAAAAGCGCATCGAAAGGTCGATAAAATCAACGCAAAAATATAAACTAAATAATAATATAAATATATATTAAATCAAATATATATTTATGACGATTCCTGTTAGAGTATATATCGAGATTGAGCAGTTTAGTAACCAAAAATACGAATGGAATAAAGAAACCGAAGCCCTGGAATTGGACCGAATTTTGCCGTATCCTTATTTTTATCCTTTTGCTTACGGATTCATAGAAAACACACTGGCGCAAGATGGCGACGAATTGGACGCGCTTATAATAACCAATGAACCTCTACAAAAAGACGCATTCTATATGGTTTATATAGTCGGTGTTCTCATCATGGAAGACGAAAAAGGCATGGATGAAAAGATTTTATGCGTTTTAGAAAAAGACTACGAACACATAAAAGAAATAACGGATCTACAAGAGACCGACCGAATGAATATACATTGGTTTTTCACGAATTATAAAAAGTCCACTCCAGGAAAATGGTCGAAGGTGCATTCTTTCGAAAATAGAAGCCAGGCAATTCAAATTTACAATAAAACGAGATTAAATCATGTCGTATAATTCTCAAAATCCATTTTACATATTTTTGAATTTTGAGAAACATAGTCCAGCAAATACTCTTTTAATAGCGGATAAATATAAATTTTTTGGTGCTTTTTATAATACCGTTTTTCATTCATTCCGTGATTTAAAAAATGACCACGAAGATCGCTTACCGATTTCAAATCTGGATACAAACTAACGTATTCTATTGGATCAAAATCTTCTGGAACTCTAGAGACATCATAATAAGGTACACTTATTTTTTTAATTTTTACAATAGGATAATTCAATTCATTTAAGTAATACATAATTTTATTATCATCAAAGTGCATGTTATTATTATAATCTGGTTCCGATTCGTAAACGCATTTGCGATTATTAAATAATTTAAAACTAGGAATTTCTATATTTTCTATAACATCTTGAAATTGCGAATAAGCGATTAATTTTGTTTTTATATAATTTATATACATGTCTATAGAAGCTAAATTATAATTTCTTAAAAAGTCGGTGTAGTGATATGAAATTTCATTGGAAGAGGTTAAAGAAATCAAATCATATTGGTTTTTTTTAATTAAAGTGTCAAATTCATCGAGCGGTTTAGTTATAAAAAACGAATCGTTTGTCAGTATATAATTTTTATATTTGGTGTTATTTGCAATATTTTCGTAAAAATGTTTCCATTTCCCGTAACAATAACCATAATTTTCGCAATAAAATACGAGTATAAAAAAAGAAAATATATGTAATCTATTTGATTCTTTATAACCTAACGTCGAGAAATGATGTTTACCTTCTTTTATGCTCATATGTGATAAATCGGGATTATCATTTATATATTCCAATGCTTTTTTATCAGTAAGATTATAATTTATACATGCATCGGGATAAGCCTCTTGTAACGATTGAATTAAATTATTGTTTTGAAAATCAATTGTATCCACAATATATACCAAGTCAGAAATTTTCTCCAAATAATTAACATTATTCACAATCGCATTTATCTTTGTGGAATTTTCAGAATGGCACGCCATGACTGAAACTGTTAATTCTTCGTTATTAAATATTATTTTTCCCTTATTTTTATCACATATATAAAATTTTTTATTATTTCGAATGCACATCAAAAACATAAGTCTTTCGTAAATGTGTTCAATCATACAATCCGCAATTCCAGCGTGTCCTAATTTGGTTTCCAGATTGTTTCCAAATAAATTATTTTCAATGTAATAATCATATACCGTTTTGTAATTTCCAGATAAATTATAATAAATTTTTACCCAAGAATAATCAAATGAA
>Ga0209651_1000290_pt1 | contig 18785 bp, 12 predicted proteins | sample LauGreFBDMM110SN_2_FD_188216 | JGI IMG/M metagenome (GOLD analysis project Ga0209651, IMG submission 188216) | Freshwater lake microbial communities from Lake Michigan, USA - Fa13.BD.MM110.SN (SPAdes) (version 2) | ecosystem: Environmental > Aquatic > Freshwater > Lake | place: Lake Michigan... | reverse complement strand
ACTCCTCCTCCTGCTACTCCTCCTCCTCCTCCTCCTCCTCCTCCTGCTACTCCTCCTCCTGCTGCTGCTGCGGGTCCTCTTGGTAAAGGAAAAGTTAAAGGTATTGGTAAAAAAGGAACAAAAAATGAACTACTACCGGCTGCTATGAATACCGCAGAAAAATTGGAAGAAAAAAAAAAACAGCAAGCAAACAAAAAACCTGAAGCATCAAAAGTTAAAAAAGGCGGAGGCACAATCCGTTTCCGCAATCTTAGTTCACCTAAAAAAACAAACAATCACACCCGTAGAAATAAGAACAAGCGTAAAAAGAATTCTAATACTAAATCTAAAACTAAATTTAAACCGAAATCCAGTTCTAAATATAAAAAAGTAATTCCATCTTCCCGTTCCGGTTCACAATCGAATCGAAAGAAATCTAAACCTAAAAAGTCTCAAAAGAATGTAACATTCAAGCGAAGGCGTGCTCGGAAATGAATGCAAATCCAGATGCAAAAATGTGTAGTGTAATAATATTTTTATATTTTCTATAAAAATATTCTTGATTGAGTTTTTATTTATGACACCGATTTTTGATTAATCTCACGCTTCTGTATCATCTCATGTTTTCAAGTCTCTCATAAACTTGCTCGCTATCACCCCTGACCCTGTCTACTTGCGACTTTTGCGAGACTTCTTGGTGCCAATCTTAACAGCGCCAAATTTACCCTTCTTTGCAGTGTAGCCATGCTTCACCAATCTTTTCTCTTGTTTTGCAGTCTTATGCTTCTTCATTGAAACAATGCGACCATTTTTGTTCATAATCAAATCCATACGTGTCAATCCACCACTCGTCTTATACGCAGTCTCATGCCATACCTGAGCACGAGAACCGACCAATCTCTCGAATACGCGACCGTTGATTGTATACTTGCCATCAGGGCGTCTTTTGTAGCTATGATGCATTTTAATACCTTATAGAAAAGAATGAGAAAAAAATATTATTTTAATTATAATTCATAATTATTAGATAATTATTAGATAATTATTAGATAATTAAAATAGAATAAATAACAAATAATAAATAACAAATCTACCAAATATATTGCTAAACATTGAAAAAATCATACTAAAATATACAATATAACAAAACTACGCAATTATACAAATGACGAAATACGTAGTATAACTATCCCACTTCCACCTGATGTTCCTGATGAAGCACCACCACCACCACCGCCACCTAATCCATTTGTTCCGGAAGTTCCCGAATTCCCGCCACCACCTGTACCACCACTTCTATTTAGTCCTCCACCTCCTCCAGCATAAAAAGTACTTTGACCCGTAATAGTGCTTGATAAACCCACACCCCCATTCACAGAAGCAGCTCCTCCGGCTCCTCCACCACTACCAGAAAACACAACATTATTAACTAGCCCGTCTGCCCCCGAAAATCCTTGCCTTGGTGGTCCTATTGTTCCATTTCCTCCTAACCCATTAATATCGCCGTTTGCATTATATGCACCACCTCCACCACTTCCTCCACTTAACCCATTTAAATTTGTAATGTTTCCTCCTCTTCCACCACCTATAGCGGTTAATGTTCCTGAAGTTAATTGTAATAAAGAATCTTCACCATTTGCTCCAGTAGTCGATGCAACTCCACCTGTACCTACATAAATCGAATATGTAGTATTCGAATTTGTAGTTCCAGAAGAATCTATTAAACCTCCTGCTCCTCCTGCTCCATTTATGATTCCCTCCACGGCACCACCAGCACCACCACTACCGCCGCCGCCAACAATTAAAAATGATATCGGCGTTGACGGTAAATTACTATTTATTAAATAAGTGGTTCCAAGTGATGTAGATGTAACCCGATAAATAGTAAAGCCATTTAATACGGGACCTGTGTCAACTTGATTCAAAGAGTTAACATAAATAGTTTCAAAATTCACAGTACCAGTAAATGTAACAGTTTGTGAAGGAGTAGTTACATTTTGAGGAATAATAATATTACTCACTGCTTCACTAAAACCTATGATATTCGTACCCCTTACGCGACATGTAATCTGTTGCCCGACATCAGCTACTCGTGTAACATAAGTAATAATAGTTGCACCTACTATTACCAGACCATTTCTAAGCCACTGGTATGTAAATGTAGGTGAAGGAAAACCAATCCATGTTCCGTTGGTTGTTGTAAGCGTAGAACCTACAAGTGGACTACCAGATATTGAAGGTAGTGTTGTGTTGACAGGAGCACCAGTAGGAGTAATCACATTACTTATTGCATTCACCGAACCTACAATATTTGTACCAGTTACGCGACATGTAATCTGTTGCCCGACATCAGCTACTTGTGTAATATAAGTAATACTAGTTGCACCTCCTATTACCAGACCATTTCTAAGCCACTGGTATGTAAATGTAGGTGAAGGAAAACCAATCCATGTTCCGTTGGTTGTTGTAAGCGTAGAACCTACAAGTGGACTACCAGATATTGAAGGTAGTGTTGTGTTGACAGGAGCACCAGTAGGAGTAATCACATTACTTATTGCATTCACCGAACCTACAATATTTGTACCAGTTACGCGACATGTAATCTGTTGCCCGACATCAGCTACTTGTGTAATATAAGTAATACTAGTTGCACCTCCTATTACCAGACCATTTCTAAGCCACTGGTATGTAAATGTAGGTGTAGGAAAACCTGTCCATGTTCCGTTGGTTGTTGTAAGCGTAGAACCCACAACAGGATTACCAGATATTACAGGTGCGATAGTATTCGAAGGTAAAGAAGTAACAGTAATCACATTACTTATTGCACTCACCGAACCTACACTATTTGTACCAGTTACCCGACATGTAATCTGTTGCCCGACATCCGCTACTTGTGTTACATAAGTAATACTAGTTGCACCTCCTATTACCACACCATTTCTAAGCCACTGGTATGTAAACGTAGGTGCAGGAAAACCTGTCCATGTTCCGTTGGTTGTTGTAAGCGTAGAACCCACAACAGGATTACCAGATATTACAGGTGCGATAGTATTCGAAGGTAAAGAAGTAACGGTAATCACATTACTTATTGCACTCACTGAACCTACACTATTTGTACCCCTTACGCGACATGTAATCTGTTGCCCGACATCTGCTAATTGTGTTACATAAGTAATACTAGTTGCACCTCCTATTACCACACCATTTCTAAGCCATTGAAATGTCAGAGTAGGTGGGGGATTGCCTAACCATATTCCTTCACCTGTTAAAGTAAGAGTAGAACCATAAAGAGTATTCCCCGAAATAATAGGTGCTTCAATATTCACAGGCAAATAAGGCGGTTGCGGTGCTTGATATACACAATTACAAATAGCTCCTCCAATACTAGGTCCTAAACCTGAACCATTATCATACGGAACAAACCGCATCGTCGATGAGTACCCAGGACCCGACCCACCCGGACATCCTGCCCATTTCCCATACGCATTCAATGTTTGATTCGCTACCGTATAACACTGATTATGATTACTCGAACCTACCGCGCTTCGAATCTTCATTGCCAATTTTATTTTACACGGAAACTTATATATCAATAATGGACTATTGATATTCGCCTTTTCTATCGGAGGAGGACAACACAAATGTTTATTTGTTTTCGGTTTGAAAAAGAAGTTACTCATATCCCTCCTATATCCTATATGTTACTACGTGTTACTATATGTTACTATATTATATTATATTTTACACTTTATTTTCTTTATTTTCATTATTTTCACGGTTTTATAACAATTATAAAATTGATATAAAAATAAGACAATATAATATATAACAACTCTGCTACCGCACACATCAAAACAAAGCGTATATATCTATACATCAAAACTAACATCAACATCAACATCAAAATGTCTACACCTACCGTCGCTCCATCGAAGTCAAAAAAAATTACTCAACTTCCGAAAATTAATACTAGCGTACTGGTTAGCGAGGTGGGAGGCGAAGTCGGAAGTGTGGTTGCCCCCGCCCAAGAACTTGCTAAATATCAGAAAATGTCCGACAAGGAACATATCCTCAAAAAACCCGACACATATGTTGGCTCCATTGAAATGACCGAAGCCGAGACATTTGTCTACGATTCCGCTACATCTTCCATCGTGCATCGCACAATTCATTACATCCCAGGTCTCTACAAACTGTTCGATGAAGGCGCCGTCAATAGTCGCGATCATTTCGTTCGCCAAGAGCAAGCAATCCGCGATGCAAAACCCAACGCTCTCCCCGTCACATGTATCGAATTCGAAATCAGCGATGACGGCACCATCTCCATCACAAACGACGGAAACGGAATCGACGTAGCGCAACACCCCGAACATAAACTATGGATTCCAGAGATGATTTTCGGTCACCTTCGCACATCTACCAACTACGACGAAAACAAGAAGGAGAAAATCGTCGGCGGGAAAAACGGATTCGGATTCAAGCTCGTTCTTATCTGGTCTTCATGGGGTCGTATCGAAACTGTTGACCATATCCGCGGTCTAAAATATATCCAAGAATTCAAGAACAACCTCGACGAGATTTGCCCGCCGAAAATCGCCAAGTGTACAACGACGAAACCATACACGAAGGTATCATTCCGCCCCGATTATGCGCGATTCGGCATCGAAGGATTGACGCCAGATATGCGCGCACTTTTCGAGAAACGCATCTACGATATCGCCGCCATCACCGACAAATCCGTCAAAGTCAAGTACAATGGCGCCCTTATCCCGGTGAAACATTTCCAACAATATATCGACCTCTATATTGGCGCGAAAGTCGAGACGAAACGTATCTATGAGGCGCCCGATCCTAGGTGGGAGTATGTCGTGTCGCTTGCACCCCACGGCGAGTTTCAGCATGTGTCGTTTGTGAACGGAATCTATACACAAAAGGGCGGCAAACATGTCGAGTATATTATGAACCAGATTGTGCGCAAGTTGACGGAGTATATCAAAACCAAGAAAAAGGTCGATGTCAAGCCGACGACAATCAAGGAACAGCTGGCGATATTCTTGCGCTGCGATATCGACAACCCGTCTTTCTCGAGCCAGAGCAAGGATGAGATGGGAACCGCCGTTGCATCGTTTGGGTCGACATGTAAAGTGAGCGATGAATTTATTGAGAAGTTGGCGAAAATGGGCGTGATGGATGCCGCGTGTGCTCTGACTGAGGTGAAGGAAAACAAGGCGGCGAAGAAGACGGACGGAACAAAGACGCGCACGATTCGCGGTATTCCGAAACTAATCGATGCAAACTACGCGGGGACAGATAAGTCGGCGCAGTGTACGATTATATTTTGCGAGGGTGATTCAGCAAAGGCGGGAATCGTGTCGGGTCTTAGTCGCGAAGACCGCAACTTTATTGGCGTTTATCCGATGAAAGGTAAAATGATGAATACACGCGGGGAAGCCCTCAAAAAAATCTCGGAAAACAACGAAATTACGGAAATCAAGCAAATCCTCGGGCTTGAAGTCGGGCGCAAATATACTCCCGATGATGTGAAGTATCGTTTGCGATATGGCAAAGTATTGTTTATGACGGACCAAGATTTGGACGGCTCGCATATCAAGGGGCTCGGCATCAATATGTTTCAGAGCGAATGGGCGTCGCTTACAGAAATCCCCGGATTTATCGGCTTTATGAATACGCCAATTTTGAAGGCGAAGAAGGGGGCACAAGAAAAAGTATTCTACAATGAAGGCGAGTATCGCGCATGGAAAGAGGCGAACGAATCTGGCGAGGGCGCCGCTGCAAACACACAACCTGCGGGATGGAGTATCAAGTATTATAAAGGTTTAGGCACAAGTACAGGCAAGGAGTTCAGGGAATATTTCGAACATAAGAAAATCGTCGATTTTACACATAGTGGCGAAGCGTGCGATAATGCGATTGATATGGTATTCAATAAGAAACGCGCAGATGACCGAAAGACGTGGTTGGCTACATATTCGCGCGACAGATACTTGGATACACTTCAACCAAGCGTGACGTATCAAAAATTCATCAACGACGAGATGATACACTTTTCGAAATATGACTGCGACCGTTCTATCCCGAATTTGATGGACGGTCTGAAAATCTCGTTGCGAAAGATTCTGTTTTCGGCTTTCAAGAAAAATCTCAAGAGTGAAATTAAGGTCGCGCAATTTAGTGGTTATGTTTCGGAACACTCGGGATACCATCATGGCGAGGCGAGTTTAAATGCGGCAATTGTCGGAATGGCGCAGAATTTCGTCGGGAGCAACAACATCAACTTGTTTGAACCCAATGGTCAGCATGGGAGTCGTTTGAAAGGAGGGAAAGATTCTGCTAGCGAAAGATATATCTTCACACAGCTGAATAAACTGACGCGGCTTATTTATCGCCCCGAAGACGATAATACACTTACCTACTTGGATGACGACGGTCAAAGCGTTGAGCCGATTTATTATGTACCCGTTATTCCTATGGTGCTAGTGAATGGAACAAAGGGAATCGGAACCGGTTTTAGTACCGAAATCATGTGTTATAATACTGTGCAAATTATCGCATATCTTCGGCATAAACTTATGGAGGCATCCGCGCCTGCACCAACCATCGAGCCGTTTTATAAGAACTTCAGGGGAGAAATTCGTCGTGTCGGAGATAGCAAGTATTTATTAAAGGGATGCTATACGATTCTAGATGATAAGAAGGTGCGTATTACGGAATTGCCGATTGGAATATGGACAGATGATTATAAGATTTTCTTAGAGAATCTGATTGAGCCACCAGCGGGAAGTAAGGACAAGGACAAGGATGGAGCTGCGAGTAGTGCACCGATTGTCAAGGAATACAATGATATGAGTACGGATACACATGTGGACATCACGGTTACAATGGCGGCAAATATTATCAAGACGTATAGTGAAAAGGCTGCGGAATATGATTGCACCATGCTGGAGAAAGTGCTCGGATTATACTCCACACAGTCTACGACAAATATGAACCTGTTTGATGCGAATGAGAAACTTGTTAAATACGGTAATGCGGAAGAAATTGCGGATTCGTATAGCGTAACACGGCTGGCGTTTTATGGTAAACGCAAAGATGCTCTTATTGCGGCACTTCGCAAAGAACTGATGGGACTGAGTAATCGTGCGCGATATATTACTGAATTATTGGAAGACAAGATTGACCTTCGTCGCAAAACAAACAAACAACTTGTGGAGTTATTGAAAGAACGGAAATATGACTCGATGGATGCACAGAGTGGCGATGATAAAGGAGAGGATGAGTCATCGTCGACGTCATCGGGACAAGGTCAAGGATACAAGTATTTGCTAAAGTTGCCGATGGATAGCGTATCGGAGGAAAATGTAAAAAAACTGCTAAATGAAAAGGAAAAGAAGGAAGCGGAGTTGAGCGAACTGAGTTCGAAAACGGTGGAACAAATGTGGCTGAAAGATTTAGAAGAATTGGAAGTTGAATATAACAAATTTATGGAAGCGACGACGTATTCGTATTCGTCTACAGGTGATGTCGCTGCAAAGGCGGGTACAACAAAGGTTAAGAAAGCGAGTGTGAAGGCGAAGTGAATGCGAAGTGAAGGCGAAGTGAATGCGAAGTAAATGCGAAGTGAATGCGAAGCGAAAATAAATTACAAGGAGTATTAGGTGGCGGACTAGATTAAGGTAAAACTTCTTGCTATATATAGCAAAAAGTTGTACTATATTTTTTTTATTTAGGTATCGTGGTTTAAAACCAAGGCTTCATTTCGAGCGTCTTGCCCTTCACATTATCGTATGTTGGCCATGTCATTATGGTATACATATTACTAGCATCGCGTTTATACTTCAAGTATGCGCGAATCTCATTGATTAGTTTAGGAACACAGTGATTGACGACGTGCTGATTTAATGCGGCGACTTGTTCGCGAATATTGGTTGGCAAGTTGATGGCGCTTTCGAGGTATAGTGCGCGCATAATAATCTTTAGTTCATCGTTGTCTTGTTGAGCGATGGTATACTCGCCATTGGATAGACGGTGTACCTCGGCGCGAAGAGTATTCTGAATAATCTGGATATTATCTTTACTGAAAAAGACGTTACTTACATCGTTGTCCATCCAGTTGCCGGTTAGTGCATCTCTAAATGTAGTAATTTGATTTACGGGTATTTTGTCCCACATGGCGAATCTTGCTTCGGGGGGCGGACCTTCGATATCGATACGACCGTTAGATGTTGTTACGGTTGATATATTTTTGACGGTTTGAGAATTACGAGGCATACACGTTGAACTTGAACTCGAACTTGAACTTGAACTTGCATTTCTATTTACTGAAAACATTTTAGAAGATTTGAGTTGTTGTATATTAATAACTAAATATAAAAATATCTAAATTTTAATATTTAATATTTAGTTGTTGAAATAATTTAGTTGTTGAAATAATTAATTATATATACATTATATATACACTTATACGAGATAAATAAAGATAAATTATGTCATTTAATAGCGTTACGTTAACTGTTGCGGGTATTATATTTGTTGTTTTATTAGTCGCGACAGCATACTTTATTTATCAAGATCAGAAAAGTAAATTTACATTGATTCAGTCGACGTGTCCGGATTACTGGTTATTAAAAAAATATAATAGGGGACCGAATAGAGGAAAAAATTATTGTGAGCCAAATAGTAAGAATTTGGGAACATGTAGCTCAGCAGCTGGGTCATTACAACGCCCACCGAAATATACTGTATTAAATGACCCAGGAGAGTGTAGCAATTATAAAAATAAAATGACGTGGGTTAATAATGTGTGTGGGAAGAAAATACTATGGGACGGGGTGACAAATAACGCCGAACTTAAAAGTAAATGTAAGTAATATTAGTTTTATATTTTGTAATAAATATATAATAAATATATAATAATAATATAAGTATAGTTACTTTATTATTATTGAGATTTGATATAATAGGATGGTTAGAAACAGAATAAAACGTAGGTTGGACGAAAGTAACACATTAAACACAATTCCTTATCAAGATGAAAAACCTGAACTTATACAGTTAAATAAAGCACTGTCAAAAGCTGATACACGTCATGATATTCCTGTACATTTAAGTCCTGGATTTTTTACAACAACATTAAACGGTGTTTATGGAGGACGAATTGATATAATCGCGGGTCCACCAGTTGTTTCATATATAGATGATCCCCCCAGTAATGATATTTTTACCAATGCAATAAAAAGTCAAGTAAGTTCATATAATTTAAACAGTGTTAATTTTAATTTTAATTTCGAGGGAAATCCTTATGTTTATACTTTTGATTCATTATCTGGACCTATGCCTAAACATAGTAGCATACCATATTTTATGCAAAGACTAGAAACAGGTATAGAATTATTACAGGGTGATACAAAAATTGTAGTTGTATCAGATAATGCAAGTGCGAATGCTGTACATAGAACGATTAAAAAACAAAGTGAAATTTTTTTACGTAATGCTAACCCACCTCCCGCAGGAGCACCCATTACAGAAGCCGTTACCCTAGCATCGATTATTGATATGGCAGGAAAAAGTGTTCCACCTAACTGGGCGGAATTATTCCATGCTTGGTGGGATGATTGTGTAGGTGAAGAATTTGATACATTTAATATTGATTTAACCGCCATAGGTGCTGTTAATATGGGAAATACAGGATTACAAATACATAGAACAGCAACACGATTGGGGGTTCAAGGTGATAAAGGTTCTCTTGTAGTAGGAATAGTTATTGGTAGAACAACAGTAAATATTCTGTATGATTTGAATCAACGATCTTTAGAACAGTCTATCGTTAGAGATACACGCGGTACAGTCGGAGGATATATATTCGTATCAGGCAAAAATATAGCGAAAGTATTTTTTGAAGAATATAATAAAGTATTAAATGGTGGAACGGACCGTGGGGCACAAACAAGACTTCAACAACAGTTTTTAAATCGGGTTATTACTACTGTGAGCGATGCTACTCGTACACCGGTTGATGATGCAACAACACATGTAATAAATATATTTCATACTTTAGGAAATGATTATGATTTAATAGGTAAGTATTTTATTGTTGGAAAGTTAATAGGCGACTTACTATGCCCCTTATGTTGTGACGATAAGTGGTATACAATTACAAATGATAATCTTATGATAGCTAGATGTCTTCTTCTATCTAAAAGAGCATTGTTTTCCAAACATAGTAATCAATTTAGTGGGTTTTACTTTTTTGTACCCCAAGAACAACCTGCTACTGTACAAAGAGCAGCTGTTCGAGTTCAAAGAGAAGCTGAACTTCGAGTAGCAGAACTTCAAGGAGTAGTAACACGAGCTCGAGCTCAAGCACAAGCACTTCAAGCTGAAGCTCAAGCAGCAGAAACTCAAGCTCAAGCACAAGCACTTCATGCTCAAGCTCAAGCAGCAGAAACTCAAGCTCAAGCACAAGCACTTCATGCTCAAGCTCAAGCAGCAGAAACTCAAGCTCGAGCAGCAGAAACTCAAGCTCGAGCAGCAGAAACTCAAGCTCGAGCAGCAGAAGCTGAAACTGAAAGAGTAAGAACACGTTCTCAAACAGCAGCAGAAGCAGTTACACGAAGAAATCAAGAACTAGGTATAAGAATAGAAGAAGATGGTGGAATATTAAGAAAAATAATAGATAAAAGAATAGAAGAAATTAATGCTGAGGTAGATAGAGAAGAAATACGAAGTATTAGTGACAAAGATATATATATAAAACATAAACTTTATTGTAAAAGTAAAATAGAAAGTATTTTTTACAAATTTTTAAATGATGAAATAACCATAAAACAAGCAATACATGATATTAATAAAATCAATAAAAGTACCGGTACAAATGTACGCGATGTTAGTCTGAAAAATCGTGCGCATTTGATTTTTCTCCGCGGTATTAGATTTAATAGTAGTGGAGAAATGATAGGTGGAACGGAAACCTCAATAACCATAACCGTCAAATGGAAAAAAGAGATTTTTAATATTTCCATTGACCTCTCGGCAGTAGTTTCTGATCTCAAAGTTCAACTCTTTTCTCTGACTGGAGTTGCTCCCGAGAAACAAAAGGTTATTATGGGCGGGAAAACTCTCAAAGATGAAATGTCTCTTGAAAGCTCCGGCGTTAAACAAGATAGTGTCTTGCAGATGATGGGAAATGCATCGGAAACGTGGGTCAAACCTGATATAACAGAAGTCAAATTTGTAGATGATTTATCAACCAGTGAGCAAGCTACAGATATTTGCGGAGGATATGCAAACGTCGTAATACAAGTTTTTAAAAGTTATATGATAAATAAAATAGAAGAAATTTTAAAAGGTAATAATGGAAAACGTAATTTTATATTTGGAATAGGTAATCAAACTATTGCTGGATTACCACTAAACGCTAAAAAATTTATTGAATCTTTAAAATCATTTTTAGAAAAAGTTATTTCAAAAATAAAAAGTAAAGATAATTTATTTATTTTACAAATTTTTGGTGATGTAATTAGTCATCTTGAAGACATTCTTAGTATTACTATACCTATAATTTTTCAACCTAATGATAATATAGTCATTCCTTTTTGCATTGATTATGATAAAGTATCTCATGTATGTGTATTATTAGGCATAAATATCGAAGATTTTAAGATTAAAGATGAAATTAAAGATGAAAGTTTTGAAAATCAATTTAATAATTTTAAAGAGTTATTTCCCAATGTTCCTGAGCGTATATTACCTACTGCCGACATACCTACTATTGTAAGAAACCTAGTTACTTCTATTTTAAATAAAACTATTCCAACAGAAGCATTACCTGATATTTATGGTTTATTAAAAGGCGACAACTTGGAAACTATACTTTCAAGTAATAAAGATAACATAAACAATCTTTACTTTAATGTGATACCAGAAGTTTTAGGAATTATGCATTCTTACGGTGTTTTTACAGAAGCAGAAGAAGTAGAATTTTATATAATACAAGCTATAATAGGAAATGAAAATCCAAATCAAGCATCAAATCAAGCATCAAATGAACATGCAATAATAACAAAAAGTATTTACTCTTTATATCAAAATATAACAGTTTTATATGGAATATATGTATATGATGCCGAAATATTAAAGACCTTTATCGAAAATATTAAGTTAAAAAATAATATGATACAATATGATGGTGGGTTTAACTCACTTCAGACAATAATGGATTACCGATGCGGTGTAGAATTTGAAACAATGGTTAAGGATACTACTACATATGTATCTTTAAATCAATTTATGCAACAACAAGAACAAAAAATCAAAGAATTAGAGCAATCTGATAAAACCATGTTAGATACTGAACGACTTCATGCATTAAGTTTAAATGAAATTAACGAACGTGACCAATTAAAATTTGCACAAACCGCAGCTTCAAAAGGCGGAAAAAACAACCGCATTTCCAACCCTAAGCACAACACAAAGTACCGTAAAAATTATAAAAAGTTTGTAAGCAAGTACATCATAAATAAAAAGAAAAACAAGAAAAATAATAAAAACAACAATAAAAATAACAAGAAAAACAACAAGAAAAACAAAAAGAATAACAAGAATAAAACCAAAAAAAATAAAAGATTAACAAAATCCAAACCTAACTCCAAGCGCAATAATAAAACATTAAAGAATAAAAAAGGTAAGTCAAAGTCAAAGTCCAATAACCATAAATCCAAGTACAATAAGAAAACAAAGACCAATTATTATAACTATTACAGGCATAATAAAACATTGAAGCATTAAGCCTCCTCCAATTTAACCCCCGAATTAAAATCTTATTTATTTATTATATATATTTATATATACGTATAATAAACAACCACCACTCACTATACAAACATAAATGGATGCATCTTCAACAAATATAAACGTCACTCTAAGTTTTAGAAAAATGGCAGTACTAACCGCCGTATTTGTATTTTTAGCATTAATACCCGTCTTTGTCATTATCATAATCCGCGCAAATAATAAAAAACAAATATGGGCTCCTATGGTAAGCGAATGCCCCGATTACTGGAAGTTATCTAAGAGCGAAGATGGTCACGTTCGATGTAAACCGGATAAAAAGAATGCCGAATATGCGAGCCCCTTCGGTTTTTTCAGTTATCAACTGCCTACAAGAATGAATAAATACGAGTATGCAATTAAAAATAGAATTACATGGGATGGTATTACGAATGACGACACTCTCATAAACAACTACAAGGAAGAAGCCCCGAAATCTATTTTCTGGTTACTCGGTAAGGTGTTTACTGTTCAACCGAAGCAGTGAAGTTCTAATCGCGGAATTCATTCCCGGAATGACAATAAAAATAAAAATCCCAAAAAAATAAAATACATTCATAAAATCGACATAGAAACAATTATAATATTTTAATAAAGAAAGATAAAATAGTTATTATATAACATACATACAATAGAAAATGAACAATTTAAATATCAATTCTATTCTCGGAAGAGAACAAGCATATAAAAAGATTAAAATAATTCTCGACGGATTCCAGGAGAACAAGACCGACATCACATTAAAAAGAGGAATATATATCTACGGCAATCCCGGCTCAGGTAAAACAGAGTTTGTCGTAAATCTTCTCCGCGAGCAAAACTACGACATTATCAAATATGATGCCGGCGATATTCGCAACAAGTCCATCATCGACACGATAACAAAGCACAATATGTCCGATAAAAATATAATGTCAATGTTCGAAAAAAAGGTGAAGAAAATCGTCATAGTCATGGATGAAATCGACGCGATGAATAATGGCGACAAAAGTGGAATAAATTCGCTCATAAAGTTGATACGTCCCAAGAAAACGAAGAAACAGAAAGTGGAAGAGGTGTCGTTTAATCCGATTATATGTATCGGAAACTACCAAATGAATAAGAAGATAAAAGAGCTCATGAAAGTCTGTCATACATTCGAACTAAAAACCCCGTCAAATGAGCAAATCTCGTCTCTTCTTTTATCGATGAATTTGAAATTCGACAAACTATTAAACGACAACATTATACTATTTATTCAGGGAGATTTGAGGAAACTAGTCTCAATTCATCAGATGGCGGTGAAAGAGAATAATATTCTGCAGAACGATATTATAGAGACGATATTTCAGCCGAAAAGCTATAACGACGACAGCAAAAAGTTGACGCAGCATTTGATAAACAATAGTTATCCGATAGAGCAGCATAAGGTGCTGATGAATGAAACGGACAGAACAACCGTCGCGCTTCTATGGCACGAAAATATCATCGACGTATTGGCAAAGTATAAAAAGGATATTTCTATTCCTTTTTACCAGACGGTACTGGACAATATTTGTTTCGCCGACTATATCGACAGAATCACGTTTCAGAATCAGGCGTGGCAATTCAACGAGATGAGTTCTCTTATTAAGACGTTTTATAACAATAAATTGTATCATGAACAGTTTATAAAAAAACCGAAATTTAATCCCGTTGAGGTGAGGTTTACAAAAGTGTTGACAAAGTATAGCACCGAGTATAATAACTCGCTTTTTATTAAGACGCTTTGTCAGCAGCTGTCGATGGACCAGAAAGACATGTTTTCCTTTTTTATGCACATTAAAACACAGCATAGTGAAGATGAGATATACAATATGCTTGAAAATTATGAAATCACCAAGTTAGATATTAACCGAATATATCGATATTTAGATAAATATACGCAAAAAACACTCGGGGGTACAAACGAGGAGGATAAAATAGTAGATAGCGATGATGATATAGATGATGAAGGCGCGTGATAAAAATATTATAAAATTATTTTATATATAAAATAATATTACAATTAAAATAATATTATACCTAAAAAATAATATTATACCTAAAAAATAATATTATACCTAAAATAATAGTATATTCATTTATATATATACATTTATATATAAATATACACAGATATGTCACGACAATTTTTTGGTTCATATAACTCATACTTAAATTCTAAAAACTGCTGTAAAGACCTTCTTCCGGGACCTATGGGACCCACAGGAGAAAGAGGAGTGGTAGGACCAACCGGCACTACTGGTCCAACGGGTCCTACTATAACACCTGTTTTAATAACTGGAGTCACAGGTGCTACCGGTGCTGTTGTAAAATTTAATAATGTTACAAATGCATGGTACTTTGAGCAAGGTAAAACATTTATTATCAACCATCCCAAACATAACGACAAATATTTAGTCCATACATGTTTAGAAGGTCCCGAAGTAGGTGTTTACTATCGCGGGAAATCCGAAATCACAAATGACGCATCCGTTGCTATAAACTTACCGGATTATATTCCCGGATGGGCACACGATTTCACTGTCACTGTAACTGGTATATACGACGGGAAAGTTAAGACGTATAGTGCTTCCGAAGTTGACGACACCGGTTCATTTACAGTACATGGCGAAAATGGTAAATTTAGTTGGGTGGCGATTGGCAAGCGTGGTGATGTCAATGTCGAACCCTATAAAAATGAAATTGTTGTCAAAGGTGATGGACCTTATCGCTGGATTGAATAATATGTAACACAAACATGTCAAGCAAAGTTAAGCGAAGTTAAGCGAACAGTAAAATATAACATATGCAAAAATATGTTATATTTATGAAAAAGTATGCAAAAAAAATATGCAAAAAATACAAAAAGTATTCACCTATACTTTATTCATCTTCTTCCTCCTTTAACATTTTTGTTGTCCTCGCAACACGTTCTTTCCACCACCTCAATGACTCTTCCGAAAAAGCATCCTGTCTATAACGCCTATGCTCGATTGCCTGTTTAGGCGAATCATAAAAATAAAAATCAGGGTCCAATTTTCCGCGTCGACCAGTCGCGTCACACACCTTCCAAAGCAAATCCTCATATACTGAGCCTACTCTCCAAGGATATGCAACCCCCGTAATAGCATTCACAATAAAACGCCCCTGTACATTTGAAGGAAACGACTTTCGACTAGGTCTTTTATCCCGACTGTTTCTTGAACGCGTCTCTTCTCCGTCACACGACTCGACTGCGTCATTTGCATCATGACTGTAAGTGTTATCCAAATCTTTTACCATTTTATTTCTTCTGATGAAGGTACGTAAACTATAATGTCCGTTGATACTATAATTATAGTTGTTTCTTTAAGCGGTTTTATAAAATATTATTTGCGGATAATCAAATAAAATCATTTTTTTTCAACATCTACTACGATTACCTCGCTACTTTCTGATATTTTCGTTTCCAGTTCGTTAATATATACATTTTTATCGTCTAAAATCTTCTGCTGCGTTTCGATGATTTCTTTTAATCTTACATTTTCACGCATACTATTTCCGTATAATTCTTTAAGCTGCCCCATTTGAGCAAGCTGTTTTTGTTGCGACATCAACATTTCGACAACTTCGTGATGGTTCAACTCACGCGGAAGTTTTCCCTCTTCTTGAAAAACAATTGTAGACCCTCCCGTTCCCTTCGCCCCCTTATTCGCCCCCGCATTCGTCACCGTATTCGCATTCAAAAAAATCATATTCTTCTGTCTCTCTTCCATCATTTTTTTCTCCATCTTTTTTCTTTTTTCCCCCAACTCTTTTATCTGTTTCAATACATCCGGTTTCATATTTATATTCCCCGGCTCATATGCTCGCAACTTTTCCTCCAAACCCTCTACGAAAAATTGTATCATCTCTTTGTCCTTTATAAAATCTTCCACCCTTTTTGTACTATACTTTATGTACTGATTTCCAGCCATATTTTCTAGGAGTGTTCTCTTATCAAACGTATTATGTGAATGCGAAAATACCAAAATTGTTTTTAACGGGTCGAGCTGCACAAATGGCACAGTATAGTTCTTCAAGAATTCGCGTTCTTCCGCCAAACACGCTTCGTCATTATATTTCGTTTCTTTTAGCAACTTACGTTTAAATGCAAATGTTCCCGCCGTTGCATGGTCCGGTCCATAGGGTCCAAACTGCACCATCTTGCATTTGTCTTTATTATCCTTGAAATAAATGTACATTTCACTCGAACCGGCACACAAAGCGGTTGGATTCCCCATAAGACGCTCCACAGCATGCGAGACGCGTTCCGGGGGATAATAGTCATCGTCGTCCATATATACAATGATATCGCCGCACGACCTTTTATGCATAATGTTTCGCTTCTTCCCAAGCGTCATCTTCTCGTCATACTTATAATATTTCACGTTTGGGTGCGACTTCACCATGTCCTCGATAGGGTCACTTCCATCGTCGACAATAACCCACTCCATTTTATCTTTAGGATAATCTTGGCTATCAAAACACTTTATCGTCATCCCAATAAATGGGCGCCTATTAAATGTAGGTGTACACACACTTACGAAGGGAAGTTCGCCGTTGTTGTTGTTGTTATTGTTATTGTTGATTTTGCTTTTACTTTTTGACATTGTTGTTGTATAATGAAAACGTCGATGTCTCAGTACCTCAATATATGCGTATATATATAATATATAAACATATATTTAACATAGTTTAATAAGTATTTATCATTACCTCGTATTTTATCCAGCATTCCCAGTAAAATAAGCAACTATGATGAAAAATATTATACCAGCCCCGCCACTATTCCCTAAATCTTGAAAAGCATATAATGCAATCAGAATATAAAATACAAAAAGCATATACGGTCTTATATTATTGAATATTTTATCATAGTCTTCTTTGTTCCGAATATTCAAACACGGATATAAAAAGAATATATAAACTGTTTGTATTGCCATCCATATACCAGTTCCGAATGCGATAAATATACCAAAAAACAGTGTGAAAATAAGCCCCCAAAAGGGGTGGTCACTTATTATACCGAATACGAGACTCAATACTCCTGCGATAACTCCGAAAATTGGTATAAGATAAAGGGCTATCAATGGGAAAAGTAAAAATATTAATAATTTTCTTCCGCCTGCGACCTGCATATTGTCCCATGAATTCTCATTATCTGCTTTTCCACTGTCTACGGTATCAAATAAATTCAAAAATGCTTGTGCGAATGACCGCGCGCCTTGTCCTAGACCTCCGTATACAGCATTGAATAGGTAGTTAAATAGCGCTTGAGATACACCATTTCCGACACCACCTTCTTCCACTTCGTTTAGTAAATATATATTTTCCTTTTCGGTATTTATTACCTCGGCAACATTGTTATTCGTACATATGCGAGGGAGTAAGTTGTACGGAAAACCGTAACTAAAATAGCTCGCATTTTTGTTTTCGGTTATACAGTAAGGTGGTCCATAACGATATGTCGGAAGAATATATTCTTTTTCATTGCGCGAGCGTGTCATTAAAAATAGAGCATTCGATCCTAAAATACCCCAAATATAAGCAATAATTATTGCGAATATCACATGTATGACAAAGACAAGTATCTTATGTGTAGTGAGGTTCTGTGTTTCGCCCATTAATGCGCTCGTATTTGAACCAGGTTTTGTTGTACCAGGAGTCGCTACAGTTGGTGTAGCGCCAATCACATTAGTACCCGCCGCTGCCGCCGCTGGTTTTGTCGCCGATTTTGTCGCTGCTGCAGGTTCTTCTGCCGCTGCTTCATCTCCATCTTTTTCTGCATTTTTACTATATATCTCACCCATACCTGGAAATGAAAATGCTTCTTTAATATCTGATGTTCCTCCCATTAATTGTTGTAATTGTTTTTTTACTGACATTTTTGGTATAAATATGTATAATATGTATAATATATTAATATATTATAACAT
>Ga0209651_1000280_pt1 | contig 19184 bp, 20 predicted proteins | sample LauGreFBDMM110SN_2_FD_188216 | JGI IMG/M metagenome (GOLD analysis project Ga0209651, IMG submission 188216) | Freshwater lake microbial communities from Lake Michigan, USA - Fa13.BD.MM110.SN (SPAdes) (version 2) | ecosystem: Environmental > Aquatic > Freshwater > Lake | place: Lake Michigan... | reverse complement strand
TTATAAGACTGTAGATGATCGTTCATCAGGTCACCACTCTGACTTACTCATGGCGTTGGCTATGGGCGTGGCCTGGGGAGAATACCAAGCAGCTAAATATCGTCGGCTGATTGCCGTCTGAATGTTTCCTCCATGCGGATCACTGACAACAATTGTGGAGAGTAAGTAATGGGTATTCGGATCGAAAAAGCCTGGTATTTCTTTGGATCGCCGATAGTTATCTATCCCTGCCCGAACTGCGATCATGAGCTCAAATCTCCTGTTTCTGATATAGGCAAGGAAGACGCATGTCCTGAGTGTAATTGCACGTTTGTTGTACAGGGGCAAGTCGAATATCAGGCTTATTTGGATTCAAGAAAGCCAAAAACACCACCACCACCTACTTTGACTACTGCGACGAAATCTCGTGAAAAGTCGTACGGCGATTATGTAGAGAATCATATAAAGAATATTACCCAACAGGATAAGTTGAAGTCTAAGGCATTGAAGGCACGTCGTATGGCGGATTATGCAAACTCTGTTCTTGATCAGGCGAATAGTTACGAGCAGATCGCTGGAACGTACGACGGTGACGAAGAGGATGAAGTGAGGGAGAAGATTGTTAACGCCAATTTCCTTGAATCGACAATCAAGTATATAGAGTACGAGTATTTATTGATCAATGGGGCATGGGATGCGATGGATAAGAATGACTCTGTCTGGGATAAACAACTGAGTGACTATCACGATGGTAGTTCGATATCTGTTCTCCAAGCCTATAGCAGTATGAATGGCGATGTACGTCAACTGAAAGTGCTGTTTGTCGATGTCACAACGAAGATGCAGAAAAGCCTAAAATGTCCTATAAGTCCTCAGGTCGCGTGGAAAAGATTCGCTAAAGTTATGAATGCCGAGAAAGAAAAGACCAAACACCTTTTTTAGGAACCTCTTGCAGTTTTGTCGACCAAGACTTATGTTAGTACATCCAAACTTCTCAAATGTATAGAGATCTGTTAGGAGTATCCGACGATGATCAGCTGGAATATTATAAATAGATTCACTCTTGTAACCTCTGCGATCTTGGTGTTCTCATATCAAGCGTATTCGCAAGACACCTCGACCGGTAATATGACTGTCAAACAGTCAGAATATAACGACGCTTTATTGTCAGATAGTCTTAAAACCGAAGTGGCTAAGCTGGAGATTAAGGTAGAAGCAACTGGTAGGCGGTATAAGATTTTGAGTGTCGCAGGAAAAATCAAGGAAAAGGAAGCAAGAGTAGTATATGACGAGTATGTCACACTTCAAATAGAACTAGAGACATTGAATGAAAAGCTGGCGACAACACTTATTGAAGAAGAAAAGAATCGTCTTGATGCAGAAAAAGCCATAGTAAAAGCTGATATGAAAGCAAAGGCTGAACAGGACAGGCGAGATGCCATTCGAAAGGCCGAACAGGATAGGGAATATGCCATTCAAGAGTCTGAATCACAGAAAGCTAGATCTTTAGCAGATAAAAAGAGAATCGAGTGGTTTTATAGGAATCGTGAACTGGAAGAAGCTGGCTATCAGAAGATAGCAGGTGTTCGATTAGGTGGAAATATCAGTGAATATGAAAATGCTAAGAAGACAGGAATTGATAAGACTTACATGATTTCTTATTGGACACCTAAAAATTATACGTATCAAATCACTCAAGTTGACGATGTCATGATAAGAAATATCGAAAATATCGCAAGAAAACGGGAGCTTATTGTTGACGACATGAACGGTGAAATAATAGGAGTTGCTCTTATCGGACCAGCGAACTTCGCGTCAAGTACCCTCAAAAATTTAAAGGAATCATATCCTTATGAGATTGTAAAGAAGCGTGAAGCCCCACAAGGTGTCTACGGTATATTATCAGGTTATGACACTGTGGATCCGAATAGTTATATAACAAGATCGCCTCATCATAGTAATATTGTACTTAGATTCCAGTGGGACGGTACGTCTGCTTTTATGATCACCTTATACGATCCTAAACGCTACGCAAAATCTCAAATGACCAGACCTAAACCATAGTCTTAGTGCTATACGATTTCCCGAGGCAATTGGACTATGACTGGTCAAGGCCCAGTAGTGTTAAGCACCATCGCTGTAAACATTATGACTGCCATTGCACAGATCGTTAGTATGAAACGACCAATCATCTTGGGTTCTTCTTTGTCGGATGCTGACCCAATCTGATAGCTTTCGACCCCCTTTAGACCAATATAGAAAATCATCATATAAGACATGATTACCAACATGATTCACCTCTCTATCAAACCCCAAAGATCACTTTCGTATAGATTTAGATCTACGATCTATTGCTCTTTTATCGGCCGGGACTTATGTTGAGTGCATCCAAACTTCCCAAAGCAAAGTGATCGGTTAGGAGTATTCGACGATGATCAAGCAGGTTGCTCTTTTGACATGTGCGGTTTTGACGTTTTCCTGTCATGCTTGGTCGCAAGACACGGAAGTGCCAAAATCAAAAGTGTTTGGCATAGAGCTGGGATCTAACATTTCTACTTACAAAAACGCAACACTAGTAGAAGGTACTGGTTCCTTAAGAGGTTACGCAATACCGAAAAAGGATTTCGCAGTCCCTCCGTTGTTTAGTGAAGATTTCACGTTTCAGGCTATAGTAAAAGAGGATGGAACGATTCTCGGGATATTGGTAAGAACCAATAAATCTACCGAAAACTCATCAAAAGTAGTCGATGCTATTGTAGAAGCATACCCCCAGGTGGAAAAGGACTCGATAGGGTTCAATGATCTTGCACGTGGTGAAATTGGTCTAGGGTATACCATCATAGTAACACGAACCTTATTCCCGCCTACTTTGAATGTAGCTTGTGCACATAGACCGACACTTCTTAAGCTGGAAGCTGAGGAGAAAAAGAAGAACGCCAAAGGCCTGTAGTTTATAGAAGTTCACGTGTTATTGCGTCAGGTCTGACCCTACGGTTACCCGCCGATAGCTCCATGAGCGGCAATGCACCAATCCCAATTATCTGGGAAAGGTATTGGCTCATGACTCGTTTCCGAAACGATCCCCCACGTAACTAACGGCGATTGCTGCGTCAATTGGATCACCTGTTGTCCGCTTGTGGATATTGCTTATTGCGGCCATCCGGTTGGCAGGATTGACTCGCGGTGCAGAAATGATCATTTCGCGATCTGATTCAGAGTCGGACGCTTGTCCCCCCTGCCCTGCCCCGTCCAAACCTGAGGCATTCGGATTGTCGCTTGTCGATTTGATCCCAGCATCCAGGCGTAAGGTTTTCCCAGTCTCCATCTTAACCATGCCACGAATCAAATCGGATTCTGTGCGAGGTAGCTGGGCCAGGTCTTTCTGAATCATTGTCTGGATGAGATCGGACTGTGTTAGTTTCCGTGATTGAGCCATGTAACTAAGGCACGAAAGCCATTCGACGTCCATACGCACAGTCAATCGGTCACGGTTGGCATCTGGACTAACTGACGTCTTGACGTCTTTTTGCTTTGCCATGACTTGGCGTCTCCATACCTAAGGTGTATCCGTACATCCAGACACATCATCGACAGGTTGACCATGCGCCTTGATACACAAGACGGTATTTCTAACCAGCAAGAAACGCCACCTTGACGCTCTTGCGATCTGGGTAAGCTGTTCGGGCGACCCATCGAGAAAGCGGATCAGAACGCAAATATGGGCCACTGTGGGGTAGGGCAGGGGAGACCCACTTGAGCGATTATCTTCCGCTGTTTGCCTTGAATGCGTTGAGGATCAGAGTGAAGGTATGCATGAAACATGCGGCAACTGCAATATAAAACGAGTAAACCCAGAGCCGATAATAACCTATAAAGAATGTCGCCAAAAAGAAAAGACTGAGAAAGCCGAATGCCATAGGCCAGAAGATGAAGTAGAGGACAAGTCCACCTACAAGTTGTGTCGTCGTTACTCGGGTATCCGGTTCTGATAAGTAGTCTGGTTTCTTATATAACTGTCTCCCATACGCTTCCGACACCATAAAGCTATCGGGAGTCGCACGCCTTTTGTCATTCTGTTTTGCTTGCCTTGCTTCTAATTCCACAAGGCCTGGGACTATGAAATGTCTTGTACATTCAGGACATGCGACACGAATAGCCACTTCATCGATAGCCGAAGTCAACGACTCACCGCAATTTGGGCAGTCGTACATAACGCATTCTTCGCCCTTAACACCTTTTACAAACTTAACTTTCGAGGTTCTGTTCGGCATACCAACTCCTGAATGATGGGAATCACCAGAAATTACGCGTAACCACCCATTGGGGTCAACACAATTATCTAACGTCTCGACAAGGCGACCTATTAATGGTTCACTGTTAAGCCTCAGAGAGTCTAACATGTCAGAGAAACAAACTTTGGTGCCTCATGCGAAACGTGATGTTCAGGATCGTAGAAGTGACCGATGGTTGTTTTACCTTCCAACAGGTCGGGATAAACCGTGAGCCGGGCAGGGCGGTTGATGGCTCATTTGTAGTCAATGTGGCCGATATACCCAAGCCGTTGAAGAACAGTACGGTAGGCAAGATCGTCCGGACTCAACTGGATGTCCATAATCTCCAACCGGTGGTAAAGTGGTTCGATCTTGTGAAAGCTAAAGGTTGACTGTTCGATCCCGTTTAGGAATCAGCTGGCGGTGAAGATCTATCCGCTGCAAGTGAAAGGGAATCCAAGGCCGGATGGAGTTTACCGGGAGTAACCATAGAGCAGCACGCCTGAAAAATCACACCTTCTGTCATGTTTTCCTGTTATCTCAAGCTAAATACTGATAAGGTAAGCCCGTAGAGTTAAGATCGCTCTACTCAATCTCCATTGGCTTGGATCTAGAGGTATCTCAATGCGATATTTTGTGATGATTGTACTCTTTGCCACCACTTCAGCCCAAGCTCAGACATCGCCCCCTTCAGGGTTTCGTGACGCAGTTAATGCAGAACAAGCCGCCAAGGGAATTGTTTTTGACGCAAGCGGAGAATACGAAAGCTTCAAGCGTGAGATTGACCTTTATTCTGCAATTTTCTCAGACCATGATTTGGTACGGAAAAATGAGGGCAAAGAAAAGAGTGTGTACGGAATAACGCTCGGATCTAAGTCAAGCAGCGTTTCGCTAAAAGACGAGTACCCGGCAAAGCCTATTAAGTCTAAGCAGATAATTGTCAGGAAAAGGGTTGACTGCGAGAAATCTAATATCGAAAAGCCTAAGCCACTGACAAAAGACGATTCATCATGGTGCTTTGTTATTATCGACGTATCCTCTAACACAATTGTGGGAGTGGGGATCGCCACAGATTCAAATGATATTGAATTCGGTAAAGGCATGCTTAGAGCTGTGCATTCTAAGGGGAGGTCGGTTAAGGTGGAAGAGAGTAATCCAGAAGATTTTTCATTCAGAGGAGGAGAACCCAAAGACAGAAATAAATTTGACGAGGCATATGGAGTTACGGACGAAGGCTTGTTTATAGGATTTACCGACAGAAAGACTTCTACAGGAGAGGATGTCATGAGGCTAACTTATTTCGATCCAGGTCTTGTGAAAAAGGCTTTTGAAGATGCATTCGGGTTCTAATTTAATTACGGACTCTTGCTATTACTTACCCTGATCAGACGCAGTAGATGATTGATCGAGCCTTACCTACCATCCCCACCGGTGTCGTGGTCTGTCTTAGATATGCAGCAGACCGGGTTTCCGTAATCTGAGCGGAATGATGTTGCGAGTTGATTGATTCAAATTTATGAGTGTATAACTCTACTGTGGCTGGGTTTGCGTAAATGTACAATCGTGATGTCTTGATTAGAATTGATAAATCGGTGAAAATGAGAAGGTCTTTGCCGACAAGACTTTCAGGAGGACCATCGATGGGCATTGAACAGAATCAAAACCGTTGGGTTTCACGACGCCAGACCGCGATCATCCTAGGCCTCAATCCGACACGCGTAATGCGTTTTCTTACGAATGAGCCAGTCAGGCAACGCGTCGTTCCACTTGGTAAAAATAGACGCACCAACCAATTCTGGTTGCCAGATGTTGTCAGTCTCCAGCATGGGGAATTGAACCCATAACAAAATGCGAAAAGGTCAGCGGGAGTGAGCCGCCAACCTTCTCTTAGATCGTTTCCGAGTCTTTGCCGGACTTCGGAGATATGTGTGTCCCCTAGAGTTCTATGTCATAGGAACAATCTAAATGTATGCTATTTCGAGTAGTTGGTCAAGTCGTCCGGTTGGACGAAATAAGTATTACCCCGGCATAATTGCCAACCTACCTAATAGGAATCGACCAAGCGAATTTAGGCATGCCGGCCTAAGTCGTTCTGAGGTCAGAGAACACTATCCACAACTTACTGAGATCGATGGCGGGTTCGCGGAAATCATCCTGGGCAGTCTGAATGATTGCGGGGTGATGACATGACAACACCAACGGTTTCCCTTCTGGATAAAGTCGTCTTTTTCGACGCGGAAGTCTATCGATCAGTCACTGGTGAACCACTCTGGTGTTTCGGGTTCCGTTGGTGGAAGGACGGTTCCGTCCGAACCGAGATCGTCGATTCACGCCAAGCTGACGCAATCAATCGACTCAAAGGCCTGTTGGCCAGGGTTGAAGAGACCGGGCGGTTTCTGGTTGGCTACAACTCAGATCAGTATGACTTGCCCCTCATGGCAAGGTTGATCGACACCAACGGCAAGGCCGACGCCAAAGCGTTTTCTGATGAACTTATCAGTCACGGTTATTGGGATCGTCGCGATGTTCAAGGTTACCGAATCCGACCGGAACGAATCTGGCGTCATGTTATCAGACCGCAATTCACCCTCGACATCATCAAGCGGATTAAGGCGGAAAAGGAAGATGAGGGTCAAGGGGAGGGCGGTACGTCCCGCCTTAAAATGGTTGCGGCTATTCTGGGCCATGAAAACATATGGGATTTACCATTCCCACCAGACCAACCGATTTCCGATCAGGACTGGGAAGTCGTCAAAGAATACAATTTAAACGATATTGAGACGACAGAATTCCTTTTCAGACAATACGAGATGGTCTATCTCGCCCTGGCGGAGTTGAGCCGGGAAGTTGGGGTTAGTCTGATGCGTTTCACTAACGCGCAGGTCACTGAGCAATATTTTCAGGCCGCCTTTAGATCCGCCACGGGGAATCCACCAGATCGACATGTTCCGCAGTCCTGGCCGTCATCAATCGATATTCCGATCTCCCCTCGCATCCCTTCCATTTCAACGAACGATGCCAAGGATTGGGAAGATCACGTCCGTAGTACGGTATATAAATCAACACCGCTTGATCTCAGATTAGATAAGGATGCACCCGAGTATCTGGCGACGTACCGGGAATTGGATTTCAACGGGTTTCGCGTCTCTGTTGGTTTCGGTGGAGTTCACTCCGTTCACGACGCGGCGAGGTTCGTTAAAACTGACGATGAGTTTCAAGTCATCTATGCGGACGTTGCAAGCTATTACCCGTTTCTTATCCTGGCCAACCGTATTCCGATGGGCCTGATGGGCGAAGTCGGGTTGGACATCTTTCAAGGTGTTGTTGATCGTCGTTTGGCGATGAAGGCCAAATCCAAGGATAAATCTCTTCCAGAGGAAGAGCGGAAAGCCGCCAAGATTGCTGATGAAGCCCTGAAAATCATCATCAACGCAACATATGGCAAGCTGGGCGATAAGTATTCCGTTTTGAACGCTCCAGGTTCAAACAATGGCGTAACGATTTCTGGCCAGCTCGGCTTCTGCGCTCTGATCGAACGACTTCAACAAATCGGCGTGGAAATGCTATCGGCCAACACCGACGGATTGTTTATCCGTTGCCCCAAATCCGCCTTGGATATGTGCCGCCAGGTGATGAAGTATTGGCAAGAGTCGATGAGGGTAAACCTTGAGGTTGAATTAAAAGACGCGGCCGTCATAAAGGATTCAAATAACTGGTTGGTGGTCAATCCCGATGGGTCGTTGGAAGGCAAGGGGGCTTACCGTCTCAAATCCCGAGCGACTCATGATAAGCATGATCCAGCCGTTATCAGTATCGCAATTTTAGAAACCTTGAGGCATGGAACCCCGCCAGAAGAGACGATCCGGAACCACAAAGACTTTTCCGACTTCCTTTTCTGTGCCAAGGGGAACGGCGGAACTATCGAGAGAAATGGCCAGAGGGAAAAGATAAAGACGATTCGGGCCTATGCAGCAAGAAAGTCGTCTGGTTGGGCCTTCTTAACCAGGAACGGCAACGAATCCAACCAGCTCCCCGACTCTATTGGTCTGTGTCTGAAACTTCCGGAAACCAACGCCAGACCGTCTGACATCAATTTTGACTGGTACGTTGGCCAAGTTCGTGAAGCCCTCCGCGTCTTCAATCTCCCATTCCGTCCGTCTGAGTTGAAGGGTGCTGCTCAGGATCTGTTTCTCAGATGGGGACTGATTCCAAGTCCGGCTCGCGGGAAAATCACAAGTCGAGGGATTCGGATCAAGGGTGAAGCGATTTCGTTTGTAGACTGGGACAGAACACTCACTCTGAAGGTCTATACTGGTCCAAAACCAGGAGATATAGACGGCGCAACACCTGTTATCGTTCTGGACATCGACAAGCCGGACGCATGGTTTGCTTTCCTTGGTGAAGATCTTGCCAAAATATCTGAGTTGAACCCCTTAACAGTCACCAAAACAACAACGGCGGATGTCCACCTTGCCCAAGCACGTGGAAAGCTCATTTTTAGGATCGATAATCCAGATCACCGGCTATTCACAAGGTTTCGGAAAGAAACCGAATCGAAATTGCTGGAGAAGGCCGGAATAGAGATTTTTAACGGGCAGGGGACTGTTGCGGCTTATGGTGAAGCCGATGGCGGAAAGCAGTATAAGATTGATGGAACCCTTGTAACCCTTCCCGACTGGCTGGAAGGCCGGTTGATTGAAATTGTGGGCAAGGGTTCGTCAAAACAATCCAGCGGTAGAAAGTCGAGTCGGAAAGAATCTGTTTTTGAAGAACCCGACTGGGAAGCCATCTTCAAACGATTGGCCGATGATTTTGACGAGCGTTTCGCTGGTGTCACCTTCTTTTCGGAACCCAGAAAGGTCAAGCAAGACGACGGCTCCACAGACAACCGGTTCGCGGCTAGAATGCGTTGCCCTGGTGGACGCGAGTCACATGATTCGCGCAAGAGTGAACACCGAGAAGCGGAATTATTCTTGGATGCTCGCGATGGTGGGCCGGTTTTCAAATGTCATCACAAGACTTGCCGATTCCAAGCGAAATTTGACCAATGGCGATGGAAACCTAACCCGGAACCGACACCACCAACCTTGAGACCTCTGGAAGGTCATACGGGCCTTAAAATCGCCTCTGATACCATCTCAGACATTGGATCGCTGATCGGTGCCACGAAAGGCTTAAAACTCATCAGGGCAGCTGTGGGGGCTGGTAAAACCCATGGTTCGGCGGTTGCCGCAATCCAGGCCGCCAGAGGAGACCGTAAGACTTATTTTGTGACATCGACGAAACAACTCGCCAATGAGTTCATCACCAAGGTTCGGGACTTTGCGCCAGACTTGCATGAACGTATCGCATTTGGTCGGGATGAGATTAATACCAAGTTGGAAACCGAAGATGTCGCCTCAATCGATGAGGTTCAATTTAAAGAGAATGACGAGGATTCACCTTCATCTCTGGACAATATCGCAGATGACAAGATCCTGATCCGAGTTATATGTCATGAAGCCTTAAACCGTCGTCAATTCTCAAAATATATGAGGACTAACTGGGATCTTATCCTGAAAGACGCGGTTGGCGGCGGGAACCCCCTGGTTATCGTCGATGAATTCGACGGCTTCGTATCTAACCTAGAGCAGCGATTTCAATTCGCCTATCGTTATCGAGACATCAATAATCCCGCGTTTGGGCAGTTCTTTTCCGTACCTCTGGCGGAGTGTCCGGCCAACACACATGTTAACGCCAAGGGTTATGAATCTTGTGAAGGTTGTAATCGGTTCGATACGTCCGGTTCCCTCATCACCAATATTTCATATAGAACGGTCGCCCACAAATCGCCTGTGTTTGAAATGCGGGCCATAGCGGACGAAGAGGTTCAACAACGGCCGGACGGGGTGATTGTGAAACTTGATATAGATGATTTCACCCTGGGCGAAGAAGTTATCGTTGAAGGACGCGTCAGACTCCGTCCGGTTCTGGAATTCAAGGGTAAACCTATCGACGCGGCAACGCGGAAAGCTCTCCCAAGGTTGGCTTATCGCGGAGACTTCATTGAAGCACAAAAGGAAGGGGTAAGCAGCATCGCTGATATCTGGTCGCATCTTTTCGGGTCTCTGGTTTGTCCAACAATCAAATCGCACCACCCTTTATCCAAGGAAACAGGCCAGATCCTTAGCCGCGATGAAGTTCTGGCAATGAATCCTATCGGTCGTTCCAATATCGTTGACTATCCGATCCGGACTTGTGAAACGCCTTATATTTCAGGGATCGACGGAACCCCGCTTGAAATGATCCGGGACCTAGCCGATAAGGGCGCCGATATCGTGTTGATGTCGGCAACTCTGAGCGAAACAACGTTGGATGTCACACGCCAGACGATTGGAGACTTGCCGGTTGTCGAGGTCGAAACCAAAAACAAGCCGATAGCCGCGTTAACTGTTGTTTGTGTTCACAATAACGATGATATACCGATTCGCCTTGTGGATGTCCGACCCCGCTGGTTGCGGAAACTTCAAGCGAATGACGAGCATGACGCTTTGGGCAAGTTTCTTTTCTTCTTCCCAAGCCTCAAAACGATGAACTCGGCTGTCAATAATCACTGGACTCGCGACGCGACGGGGTTAAATTTTGCCGTTGCTAAAGGTTCTGGTCAAGATTTTGGCGGATGGCGAGGAACAACCGCTCATGAAGAAGTCGTCGGAACCGTTGGGACACAACGCCAACCCATAGGCCGGGGCTATGACGGTACGGAAATCACGATGATTGTCATGGATACCAGATCGAACCGCTTGGCGGCCGATATCATCACCCGCTTGCCCAAGGAAGGTGAAGAGATCCAGGAGATTATTACCCGGGCGTGTGCCGAAGAACGTCGCGTCACTTGCGGGCAGAACGTTGGGCGGAATCTTCGCGGGCCTGAGGATAAGCGAGCCGTCACGGTCTTGTTGAATACATCAGAGGCGGAAGCTCGCGAAATCATGGCCACGGTTCAAGCGGAAAAGCGGGCCAAGGAAATTAATTATGTGACGTATTACGGAGTCTCTGAATCTATATTCTCTGACGCGGAAGACTGGTTGGCCGGGGCAAATGAGTGGGCTAAAACTGAGAAGTATGATTCGCTAAACATCCCCAAGGTCAAGGCACGGCGAATCGATCGAACTAACACTAAATCAAATCGGGATGAATCTGTGCTTGTCTCGCTTCTCTCTCTGGCGGAAGAAGCCAAGGCCAAGGGAGTGAAATGGCGCGAATTTAGCCACAAGCATAACTTGACGCGTAAGAATAAACAAATACAAGGGTTGCGTCAGATAATGCTAAACATCTTCGAGGATTGTGAATGAATCAAACCCGTTCCCCGCGACTTCTCCAACCAAATGTTGAAGGGTTATTGAGAAAGCGAGCCGATGGGGTCTGGGGTATTGAACGAAAGTTACGATGGATTGTCACCAGATACCCAGATGCGTCCTGGGAGTGGGCCGACGTGTTGAGTCGTTGGGTTGATCGTCACCAGAAGCCGCCCAAGGTCTGGGATGTGGTCGAAGTCGTATTACTTGATTGGCTTCTTGACCCCGCTCTGAGCGATGACACCCGAAAGACGATGAGGGAAATCTTCGACGCTATACCCGACTGGCGGGATGACAAAATATCTTAAGTATCTATATTCCAATTGTTTATGTCTTATTTAGCCCGAATTGTCAGATGTGGCTAGTGGATAAACGCAAATCCTTCTTTTTGTAACCACTTCAGTAGTAGGTGAATACAACAAAGAAGAATTACATAAGTAAAAGCGCGAGTTAGTACGTAAGGTTTGCACCGAATAAGGACTTAAGTGAATATCTTACAAATGTAGACATCACTTTTTTGCGTTTGCCCTATATAAAGGGGAAAGTGAAAAAAGTGACAACAACCATTTGTAAAACCATACGTAAGTCTTTATTTGATGCAAACGTTACGTACTAACTTTTTGGTCGCTTTGGGAGTGAGAAGTACCAGGACACACTATTGGATTTGGTTATACTAAAAAAACATCACTTTTTTTTGGTTGGCATCCACTGTTTACACCTATACCCTTATGGAGAAACACCTTAGCAAAATTGGATAAAAAGGTCTTATTTGGTAATCTTTATCCCGTGTATGACGCGATTGTTCGATTCAAAAACTTATGATATAATAACTTAGACTTGGTTGGTGATACGGGATAAAAATTCCCGTAAAAGGTAAACCCTTGGTTTGGCCAACCTTACGACTAACTTTTGATGGAGGGTCGAAGTCATGGGCGCAAGAAGACACCCTGTCAGGGTTGAGCCAAGTCCGATCGCTGGAATGCTCAGGAGGCTCCAAACCTCTGGCGGTTGGACGGTCGGGTTGGACGACGGACTCAAGGGACGTGTTATAGGTCGCCTGGCCAAAATCATCGAAGCGGATGACGTATCACCCGCCGTCCAGGTTGCGGCCGCATCTTGCCTCATGAAGGCAAGCCAGGTTGAGAATGAAACCATCAACACCATGATGAAGATGATAGAGACAACAGAATTAACGGATCGCTTGGCCAATATCGAAAAGCAACTCGCCGAAGCGGGAACGGCCAAGGTTGATTATATAGACATCGATGTCTTGGGGTTTAGCGATAATTCCTTGGGCCTTATGGAAGACGATGAACCGGCCGTTAACCCTCTGGCGGAAACCTTCCGGATTCGGGCCGATGAAGACTTTTGAAATCTTCCCGATAAGCTCTTGCCTATCATGCGAGGGGTGTTACAATAAAGACGTTCGGAAACATCAACAATGTAACACTCTTAACAGGGAAGTCGTTAGAAACATGCAAGATCTTACAATAAAAGGTGTTAAGGTCAATTGTGCCGTTGGCTATGTTCGCTTGTCGAGCAAGGCGGCCAAAGAAGACTCGGTTTCCATAGAGCGACAAAAGGCGGAAGTGATCTCCTGGTGTAATCGTAACGGGTTCAACTTGACCAATATCTATACGGATACCAAGGTTTCCGGTCGGAAGGTCAACCGGATCGGTTTGGACGCGGCCATTGGAGAAGCTGCTATGCGTGGTTGCGCTCTTGTCGCCTATTCATTGGACCGGCTTATCAGAGACCATGACGTATTGAGACGGTTGAAAGACGAGCGCATCACGTTTCGCCTTCTAGATATGCCAGAAACCAATGAACTGGTTATCGATACTCTTGTCGGGGTTGCCAAGGCTTATAGCCAACAAATTAGCGACAAGATGAGGAAGTATCATCAACACCGGAAAGAGCAAGTTTTAGCCGGACTGGCGACACCACATCCAACACCCCTGCCCAACCCAAAACCGGAACAATATCAACCCGCCTTAAAAGCAGCACGGGCCAAGCGGACTAAGAAGGCGGATACTTTCAACGCGCACGCCTGGCGGTTCATTGAACCGATGGCTCAACAGGGGAAATCTACTCGCGGTATTTGTGAAGAACTCAACATCAAAGGATTCCAAACCTCAACCGGCAAACCCTGGACTAACGTCGCCGTCTTCCGGATCATCCAGAAGTTCAACCCCGCCTCTTAAGGGCGGGAAACCGGTCGAGGAATTCGCGGATTTTATAGGGATTTCGGTCAACGTGTGGTCGGCACCCACCAAAAATATCAGGGATTTTAACGGGAAGATTTTGACACCTGAGGCGAATCAATGGCGAAGTTGAAAACAAGGTTGGACGCAATATCTGATGTCCTAAGCAACCGCCATCGTGACAAGAAGATGCGACATGCTCTGGAGGTTCTTCGCGACAACCCGCGACAGATGTTTCCGCTTCTTGGCATGGATTGCGACGCCTGGCAACTCAACCTCATGAAAAAGCTCGCTGGTGAAGAATGTGAGCCGATTAAGCGGGCCGTTATTGCCTGTGGTCGTCAGGTTGGAAAGACTGCTTTGCTATCGGTTTATGGGGCCTATGCGACGATGTGCGAAGGAAAGACCGTAGCCGTTAGCGCACCATCCTTCCGCCAGTCGTTGGAGCTATCCCAGAAAATTAGACGGATTATCCAGCGATTCAACCTTGTTTCCATCATGAAAGACGCGGTTATCGATTTGCGACTGTCAAACGGCGGCCGCCTTGTTGCGCTTCCACCATCGGGGACTGGCCGGGGCTTCACCCTGGACGCGTTATTAGTTGATGAAGCCGCCTTCCTCGGGGAGCGATCCGACTTGATTGAAGCACTCACCCCTGCTCTCGCCTTGTCTGACGGTCAACTTATCCTTGCTTCATCGCCTGGGCCACCTATAGGCCTTCTTTTCCAAGCCTGGGGAAGCGAAAACTGGCATAAAACCAAAGTCAGATGTGATGAGTGTAAGCGAATCTCACCCGAGTTTCTGGCGCAGCAACGCGAACTTCTGGGAGAAGACGCCTACAAGCGGGAGTTTGAAGCGGAATTTGTGGATATGGGCGGTTCACTTATCACGGCTGAATCTATCGACGGTTGTGCCTCATCTTATGCCACAGAATGGCTATCTATCTGAGGGTGAAACAATGGCTATTGATACGAACCTGATTGCGGCTATCCGGAATGACAAATACGATGCCTGGGCTAACTCCCCTACCCCGAGACGATTAGGTATAACAACAGACTATGACAACCACCTTCCGAAATACAAAGACGATCGCCTTGACTACGTTCGCATTTCTGGCGATGGAGACGGTTGGCGTCGAATTGTTTCCTGGGACCTGGGAAAACTGAGGGATCCAAGCGCGATTGTCATTCTGAAATGGAGAATGATTGAGACGGGACGCGATCGAGTAAACAGGACTGATTTCGATTCTGGTCGCCAATCGTCGTATTGTCGCGAAAATTACATGACACCGGTATATCAAGTGATTGGGGCTAACGAATACAAGGAAGACTATACCGATACGATTGCCAGACTTCGACGTATGCAAGAGAATAGCCGGTTGGGAAACTGTACACTTATCTTCGACGCTACCGGGGTTGGTGTTGCCGTGGAAGAGCAACTTCGCCATCTATCAGGGTTCGACCAGGTCATGGGAATGACGATCACTGGCGGGGATACTATGAAAGCAAAAGGTATGTTTACGTCGGCTGGAAAATCACGGCTCCTGAGCGATACGGAACAAGTCATCAATCAAAAACGTCTTCGCACCCCTGAGAATAACCCCGAATTCCAGAAACTTCGTAACCAGATTACGGGCCTTCAAGTTGAAGAAACGATCCAAGGCTATTATAAGACAGTCGATGATCGTTCATCAGGTCACCACTCTGACTTACTCATGGCGTTGGCTATGGGCGTGGCCTGGGGAGAATACCAAGCAGCTAAGTATCGGCGACTGATCGCGGTATGATTGACCCACCAACTATAGGATAAGGTGATTTAAGGTAGATATTTACGGATTTATTTACAGTGACTCACAGGGTCGGGGAGAACGAACCAGAGTGATCAGGCTTGCATCTGGCATGATGCCAAAATATTTCTCGGGTATTTCTTCGAATTCCAAAGAATACATGAAGTCTTTTTCGTGGGATGTGTTCTAGTGGAGTCGGCAAGAAGTAATAGGAATTCTTAAAAAGGTTGTCTCTCACAGACGGCTCTATTGAGTTTTTAACAATACGCTTGTTTAGTTCCACCAGTTGATGAAGGCAAGACGCTTTTGTCGCTGGTGGAGTTATTGTTGGGTCTGATCCGACGGGTATCCAACATGACTGAATTGACGTAAAGTATGGGTGCGACCGGAATTGCGCTGCGTTAAACGCACAGTCTTCAATGTAAGTCCCGTCATGTTAGCACTTTGTGACGATTGTGCGTCACCATTTATTCCAGGCACCCTGCCCTTGATGCTCGGTGTTCTTACCGGACCAGATAAGCCCATATCGACAGGATTGGGGTTGATCCTTTGTTACCCACTGTCAGAACTGGATTAGCTCGTGTAGACTCTTATTGGATCTTTTAACTAGGAGCAAACATCTCAGATGAAAATGCTTAGGCACATATGAAGCGGGTTGATCCGAATACAGTCGCACATCGAAAAACACTTCGTAGAAGAGATGAGTTTGCGTCTGTTGCAACTTATCTTGCCGAGATGATAGGCTGGGATTTGGTTTGGTACTGGACTTTCGTAGTAAACTGGGAGTTAGGACAAAGCGATGAACGTAGATAAATCCATCATTATCGAATGTGTTAGAGCAGCCTGCGGTCAAAAACTTAGAGTTCCAACCAATAAAGGCGACTTAAAGCTTACTTGTCCACGCTGTAATGCAACTTGGGACTATGAGAACAGTAATCCAGGATTGCTCTGGCTGGCAGCCGGTTTTGTAGTAATTATTGTCGTGTTATGCACCATAGGTCCTAAATATACAAATGCGATTTCTGACAATCCAAACCTTCTGGTAAAAGCCGGTTCTGATAAACAGAAAGAGCAGAAATCTGTCGCACCATCTGGCTACCAAGCACTCAACATGTATTGGGGAATACGGATAGGAACAAATATTAGAGATTATAAGAATCTATATCTAATCAGTAACCAAAACGGTTTGGCTCGATACAGCACACCTTACGCTTACTACAAGAACTCTCTCCCAAATGAGTTGAAATATGCAAAAGTCATATTATACGTACGGAATCATGATGGAGTTATATGCGGAGCCTCTGTTAAGATCGAATCAGATTTCCCCACTGAGTCGCAATTCCAAGAATGGATCCAGTGTTATCAACTCATTCGGTCTAAGTTTTTAAAAGCCTATCCAGGAAGGATAACAGAGAAGTCAGAGGCGGTCTTTGGTGGCGCGATTGATAACTCTGGTCAAAAACTTGTGATTATCGGTCATCTGTTTGGAGAGAAATATCGACCAACTATGATTAATATACAGTTGCTAGACACCACTCTAGCCAAAGATTTTAATAAGGATCTTGATACTACGGGATACTGATCGGCCTTGTCCTAACGAGACATGACGCCTTAGATCAGTAATCAGCTACAGATCTTGATATTCGCAAGTAACAGAGACGTAAGCGTGTAATTCTCCGACAACACCATGATCGGATCAGACACCAGCTAAGGACGGCATCTTAACTTCGCCAAACATATAGTAGGCCAATCGGTTCTATGTGTTACTTGTCGGATCAATCGCTCTGAGTTGGGTTTAGAACTGACTTGCAGAAGTGGCAGATCTTAGCTTGAGGCAAAATCTTCTCAGCACACATTGGACAGGATACCCGCTCTTCTCCAGAATTGGACTGTGGTGTAGCGGATATGAACGCGGTTTTAGTTGCTGGCTCATCGGGGGCTACGCTGGCATTGAATCCCGAATACACGATCTGAAAGGTATGGTAGACGAAGGTGATCAGTAAACCTATCAGAAATATAAGGAACAAGCCCCAGCCTGGCCCATCAGCCATGAATCCTGACATAAATAAGAAAATGAACACGACCAAGGTTAGTATCGGAGCTCCAAAAAACCAGAAGACAAAATAAGCTAAACCATTGCCCACCAGTCTGGATGTTGTACGATTCGGATCGTTTATTACCATCTGAGACTGGACCTGGTTGCGACTCGTCGAACTACTATCGGCAGACGTTTTTGTTTTACTCACGAAGTCTGTATCGGAAATGAAGTCGGTTTTGAACGATAATTTGCCTACGAAAATAACTAACACTATCATTATGATAATTGCGAATGTGAATACCATCTCCATAGCTGTACTCTTTCTCTTATTTGAATCGCCTGAATCAGAAATCTTTCACGTCAAGGCCCGGTAGTGTTAAGCACCATCGCTGTAAACATTATGACTGCCATTGCACATATCGTTAGTATGAAACGACCAATCATCTTGGGTTCTTCTTTGTCGGATACCGACCCAATCTGATAGCTTTCGACCCCCTTTAGACCAATATAGAAAATCATCATATAAGACATGATTACCAACATGGTTCACCTCTCTATCAAACCCCAAAGGTCACTTTCGTATAGATTTAGATCTACGATCTATTGCTCTTTTATCGGCCGGGACTTATGTTGAGTGCATCCAAACTTCCCAAAGCAAAGTGATCGGTTAGGAGTATTCGACGATGGTCAACCGGGTTGCTCTTTTAGCATGTGCGGTTTTGACGTTCTCCTGTCATGCGTGGTCGCAAGATACGGAAGTGCCAAGATCAAAAGTATTTGGCATAGAGTTGGGATCTAACATTTCGACTTACAAAAACGCAACACGAGTAGAAGGTACCGGGTTTTACGTAATACCGAAAAAGGATTTCGCAGTCCCTCCCTTGTTTAGTGAAGACTTCACGTTTCAGGCTATGGTAAAAGAGGACGGAACGATTTTCGGGATATTGGTAAGAACCAATAAATCCACCGAAAACTCATCAAAAGTAGTCGATGCTGTTGTAGAAGCATACCCCCAGGTGGAAAAGGACTCGATAGGGTTCAGTGATCTTGCTCGTGGTGAAATTGGTCTGGGGTATATCATCGGAGTAACACGAACCTTATTCCCGCCTACTTTAAATGTATTTTGTGGCCATAGACCGACAGCTCTAAAGCTGGAAGCTGAGGAGAAAAAGAAGAACGCCAAAGGGCTGTAGATTATAGAAGTTCAAGTGTTATGGGTCAGGTCTCACCGTGTGGTTCCCAGCCTACAGCACCATGAGCGGCAATGCACCAATCCCAATTATCTGGGGATGCTATTGGCTCAGGACTCGTTTCCGAAACGATCTCCCACGTAACTAACGGCGATTGCCGCGTCAATTGGATCACCTGTTGTCCGCTTGTGGATATTGCTTATTGCGGCCATCCGGTTTGCAGGATTGACTCGCGGTGCAGAAATGATCATCTCGCGATCTGATTCAGAGTCGGACGCTTGTCCCCCCTGCCCTGCCCCGTCCAAACCTGAGGCATTCGGATTGTCGCTTGTCGATTTGATCCCAGCATCCAGGCGTAAGGTTTTCCCAGTCTCCATCT